>WNGK01002830.1_pt1 | contig 18753 bp, 21 predicted proteins | sample 5400601 | NCBI WGS metagenome assembly WNGK01 (sample SAMN13153376, study PRJNA577476) | soil metagenome | isolation source: 60 cm soil or saprolite under Garry oak tree replicate 1 | place: USA:California | collected 2016-06-15
TTTTGTCGACGATTCTACTCTTTTCTTCTAGAGATAGATCGGAGATGGTCCGCCATCTATCATCCACCTTTGTTGGAATGCCAGCTGCATCTAGAAGGGCGAGGCATCGATCTTCTTCGCCGCTGAGGCCAGGAAGAAACGGGTCTGTGGTCGAGGCGATTGCGCGATGGATAGGTCGAGTCTGTCGTCCGAAGAAGATGAGGTCCTTTGTTACCTCGATCATCTTTGACCCCACCGCGTCTTTCAGAATGTCCGCGTTTAGACCCTTGAATCGGCGTTCGGGTCCCTTGTCCTGCTGATCTCCCAGGGCCCCCACGATAGCCATTGCGGACAGGTCAGTATTTCGAGAATCCAACGCCTTCGCCAGAAGGTAGGCGGTCCCCGCACCGCTGATCTCCTCGGATCCGTCGAACCCCATGATGTGAGTGTTGAAGTGGTGTAAGTTGGAGCCGGGTTCACCGAGTGGCTGATGATGATCGGCAACGACAATGTCCCGATTTCGTAGAATTTTTGAGATGATATCGAGATAGCCGCTACCTATGTCCGTGAAAATTACCAGGTCAGACTCTATTCCTTCGATCTGGTCTAGTATTCTCTCGTTGACACTGTCGATGATTCGCAAGTGTGGAAAGGATTCTAGCCGATTGACTGCGCTCAGCATGATGCTGCCGGCGCTGATCCCGTCGGCGTCGAAGTGGCTGGCAAGTAGAATGGTGTCGTCTGAGGCTTTTTCCCGAATCAGAGAGGCTGTTTCAGATGCTTGTTTGTGCAGGCGGGCGAGCTTGTCTCCATCGCTACTTGAGCGAGGCTGCAACCGGCTTGTGCTCCCATTCCTTGGGGATTCTCCCTACGCTTCGGTAGTAGCTGGCCAACCTGTGAATTTTCGACTCTAAGAGAGCAAGATCCCGTTTGTTGGGATAGTCCTTCCGGTTCCTCTCTAGATGCCTTGTCACATTAGTTGCTCTCCTTACCAAGAGCTCCAAGTCGTCAGGGATCTTTGGCTTGTTCTCTTGGGGGATTAGATGCTCAAGGCGTTTCCCAGCAACCTGGGACACCAGTGGGATGCCGTATCTGTCGCGGAGGATTTGACCTATGATGCTGGGCGGATTTCCTTCTTTGGAGAGCTTCAGAACCAAATCCTCAACCTCTTCGGGTTGATACTTGAACCAAGCGGGCGGACGTCTACTGACCGGTCGGGTTGAGCCTGAGCTTCCTCTCTTTCCAGAGTACATGCGAGCCATGGTGTCTGACTTGTCCTTTCCGCCGTTGCTGAAGGTGGGACGATGTCCCGCTTTATTTAAGTCGAACTAGAAGTGAAACCTTTCGGCAACGAGGCCTCGTCGCGTTCTCGGGTAGATAACTGGAACATCTTGGGAAGCGAGCGCCGAGCGGAGTGCTCTGTCGACGGTTGCGATTCCTGTCGGTGTCTTCTCGGTCAACGCGCATGCAATTAGGGCTGCATCTACGTCAGTGGGACTCGCCTTATGCTCTATGACTGGAATCCTCCTCTTTTCGAGAAAATCGAGGCTGGCACTCGCAAAGGCATGAGTTGATGCGGAGGCCTTTCTGGCAAGACGTTCCAGTTCAAAGACGACTATGTCGAAGACCAGAATTTTCACATTCCCCGGCACAGCAGTCCTAATCTCTTCCTCGGGATCTCGATGCTGCTTGAGCATTGTAAGTAGAAAACTGGTGTCTAGTAGGATCTGGACGGAGGATCTAGTTTTTACCCCCGGATTGTTCCGAACCCGATGAGCCTCCAGCTATCCCCGATCCGACGACTGAGAGCCACCTTAGAACCAGCCTCCGCGCAGATTGGCTTCTTCAACGAAACGTCAGCAAGATCTTCCCGTGCGGAAACCACGATGCCAGATGTCACCGCTGTTCCGGCGTTGAGAACGAGCGGTTCGTTGGTCTTGATTTTTTGAACCGGCATGAGCTGTTCTGTTCCAACGGCTTTCTCGAAAAGGTCTACACTCAAGCTGACTTTTTCCAGAATTGGAGGAAGCGTTCCTGCTAGACCAAGAACATTTCCTACTAGTCCGTCGGATTTAGTAACCGATGGGTCTAGGTCTGTTCCTACCGCGACCAATCCTCCTGGGCTGGCGGTTTTTACTTCCCCTCCTCCGGCTTGTAGTGCTCCGACCTTTGCGGTGAGCGTCTCGTAGATGGTCTTGTTTGTCGACTCGGTCTTTATGCCCGGTTTGATTTCGATCTCGTCGCCTCTCTTGAATACTCCTTGAACTATCGAGCCCCCTACGACGCCTCCGACTAGTTGTTCAGCCTCTGTTCCCGGCTTGTTAACGTCGAATGAGCGAAGGATGGACATTCTCGAATTGACGGAATGGTCTCTCTCCGGGGTTGGAATCTTCTCTTGAATCGCCCAAATGAGCGCGTCCATGTTGAGCTTGTGCTGGGCAGAGACGGGTATTACTGGAGAATTCTCCGCTACGGTTCCTTTGGTGAAATTCTTGATCTCGTCGTAGTTCCCTTTCGCTCTTTGCCTGTCCACGACGTCTATTTTGTTTTGAACCAAGATCATGTTGCGAAGTCCTATCATCTGGGCGGCGAGCATATGTTCCCGGTCTTGAGCCTGCGGAGTCTTGACGTTGGCAGAGACGACGAACATGGAGCCGTCCATTATGGCGGCGCCCGAGAGCATTGTGACCATCAGACTGTGATGCCCGGGACAATCAACGAAACTCACAGATCGCAGAAACTTGGTGGGACCGTGACCGTTTGGACACGTCTTGCTCGTCGAATAGTTCGAGGGTGGCTCGCAGGTGGGGCACTCGTAGAATGACGCGTCTGCGTAACCGATTCGAATAGTGATTCCTCTGCGTAATTCCTCAGAGTGTCTAGAAGTCCATACTCCGGTCAGGGACTGGACGATGGTGCTTTTGCCATTGTCCACGTGTCCCAAGGTGCCGATGTTAATTTCAGGCTGGATCTGTTGACACTTCCAACTCGTAGACTCAGATTGGGGCTATCGGGGAAAGTTTAACCTTTCGAGAGATGCCCAGTCCATCTAAACGTGATCATCGGTGATGTGCCTTGGCATCGAGTCTACCGCCCATACATTTGGTGCTAGTCTCGTCGATAGCGACGATAGAATTGTTACCAATGTCAACTCCACATACCGTCCACCCGTAGGGGTTGGTATTCATCCGAGAAAAGCCTCTGAACATCACGCTACTGTTGCAGACGATGTAGTCAGGACCGCGCTTTCGACAACGGATGGTAGTGCAATTTATCCAGATGTGATCGCATATGCCGCGGGTCCAGGACTGGGACCATGTCTCCGCGTAGGTGCAACTGTCGGACGTGCTCTCTCAGCATTTCTCAAGAAACCGCTTGTCCCAGTCCATCATGGTGTCGCTCATCTCGACATTGCCATGTCGATAGCCAAAGCCCGCGACCCACTCGCAGTCCTCGTCTCAGGAGGCCACACCTCAATTCTTGTTCACGTGGGTAGGAAGTGGAGGGTTTATGGCGAGACCCAAGATATTACGCTAGGAAACCTTCTGGATATGTTCGCCCGTGAGGCGAAACTTCCGTCCCCCGGTGGACTCTCGGTTGGAAGAGAGGCTATGAAAGGAGAAACCTTGATCAAGCTACCGTACACTGTGAAGGGAAATGATGTGGCATATTCTGGCCTGCTGACGGCCGCGGCTATGTCATTGCGCCGACAGGGAAACCTTGCCGATCTCTGCTTCTCGCTCCAAGAGACAGCGTTCTCGATGCTTAGCGAAGCAGTAGAGCGAAGTCTGGTCCAGACACGACGAAGCGAAGTATTGCTCGCCGGGGGCGTTGCGGCCAGCCCGAGACTGAGAGAGATGATAGGTTCGGTCGCAGAAGATCACAGCGCGTCATTTCACCCTGTTCCAATAGAATATTCTGGCGACTGCGGAGCCCAGATCGCATGCTCCGGTCGCCTCGCATTCAATTCCGGTATCACAGTTAGCACATCAGACAGCTTTGTCACTCCAAGGTGGCGCATGGACGAGGTTGACGTCCCATGGATACCGCGAGCCTAACCTCTACACCCCTCCACAGAGGAGCGGAGGCAGATCTATCTCTCGCAACAATTGGACCCTGGAAAGTCGTCGTCAAACGCCGTGTGAGGAAAAAATACAGGAACCCAATTCTTGACGAACGGATTAGACACGACAGGACAATCTCGGAGGCATCCGTAATCCATGAAGCCAAAACGGCGGGGGCAAGAGTTCCCAGCATTGTCGGAGTAGATATCGAGAACAATGCCATCGTAATGACTCACCTGGCCGGTACAGTCGCTCGGGAATGTTTGGATGAGATGGGCAAGAGTGAGGCTCGGAAACTTCTCCGATCCATTGGGGAACAAATTGGACTCCTGCACACGACAGGAATTGTTCACGGGGATCTCACAACCTCAAACGTAATTGTGTCCCCATCCGGCGCACCCTTCATCGTCGATTTTGGAATGTCACGTCGCTCAGTCGAGCCTGAAGATCGTGGGGTCGACCTCCATCTTCTCCAGCGGTCGATAATTGCAAGCCATCGTCAGAATCCTTCATCCATGATGAATTCAATGATTCGTGGATACGAAGAGATCACAGGTAAGAAGATTGCCAGTTCGACTTGGCGAAAAGCCCGTGAGATAGCTAGGAGAGGACGATATTTTGCGATCCGATAGGAACACTGTCTGGTTCATGACCGAGAATCCCGACAAATTTCGGGAGGCAAGATCCATCCTTGATGGTCAAGGGATCCAGATTCGACAGCTCAGACGAGCAAAGGTCGAGGTTCAAGACTCAAGCCTAGAAAAGATAGCGAGATTCGCGGTCAAAGCGGCCTCGGTCAATCGGACAGGGTTATTGGTGGTAGAGGATTCGGGATTATTCATCGAGGCCTTGAAAGGATTCCCTGGTCCCTTCTCCTCATACGTCTACAAGACGATAGGGTTGAAAGGCATCCTTAGTCTAATGCATGATCAGCGGAAAAGGAACGCCTACTTTCAAACCTCGATAGCCGTTGCTTCCGCCAACGTTTCTCCTAGGGTCTTCACGGGGACAGTCAGAGGGTCCGTGGCGAGAGAGATCAGAGGCACGGCCGGCTTCGGCTATGATCCGATATTCATTCCGGAAGGTTTCAGAGAGACATTCGGCCAGACCAATCCGGACCTGAAGAACAAGACCTCTCATCGAGCTAGGGCTTTCCTAAAATTCGCAAATTGGTATAATCGGTCCCGGACCGGCCGACAACGCGCTAGAACCTACAAGAGAGCCCTAAAATAACGCCCAAATCCTCTAGATCATATGTTCAGAATAGTAACTGTGGAAGACGTCGTTCGTATTCCTCCACAGAAATTTGGCGACCCTATCGATGATGTTGCCAAAGAGCAGATCAAACTAAAGTACGAAAACTACGTCGACGAAACGCTAGGATACGTCATCCTCGTAACCGCAGTAGATGTTGAGAATACCGGCAAGATTCTACCAGGAGACGGCTCAACTCACCACCGAGCAGTTTTCAAACTGTTAACCTTCTTCCCCGAATTGCACGAGGTAGTGGAGGGAGAGATCGTCGAGGTAACAGACTTTGGTGCCTTTGTCCGGATAGGTCCTGAGGACGCTCTACTTCACGTGTCACAGATCATGGACGACTTTATCACATATGACGAGAAACATGGAGTCTTAGCAGGCCGGGAGAGTCATAGAAATCTCGGAAAAGGGAACCTTGTGAGAGGGAGGATAATCGCAGTCAGCTTCCCAAGAGGAGGCTCCGGCGGTAAGATCGGCATAACCCTCAGACAGCCATTCCTAGGCAGAATCGAGTGGATTCAAGAGGACCTGAAAGTAAAGCCGTCAAAGGCAGAGAAGGCAGAGACCAAACCGGCAAGGGCTGAAAAGGCGGAGAAGAAAAGCTGACCGACAAGGCCTGTAAGACCTGCCGGATGATAAGTGCAGGTCCTGTCTGCCCAAACTGTAAGCAGACCATTTTCAGCGATGACTGGACCGGGTTGGTCGTCGTGATAGATCCCGCAAACTCTGAGGTGGCACGCTTGATGGGAATAAAGGTGCCCGGCCGGTTCGCCGTCAGAGTCAGATAGGACGAGACTGCTGACCGGAGAGTCCCGGTCTACTTCTGTCCGTAATCAGTAAAACTGCACGAGCCGCAGACCCATCTCTGCGCATTTCCACCATGGAAGGCCATGACGGAACCACAGCGTGGGCATTTCCGATTCTTCAACTTAGCCACGGCTCCTGAAAGATCGTAGAGGTCGCCCCTCATACGATGCTTCTTCGCTTTTGGTTTCTGCGGCTCCTTTGCCGCTTGCTTCTGTTGTTGGGTCGTTGCTGCTTGCGACATGGAATGTGGTCTTTCCGTCTACGCGCGTATTTAGTGTTGATTCTCCCGGGTTCTGGTAACTTAGCACCAGAAAGACGACCCGGCTGTTAGCGGCCGTCAGCCACAAACTATTGTTCGGGTCGTTCCGGGGCCCGCGGGTTGAGAAACCTAAAAAAACAGCGAAGCAGTCATGTAGCTTCCGAGGCAACTATCATGAAGTCCCAAAACTACTCCACTACCTTTATCGTGGACGAAACTCCGGAAGAAGCCTTCGCTGCCATCAATAATGTTCGTGATTGGTGGTCAGGAAACATTGAAGGCAGTACCAACAAACTCGGCGATGAGTGGACGTACCGTTACAAAGACATCCATTATTCCAAACAGAAGATAACAGAGTTCATTCCTGGCAAAAAAGTCGTTTGGCTTGTTCTGGACAGCTACCTCAATTTTATTGAGGACAAAACCGAGTGGAATGGCACAAAAATCACGTTTGAAATCGGTAAGAAGGGTGACAAGACCGAAGTTCGCTTTGATCACCTTGGCCTAACTCCAGAAGTCGAGTGTTACGATGCCTGTTCAAACGCATGGGGCGGCTATGTTAACAGCAGTCTGCGAAACCTGATCACTAGGGGTAAAGGACAGCCCAATCAGAAAGAGCAAGTCTCTTCGGGAAAGAAGGCCGTCAAGGCCAAGCCGATTGGGAAGAAGAACCGGAAGAAGTGATTATCAGAAGCTTCTCGCGTGGTTCATCGAAACTTTATTAGAACCCCGCAGCCGCCTTGGCTTCTTCAAGCTGATGAGATGAGGCTAAATGGCTCAAAAATCCGTGTATGTGAGATTCCAGGTTCCGAAAGAAGCGGTTGACAAAACCTACCAAATACTACAAGTTGCCAAAGACACTGGCAAGCTGAGAAAGGGCACAAACGAATCGACCAAAGCGATCGAACGAGGGATCGCCAAACTTGTTGTTATTGCTGAGGATGTTGAGCCTCCGCAAGTCGTTGCTCATCTACCGATTCTGTGTGAGGAGAGAAAGATTCCTTACTTGTACGTCCCGAGCAAGCTTGAGCTCGGAAAATCCGCTGGCCTAGACGTCGGGTCCGCAGCGATCTCCGTCGTCGAACCCGGTGATGCCGCACAGTCTCTAAAGGAAGTCTTGAAGATTGTGGAGACTCTGAGAAAGACCGGTGCCGCTAAGTGAGTAGATCGAGAGACAGTGCCGAAGAGCCGCTAATCCCAGCTGAAGTAACTCAGGTAATCGGCCGCACAGGCGTCACGGGCGAAGTCATTCAAGTCAGAGTCCGTGTCCTCGAAGGACGGGACAAGGGCCGAATTATTACTCGAAACATTAAAGGACCGATCCGCCTAAACGATATTCTGATGCTCCGAGAGACGGAGCGAGAAGCCAAGAAGATCAGGTAGGGAGTCGACTGCCACGCCAAAGACATTCAAATGCTCATTCTGTGGAAAGAACTTTCCAAACTCTACAGGATTAATGCACATCAAAAACGACGGAACAATCCTCTACTTCTGTTCAAGAAGATGCCGCGTCAGCAACCTGTCTTTCGACCGCGACTCTAGGAAACTAAAGTGGACAGCGTACTACGGAAAGAGAGAGAAAGGACGCTGACCGAGACCAGCCAGAGAACTTTCGCATTCCTCAAACCTGACACCGTCAAGAACCGCCTTGTAGGCGAGGTCCTACGCAGACTGGAAAAGAAAGGGTTCACATTCAAACAACTGAAGCTGCACCAAATCACGCACAAGGAGGCAGAATCTCTCTACAGCGTCCACAAGGGAAAGCCGTTCTTTCAGGAGCTGGTGGACCACGTGACCTCGGGGCCCGTTGTTCTGATGGTTCTTCAGGGGCCCAACGTTGTCGAGACTCTTCGGAAGTTCATTGGAGCAACAAATCCTTTGGCCGCCGAGCCAGGGACGATACGTGGCGACCTATCTGTCTCTATTACTGCGAACGTGATTCATGCTTCTGACAGTGTGGAGAATGCGAAGATGGAATCCTCAATCTTCAACCTCGACACGTCGTGATTCTACGTTCGATCCAGTAAACTGAATCCATTCTTAGAATAAGCTGAACGCCTATCTTCCGAGTTTGGGCGACGGCGTTTCGGTGATTCTGAGAAGTAAATCAACGACTTTCTTTTTCTTCGCGATCTCTCGTAGATATTCCTTGTCGATCTGTTTCTCGAAATTGTCATAGAGAACCTTGGCCTTTTCATAGTCGGCTGGAATGTTCCAGAACTTTGCTGCGGACAACCTATCCAGTATCAACTCTTCGACTCCGACTATTCTTGCTTTGTACGGACCGATGCGGATTGTACGGGATCTTTCAGGGGCAGAGTATCCGACGATATGGAATGCTATGCCGAGCGGTTTGTTGAGCCATATCATTCCGATTTCTTCGAATCCGAGACTCTTCAAGACCTTCTGAGTTGTAGCTGAATCGCTTGTTGTAACATCAATGTCACCCGTCGGAAACTGTCCAGCTGTGTAGGTCTCGACCGCCTGTCCACCTACGAGGAATATGGACTGCTTCTTCTTTTCAAGCTGGCTGGTGACGTAGCCTAGCAGGAGCATCTTCTTTCTCAGATCGTTAGGCTCTCTGCGAAGCATGGAAATGAAGGATTTTGAGGTGAGATCCCCAGCGTAGGTTTTCGAAAGGGATCGCTTGACACTCATCGCATGACTAGCGTTCCATCTTTCAGGGTCCGAAACATTTCGTTGAAACCTCTTCGTGCTATTATTGTAATAGCAGCTAGTTCCCCTTCCACCCTAGGCCTGTTCCCGCGACCGATGTCTTGCGAACGATTCTGTCTCCCAATGAGAACTCTCGGCAGCATGTCTCGCTTGATCTCTTGCAACTCGTCGAAATCTAGTGGAATCCTTCGTATGTCCATGTTTATCTTGTTCCAATCAACGTTCCTGACCTTACCGTCAACTTTTCTGCTGATCTCGTCCGAAACGCCTGTCGCTATCTTCACTAGTGGGCCGAGATAGGCTAGAGTCTTCTGTCTGACCTTACCGTTCTTTGAGACGCCTTCGGCAAGGTAGGCGTATCGTTTCGAGCCGATCTTCTTGACCCTCACGTACATTGCTTTTTTTTTCTCAATAGGACTGTAGCCCCTCAATGGGATAAACATTGTGCCTAAGTTTCGGTGCAAAGCTAGAGCAGCGTATGACTTAAGTTGGATTCTAGTCGAATTCTAGGCTGTACTGGGGGCGTCGTGTCGAGGCGGCAATTTCATTTGAGACGATCTGCAAATGTGTGGGGGAGGACACTTACTGCGACGGGCGGAACCCTCGCGTTCCTGGTCTCTCTCATCGCATTGGGGCGTTTTCTGGACAGCGCACGTTTCAGGAAACTATTGTTGCGTTGGCTCTAAATTCTGCTTCGTTGGCACCCATAATTGGTACCCTTATCCCGAGAATCAGTGGCAAGATTCAGGGAGTAATTCTCCTTGGACTTGGCGGAGTGTTTGTCGCAGTCTGGATTGGGTACGTCCCTCTCATTAGTGGAGGAACCTTTCTGCCCCTGAGCTTTGTTCTATCACTTGCCACAATGATTCTCGTCGGGGGCCTTCTAGTGTACTTCTCGAATGGTGTTTCTGATTAGGTCACGTAACGAGACCAGAATCTCTAGAGAGGTTTAGGGTTAATATTCCCCAGCGTGACTAGAGGGACTCAAATGGAGTCTCCTAGATATGCCGATTCGTCAACCGATCGCAGTGGTTCTGGGCCATGTAGACCATGGCAAGACTACACTTCTAGATCGGCTTAGGGGGACTTCTGTTGCGGCTCGTGAGCCGGGCCAGATAACGCAGTGGATTGGCGCCAGCCTTATCCCTGCCAAGACACTGACAGAGATTATCGGGCCCTTACTTGCACGGTTCAAGCTTACGATAGAGGTTCCGGGAATCCTATTCATCGATACTCCAGGTCATGAGACTTTCAGCAACCTTCGCAAGAGAGGAGGATCAGCCGCGGACGTCGCCATACTGGTCATTGATGTCACGAAGGGAATTGAACCACAGACGGTCGAGTCGCTGACGATTCTGAAGGCTCGGAAGACCCCGTTTCTGATTTGTTGCAACAAGATCGACGCGGTCCCTGGATGGAAGAGTTCGGGTGCAGGATCGTTTCTGGAAAACATGGCTAACCAGCGGCCCGAAGTGTTGACAGACTTGGACAATCGGCTCTATACGATGATGGGGACCCTGTCAAGATACAGTATCCGAGCAGACAGGTTCGACCGCATAACAGAGTTCGCAAAGACAGTCGCGCTAGTCCCGGCGAGCGCAAAGACAGGGGAGGGAATCCCTGAGTTGATGGCGGTTCTCGTGGGACTGACCCAGGTCTACATGAAGGGAGAGCTGAGCGTTACGAGCGGTCCGGCGGAAGGAACGGTTCTAGAGGTGAAGGAGGAGCCGGGGTTGGGCGTGACTATTGACGCGATGATCTACAATGGACGTTTGGAGGTGGATGACCAGATCATGATTGCCGGACGGAATGGGGTTATCAGTACGCGGGTCCGGGCGCTGCTCCTTCCGAAGCCCCTGGACGAGATCCGTGATCCGAGGGACAAGTTCTCAAACGTGAAGTCTGTTGACGCGGCTGCGGGCATAAAGATCGCTGCTGCAGGGTTGGAGGACGCGATTGCCGGCTCATCCCTCTACGGCGTCAAGGACTCGCCGAGTAGGAAGGCGATCAAAGAGAGGATTCTCAGTGAAGTTGAGGAGGTGCGAGTCAAGAAAGACCTCAGCGGTGTTGTTGTAAAGTCGGACGCTCTCGGCTCGCTGGAGGCACTGACCACCTCGTTGGAGGCGTCGAAGATTCCGGTTCGGCTGGCTGATGTTGGTGATGTCTCTAGGAGGGATGTTGTTGAGGCAAAGGCTGTGCGCGTCAAGGATCAATGCCTGGGTGTTGTCCTAGCTTTTGGTGTGAAGCTGTTGCCTGACGCGGAGGAGGAGATCGCATTATCGAAGATTCCCATCTTCAAGGGTGATGTCCTCTACCATGTTCTGGAGGAGTATTCTCGATGGGTGGAGGCTCAGAGAGTGGCGGGTGCAAAGGCCGAGATGGACCTCCTGATCAGGCCTGGAAAGATCAAGCTGTTGAAGGGTTTCGTTTTCCGGCGTAGCGATCCTGCTATCGTCGGGGTCGAAGTGCTCGATGGGATCATCAAGCCGAAGTATCCGCTCATCAACAGTAGAGGGCAGCGGATCGGACAGGTCGTCCGGATACAGGACCAGGGAAAGGATGTGGGAGACGCTGGCCCTGGGAAACAAGTCGCAGTATCCATTGACAAACCGATGGTTGGAAGGCAGATCATGGAAGGAGATGTGCTCTATGTCGATGTGCCTGTGCAACACGCGAGAGTGCTCTCTAGCAAGTTTAGGGATTATCTAACACCTGGTGAACTTGCATTGCTTAGCGAAATGGCAACTCTGGCAGCGGGCAGCGCCTCTAGCTCGGTCGCATGATCAGGCTTGAAGAAATGTTCCCGATGTGGGACTATTCTCCAGGATTCTACCACAGTGTGTGGCATCTGTGGCCGGATTTGGACGGAAGAAAAACCCGGACCTCCTTTTGGTGAAGAAATAGTAGGATTCAGTCTCTACAATTATTGGGAAGAAGACTCTTTTTCCGGGCTGAGCAATGTTCACTGCCTTCTTGTCTTCACAACTCAGCGGTTAGCTGTTCTAAGAGGAAGTTCACAGATGCGACAAAATATTCCCAACTACCGCAGAATTGATCCTTATATGCTTCGACTGCTTGAAGAGAGAGGACTAGACGAGATTCTCGCCGAAGGTATCGGCAACTTCTCCATTCCCTATGCTGACATAGTGAAGGTCGAATTGGGCATGCGTTGGCTAAACCCTAGGATGAACATTGTGACAAGGGACGGATTGTTCCGATTCACCTGGTTCTGGCCGTGGGCGGCAAGCGGCCGGGTGGAGCGCATTATGCGGGCTCGGTTTCCAATAGAAGTCGCCGTCGAGAAAGTCAAGGGCATCTGAGCGGAGATACTCCGCTTATCCGGACAAAGGACGTTTATTAAGCGGAAAGCCCGCCGACACTCTAAGAGAAGAATCGATTGGCAAAGTTCCAACTCATAGTCTCAGACCCGAAGAGCAAGACTTCCAAGGCCGCCTCGCTGGAAGGAACCAAGGCTCAAGCTCTCGTAGGGAAGAGCATTGGAGAAGAAATCGATGGAAAACTTCTCGGGCTGGGGAATGTGAGGTTGCGGATTACTGGTGGGACGGATAAGGATGGTGTGCCGATGCGGTTCGATATTCAGGGGGCTGCTCGGAAGAGGGCTCTGCTCTCAGCCGGAGTAGGATATCGGCCGAGTGATGAGGGTGAGCGGCAGAGAAAGCTCATTAGAGGAAGAGTCATCTCGGAAGAGACATTGCAGATTAACAGCGTAATTGTTAGCGGTGCGGAAGCGAGTGCGGAGGTTGTGAAGAGTTGAGTTTTGAAGTAGTCGAAGAGCATACTAACAACCTGCTCGGACGCCGCGAAGCAAAACTAGTTGTTCACCACGAAGGAGCAGGAACGCCGGACCGGCTGACGGTGCGGAAGCTCGCCTCTGAACATTTCAAGGCACCAATCGACAGAGTCTTTGTGAAGAGTATTGCGACGCGAACCGGCGGATCCTCTGCTACCTGCATGGTCGAGATTTATCAGGACGAGAAATCTGCAGATATCGTTCCTGCGTACTTGAAGAACCGGATGCTTCCGAAAGACCAACGGGTCGCAAAGAAGAAGACTGAGGAGGAGAAGCCCGCGGCCCCAGCGGCGAAGGCACCGAAACCGGCCGCCGAGAAGAAGGCCGAATCGAAACCTGCTGAGAAGAAGGAAGAAGCAAAACCCGCACCGGCGAAAGACGCGAAGCCCCCAGCTAAGAAGGAAGACAAGCCAGCGGCTGCCAAAGATGCCAAGCCGGCGGCGAAGCCCGAGCCGAAGCCGAAGGCGTAGCCAATCCCAGGACCCTTTGCCGGGTCCAGCTGTTCAAGATGGACCCTGGTGGTGTCTCTGGAGATCTGGATAGGCCCCGGGGGGGTCGAAAAGATTTCGCGCAGTCGCTGAAAATAAAATTTTGGCGAAAAATAAACCTGGCGCACGCTTGTTAGCCTAGAACCAGAAATAGGAGACTCCTGATCTGTGCCGCGAGACTAGCACGCATACCTAATTCTCTAGATTTTTCGGGTCCGCAGAATTTAGCATGGAAATGAGGTCGCATACGGTTAGTCTATCATTCGACGACCTCTGAGGATTAACATGATCACGAGCAAGTTTCCAATTCCAAGGCGTTTCCAAGGCAATTCCCAGGAGACTTTCAGGTTTCAATATGGCAAACCATGAGTGAGCAATTGGGTGGACCCTAATGGACGAGTAGCACTCCCCGGATCTTTCGCGCGCTTAAGAGAGGAACAAATGGTAACTTAAGACAGCACGCGTTGTTTGAATCGTCTCTCGCCTCTGAAAGCATACACCATTGCCACAGCCACCAAAAGCAGGAAGCCTGCAACTCCGAATATGGTAGGGAGACTTTGTTCTAATGACAAACCTAGAACGAGGATCGTCAAGCCTGTGAACATTAGCGGGACTATTACCAGTGGTGCTTGTCGATACTCCCAACGGTAGTAAGCTGGATGGGCACTCTGGTAGTGCTCCTTGAGGTCCCAACCTAGACCCTTCTTGACAGGAATGACTTCTCCACAAATCCGACAACGATTTACCGAAGGGATCGCCGCGGGCGTGAGCTGAATCGAAGCCAACGGATGTTCTTCAGCCCAGTGACTCTTGAACTCAGCGAACTTCCTACGGTAGATGATCAATAGAGGAATCCCCGGTGTCAGTGTCACGAGGATTGCCAAGGGGAAAAATGCGAAACTCTTGAGAAAGACACCACAAAGAGAAAAGGAGAATCCAGCTAGCAACAATACACCCAACGCTAGGTGGTAGGGACGATTCCACAACAAATAGTCCGGGTGATAGGTCTGCAAATGCACAGAGAGTTCCTGGCCAACAACGATCTTAGCAGGTCCACCAGGGCCACCGAAACGAGAAGCATCAGTCGAAACCCATTTGCCACAGACAGGACATTTCAAACCCGCCGTAGAGGCACTCATTTCTGTTTCCAAGAAACAGAGATTCAGGCTCTGTCCGATAAAGTGTTAGAGTATGAATAGAGTATCGCCGAATCCTCATCAGAATACGACGAAGCGTAGTAATCACTTGGTCAGTTTCAATTCCGAGCCAATTCCACGCCCCTTTGCAGAGGACTATCGGGTTTCAATGTCGCAGCCCATGAGTGAGCCTTGGTCTGGACCCTTATGGATCAGACGCACGCCGAGTCCCCACGTAGTAGCGACTACCATAGGCATTTGATTTAGGGTCACATCTAGTAGGACTAAATATTCAGGGAATCCGGTCTTTGCTAGAATGCTGCCGCTGCTTGAATGCCCTCTATTCTCTTCTCTATACTGGGTCGCCCTGGGGGATAGGTCAGGGATGGCCGGCCTCGGGCCATAATGCTCGGAAACGCTCTCCCAATCTTCTCTAGGGCCGAGAGGAAGACCGCCTTGCCCGTCAGACCTGCAGCTATCGCATCCGCTTTGAGTCTCATCTGTTTGTTGAAACGGAACCCCAATAGGCCATACAGAACCATTGCGAAGATGAGAGCAGTGCCCGAGTAGAGTTGGAAGAACGCCACCACGACGGGCGTCGGTGCTCCACGGACGGTCGTCGTTCCCTGAAGGTTGAGGATTCCTATCTGCCAAAGTATGACTGGGATGATGATGTACACTGCTGTGAGTGGGAGTATTCGGATGAGAAGGCCCAATCGACGTTTTTCGAGAAGTTTTCGCTTATACACAAGTTCTGACGCAATAAGGGGAGCCCATTCTTCAGGTTGCAGCTTGTCCCTTGTCGACTCTGGGAGGATGACCTTATTGCCGACGAACATGCACCCGTCGTAAGGGACCATTATGGGCCTGTTTGAACGGCTGAAACTGAAACCGGAACGTACAAAATAATCCTGCCACGAAACGGACTCGCCTTCAAAGCCGGGAATCTCCAGCCGCCCCGCAAGGTCTCTTGCGATTCTGACAATATCTTGGCCGGCATAAGAGACCGAGGCTTGACTGGCTTGAGGAGAAAAATCGCCCGTAGTCTCGGGCTCAACGAGGTTTGTCGTGGTCCCTGTCTGTTGCGCAGCCCTTAGTGCTCGCCTACCTATCGCCCCTACTACCACCAGAGGAGCGATGAATCCCACGATGCTGAGGGGAGTGGCTAAGGCATAGCCGAGCTCCGACTCGAATATTATTGGAGTGAAGCCGAGTACCACAATCGCAACCACCATTGGTGCGATCATCTTCCGCATTCGTCTTGTCTGAGCATAGTAGACAGGATGGGCACTTTTCGTGTGTTCTCGAAGCGCACGAGCGAAATCTCTCGGTTCGTTAATCTCCATTTTTTGGCCGCAGATAGGGCATCTGCGGGCTACTATGGCATCCATCGGCCGAAGACCCATGGTTTCCGACAATCCAGACATACAGAGTCTCGAATAATAACGTGGCGCAAGTGGGAGATTGACCGGGCGACTCAACCATCAAGCAACCCTTTTGTCGCGCATTGTCCATTGCTACACCTCGGTAAACCGTAGGAGCCACGTCCGCCTTGAAGCTCAGATGGACTAGGCTGAGGACTCTCTTGTCGGTGACCGGGGTAGTCTCCGCTGTCTTGTTTGTATCCGCGGAAGAAGTGGATCAGATTTCTGGAACCGGTCTTTTAGAGGCCGCCCTGACCACAGGATTCGCTTTTTTTCTTGTTGCCTTTGTTCTGATAGGTTCTGTTGGACTTGGCAAGAAAGGACTTAGAGATATTCGGAAAGTGAGCAATCAGAGAGTGGTGAAGTGTTCGATTTGTAACGAGCTTCTGCCGGAGGCGACTTTCCGACAAGTTATACGACTCCACGCTTTCCACTACCAGACTGTTCACCCTGATGCTTGGAGATGGGATCAGAGCTGGCGTAGGAAGCTGTTTCTCGGCACCATCCTTCTATGCATACTGCTCGTCGTCTCCGGCACATACATGATTCTTATTGGAAATCGGCTCCGTTTTGCAGTTATCGCGCTACCGATGATTCCAGTCCTGACGTTCACCTCGTTGCTGAGTCTCAAGCTTCGCCAGTTCAGAAGAGAATGGACGATCAGAGAAAGAGGCGTTTGACGGGACCAAGTTGGTGACGCCTTAGCTGTGAGAACTCGAACTCTCAGGCTCGCGATCTTGGGCTACCAAGCAGTCCTTACCTATCTTTTCGTGGTACAGACTCTTGCGGTAACTGGCATTGGGCGTTTGCCGTTGAGTTTTGTTGCAACACTAGGTCCTCAACTTTTCCTGGTCCAAATGGGAATACTCGCCATGCAATTCCTTGGAATCCTTGCGCTGAGTTTCGTGAACAAACGACAGAGACAGGAGCAAGCAAAGCCTACCCGATCAGTTACTCAAAATGGGTAGCCTTTGTCTTTCAGGATCGCGGCCAGGAGTAGACTTGGCTGGAAAACAGAACTTGACTGATAGAGTCTGCGGGAGTCTAGGGGGCATAAAGGGTTGAGGCGCTTCTCTCTATTGTCGTGGGGTCAGCGATAGTCATGATCGCTGATCTCATCCTTCTCTTGGCTTGGAGCTACTGACAAGTAATCCTTTTTTCTCGGCATTCAACACTACTCCATAGAATGGCAAGTGTAGTGTTACGGCTCTTCACTAACATCTACAGCTACTTCGTTGTCTATGTGCTGACGGCAAGCTGGCTTGGTTCCCTTGGGGCGGTCTACTTGCCCTTCCGTTTGTCTCTCAATACAGACCTTGGCTTACTTATTCTATCCACTTTTTCTCTCGCACCGATTGCCGGAAAATATCGGATCATGTATAAGCCAGACCGAATTGGTGCTCTAATCTTGGCTTTCGCAGTCTTTGTGTTTTACTTGACGATTGCAACCTTCTTGCGCATCTTGGGGTTCGTGTCTCTACCTCTTGGAACGCTTGATAGTGTTGTGTTTTTAGTGCTCGTAGCGATTTACATACCCACTCTAACCCTCTATGCAATTCGCCAGAGAAAACGCTCCTTACAATCTTGACGATTCTGAAATGCATCGAACCGTTCCAGCAATCCTTTTTTTTCCGAGTTTTCCAGTTTTCATGTAGGCATCAAAGATTTGAAGGCTCGAACTGGGAGTTGGCGTGTCTTGCAAGTCTTCTTTACGATTAATCTGGCGTACTGGATAGGTTTTTTCGCGCTCATTTATCCAAACAAGATAGCCGTCCTAAACTGGGTGGGTCTCAGTGAAAGGGATTTTCTGTCGATTGTTTTTCTTGTCCAGCTCGCCTTCTGGGTAATTGGATTTGCCTATCTGAATCTCTACCAGCTGCCCCATAGAAAACGATCCTCACAATCTTGACCACTCAAAAGTCGGCTTAACAATTCATGCGAGACTTACTGATGCAATGGGTGGCTCGAAATTGGGGTATGTTTGTTCTTCTCGCTGTCTGGTATATTGCGATAACACTCTTTGTGATCTTCAGCCTTCCGCCATTCCTTCCCGGTCACGACATTCATAACTTAGCAGTGTATCTTGGTTAAGCCTTCATCTACAGCTTCCTCGCTCAAATCTGGTGGAATCGTCACCAGAACAGTCGTGGACGGCATCATTTTCTTGGCGGAACAGTCTAACAAGCTCCACGGCGTCACGGTCTAACTGATCTTCAGTTGGAGCGAAGCTTCTCGGGCTTAACGCTTAAGCTTGGGTGTGCCCCATCCTTTCATAGTATTGAAACCAGAGACGATTAGGCTTCTTAGACGAATTATGTTTCTCTACTTCGTGCCATGGCTCTATTTTGACGTAGCGGGTATGCTCGCAATGACAGGCGTCTATTATCTCCCGTTGATTCCCTTAAGTCCGACCAACAACGGATTCTTCACACTTCTTGCCACTGCTTTGGATTCCATTATTGTGGGCGCTGTCGGGTTAATTGGTTGGACATATGTGAACAGGCAATGGAGACGATTACGACCGAAGTCACCCTGAGCGAGAAGCCGATGACCCGGCAATTATATCAGAACGATATTGTTGGAAACTATACCCGATGACCCCCACGCTCATGGCCAGCTTGACTGACCCCAGCGAAACAATATGAGGTGAGGGTATTTGTCGAATGGTTCACCCCTTCGAGCTAAGTTTAACAGGCTCGGCCCCCATTCCGTTAATGTGAAAGACGAGACTTGAGGAAGCTCAATAATCGTAGAATCCTCGTCTTAGCCTTCAGCGTTTTTGTCCTCTACATAGCTTTGGCAAACTTGTTGTATTTCCTAAATGTCATATCTTTGCCATTGGAACCAGG
>WNGK01002832.1_pt1 | contig 18750 bp, 18 predicted proteins | sample 5400601 | NCBI WGS metagenome assembly WNGK01 (sample SAMN13153376, study PRJNA577476) | soil metagenome | isolation source: 60 cm soil or saprolite under Garry oak tree replicate 1 | place: USA:California | collected 2016-06-15
CAAGCGCTACACCATCGACCGCGAGCACGCGGCGCGCGTGGCGGCACTCGCCACGGGCCTTTACCGCCGAGCGCTCGGCCGTCCCGGCGCCGGCAACCTGCAACTTCTGGGTTGGGCGGCCACCCTGCACGAAATCGGCATGTCGGTGTCGCACATCGGGTTCCACAAGCACGGCGCGTATATCCTCCAGCACGCCGACATGCCAGGGTTCTCGGCCGGCGAGCAAGGGCGTCTCGCCCTGCTGGTTTTCGGTTGTCGCGGCGGGCTTGCCAAGGTTGGGCCGGCGCTGGCCGACGACGACGCCCGGGTGCAACTGCTCGCACTGCGGCTGGCCGTGCTGTTCCACCACGCCCGGGCGGCGCTCGCGTTGCCGCGCATCCGGCTCGAGGTCGGCCGGCGCATCGCGCTCGACGTTTCCGCACGCTGGCTCGCCGCGCATCCGCTGACCGCGCATCTGCTCGCCAAGGAGCGCTCGCAATGGGACGCGCTCCGCTACCCCTGGAAGGCCGCGCGGGATTGACCGCGGTTCGCTGACGCGCCGAGGTGCGCGGCCGGATCCGCCGTGGATCCGTCGCCGCCCTGTTCCGGCGTTCCGAATGCGCCATCCGCAAGGTCGCGGGCAAACTCGGCGACCCAGCGCTGGCGGCCGCCGCCGCGATAGACTTTGCGTCGGTCGGCACGCACATTGACCACGGTCACCGCGTAGCGCTGCACCCACTCGCTTTTGGGTGGTCGCGGACGTTCGCGCATCACGTGCAGCGCGAAATCCTCGTGCCTGAATCCGTGGCGGGTCAGCTCGGTTTCGAACTCGTAGCGTTCGCCGAGCTGCTCCAGCACGGCGCACTCCCCTTCACAATGTACGGTCATGCTCGGGCTCCGTCGTCCACGTGCCGACGTTGCTCCATTCAAGTTACGGCTTCATGACAACGCGGGGGAGCGCGACGTCGCGTGCTCAGACGACGTCGGGACCGACGACCACCTTCAGCACCACCCCGCTGCTCCCGTCGCGCTGGCGATTGGAGAGCCACCACACTCCCGCCTTGCGCATGCTCCACGGCTGCGGCTCGCCCGCGAGGAGCGTGGCCGCGACCTCGCCCAGCGTCGGCTGATGGCCGACGATCAGCACGCCGCTGCGCGCGTCGGGCCAGCCCGCCGCGGCGAGCACCTCCGAGGCCGCCGCGCCGGGCCCAAGCTCGGGGACGACGCGGAACTTGCGCTTGAGGGCGCGCGCGGTCTGCTGTGCGCGTTCGGCAGGGCTCGAAAGAATCCGCGTGGTGTCGGGCAGATGGCCATCGAGCCAGGCTGCCACCCGCTCGGCCTGCTTGAGGCCCTTGGCGGTCAGGCGGCGGCCGATATCGGGCTCGCCCGGCTCGGCGTCGGCGTGGCGCCAGAGGATCAGATCCATGTGACGATCCGCGCTACTAGAACCCAGCGACGGTCTTGTCGGCCATGCGTTCGAGCAGTTCCAGTTGGGGTGATGTGAGCGACGCGCGACCCTTGGCCTTCGTCCTCGAGTAGCTGCCGTCGGCGGCGAGCTCCCAGGCATCCAGGCTCTCCGCGGTGTACGGCTTCAGCCCTTCGTCGATCACCCGCGCCTTGAGCTGGGGATCGAGCACGGGGAAAGCGACCTCGATGCGCCGGAAGAGGTTCCGCCCCATCCAGTCGGCGCTACCGAGGTACACGTCCTCGGCGCCGTCGTTGTCGAAGAGCCAGATGCGGCTGTGCTCGAGGAAACGGCCGACGACCGAGCGAACCCGGATGTTGTCGGACACGCCCTTGACACCCGGTCGCAAAGCGCACGCACCGCGCACGACCAGGTCGATCTTCACCCCGGCCTGCGACGCCGCGTAGAGCGCCTTGATCACGGCTTCCTCGAGCAAGGCGTTCATCTTGGCGACGATGCGCGCCGGCCTGCCTTCCTTGGCGTGGCGCGTCTCGCGGCGGATGGCGTCGAGGAGATGGCGGTGCATAGTGAAGGGCGCGAGCCACAGCCGCTTCAGCTTGTTCGCCTTGGCGAGGCTGGTGATATGGAGAAATACTTCCTCCACGTCGGCGCAGATCTCCGGGTTCGCGGTCAGCAGCCCGAAATCCGTGTAGAGGCGCGCCGTGCGCGGATGGTAGTTGCCGGTGCCCAGATGGCAGTAGCGCTGAAGCTGCGCCTGGCCGGAGGCGTCCTTCTCCCGCCTCAGCAGCAGCGCGAGCTTGGCGTGCGTCTTCAACCCGAACACGCCATAGACGACCTGCGCGCCTGCCTGCTCAAGCCGTTCGGCCCAGTTGATGTTGGCTTCCTCGTCGAAGCGGGCCATGAGCTCGACGACCACGGTGACTTCCTTGCCGCGCCCGGCGGCGTCGACCAGCGCCTCCATCAATACCGAGTTGACACCCGTACGGTAGACGGTCTGCTTGATCGCGACCACGTCCGGATCGTCGGCGGCCTTGCGGATGAACTCGACCACCGGCTCGAATGACTGGTACGGATGGTGCAGCAGGATGTCGTGCTGCCGGATCGCCCCGAACACGTCCTGCTGATCGCGCAAGCGGTCGGGCAATCCGGGGAGGAACGGCGGGTATTCGAGCGCGTCCAGCTCGACTTGATCGATCAGGGCCGACATTCGCGCCAGATTGACCGGCCCCGCGCAACGGTAGAGGTCGGCATCCTGCAGCTCGAACTGCTGTAGCAGAAAGGCGGCGAGGTGCGGCGGGCAGCCCGAAGCGACCTCCAGCCGCACGGCGAGCCCGAACTGCCTCTGCGGCAACTCGCCCTCCAGCGCCTGGCGCAGGTTCTTCACTTCTTCCTCGTCGATCCACAGGTCGGCATCGCGCGTGACGCGGAATTGCGAGTAGTTCACCACTTCGCGACCCGCGAAGAGCTCATGCAGGTGCGTGTGCATGATCGACGAGAGCAGCACGAACGTATTGTCCGCCCCGGCGATTTGCGGCGGCATCTTGATCACGCGCGGCACCAGCCGGGGCGCCTTGACGATCGCCACGGCGGTTTCGCGGCCGAAGGCGTCGCGTCCGGACAGCTCGACGATGAAGTTGAGACTCTTGTTCACCACCTGCGGAAACGGGTGCGCCGGATCGAGCCCGATGGGGGTGAGGAGCGGCCGGATCTCATGCTGAAAATATTCGGCGACCCAGGCCCGCTGCGCGGGGCTGCGGTCGGCGTGGTGCAGCATGCGGATGCCTCCCGCCTCCAGTGCGGGCAGGATCTGCCCATTGAGAACGCCGTACATTTCCGCGACCAGCTTCTGTGCACCCTCGCTGATTTCAACGAGATTGGTTCTGAGCTCCTGCAGGGATGTACCGACCAGCGGCGCTTTCAAGCGCAGCTGTTCGCGCAGGCCCGCAACCCGGATCTCGAAGAACTCGTCGAGGTTGCTGCTTACGATGCAGAGGAAGCGCAGCCGCTCGAGCAACGGCGTGGCCGGATCCTCGGCGAGCGCCAGCACCCGGCGGTTGAACGCCAGGATCGACAGCTCGCGATTGATCGCCGCAGGATCGGGTTCCCGGGTCGGGGTGGAAGCGATCGAGGTCACCGGCGGGCTCGCGGCGGGCGTTGTAGCGGCAGCAGTATCGGTGGCGCGCATGACAGCGATGTTACCGGTTGATTCAGGCCGACGCGACGAGCGCCTCGGGCTCTTCAACCTCGAGCGCGAGCCAGACGCAGCGCCCCTTGGCCTCGCGGTCGACGGCGGCCAGGTACTCGAGATGGGCGGCCAGCTCGTCGGCCGACGGCGCAAGCACGCGCACCGGCGGCAGCGCATGGGTCCCGGCGGCGGTTGCCGCGAACGTCGGGATCGCGAGCTCGATGACCAGGCTCTCCTGTCCGCGAGTCAGCGCCAGGTAAACCTCGGCGAGGAGTCGCGCGTCGAGCAGTGCGCCGTGCAGGGTGCGATGCGCGTTGGCGACCGCGAACCGCTCGCAGAGGGCATCGAGGCTGTTCTTCTTGCCCGGGAACTGCTCGCGGGCGAGCGCCAGCGTATCGATGACGGACTCGCAGATTCCCGCGGTCGACGACAGCTGCAGCCGCTCGAGCTCGGCGTCCAGGAACGCCAGGTCAAACGCCGCGTTGTGGATCACCCAGCGCGCACCGCGCGCGAAGTCGATGAACTCTCCGGCAATGTCCGCGAAACGGGGCTTGTCGCGCAGCATCTCCCAGGTCAGCCCGTGCACGTCGGTCGCGCCTCCGTCGATCTCGCGCTCCGGGTTGACGTAGAAATGCACGCTGCGACCGGTCAGCCTGCGGTCGACCACCTCCACGGCGGCAATTTCGATGAGGCGGTGACCCAGCTTGGGGTCGAGGCCAGTAGTTTCGGTGTCGAGGATCAGGTGCCGCATGAAACCTGGATCAGAATTCGCGCTCGCTCGTCGCCACCGCGCTTTAAAGAGCCGGGCGCGAGCGTCGCGGAGGTCATTTTACCGCCTGTAACGTTTGATCGTCGCCTGGATCTCCGCAATCGCGCGCTCGATCTCGTCGTCCGTCAGATCGCGCTGCGCGCCCTTGCGATCGGTCAGCGTCAGCGTTCGGTCGATCTCGGTCTGGAACTCGCCAAGGCTCAGCGTCTCGGTGATCGTCGTCGTCGGATCGTCGGTCAGCGTCTCCGGGCCCCAGCGCACGACGACGATCGAGAGGTTGTCGCCCTCCGGCCCACCGCGCACCTCGGCCTCGCGCATCATCGTTGGTCCGGCCTTGAGGATCGGCGTTCCGGTCAGTGCGCGCGCGATCTCTTCCTGCGGATAGACGCTCCACAAGCCATCGGTACACAACACGATGAGATCGGCGTTGCGCAGCGGCGTCCTCCGGGAGAGGTCGATCACCGGGTCGACGAGTCCGCCCAGGCAGCTGAAAATCTTGTTTCGGTCGGGGTGATCGACCACTTCGTGCGCACCGATGATGCCCTGATCGAGCAGATACTGCACTTTCGAGTGATCCTTGGTCTGCCCGATCAGTCCTCCCTGCCGGAACAGGTAGAGCCGCGAATCGCCGACGTGCGCCCAGTAGGCATAGTCGGACTGGACGATGCAGGCCACGCAGGTCGTTCGCGGCGTTTCCAGCATCGAGAACTGGTCGGCGTAGGACCCCAGCGCCTGATGCGCGCGCAGCATCGAGTCCTGCAGGAACTTGAGCGGGTTCTTGAGCGTGGGCTTCGCCTCCTGCTGGAAGCGCTCGATAAAAAGCCGGACCGCGATCTGAGCAGCGATCTCCCCGCCGGCGTGCCCGCCCATGCCGTCGGCGAGGACCAGCAGCAGCGTGTCGCGGCTGTAGGTGTAAGCAAGCCGGTCCTGATTCATCTTGCGCGGACCCTTGCGACTGTCCTGGAAGATCGTGAAACGCATGCGACGTCAACTAAACGACCTCGCTGAAGAGCCTTTTCTTCAGCGTATTGAGAAAGGTCAATTTGCGCTTGCGCGGCGGGATGTCGCGAATCGCCTTCTGCAGCGCGAACACGCTCTGCGGACGCTCGAGCGGGTCGAGCCGCAGGCACCAGTCGATCACCTCGAGCAGATTGTCGGAATAGCCGCCCGCCCAGATTTTCTTGGCGGAGACCAGATGATCCGCGGCGAGCCGCGCGTCGGCGGCCTGCGGAGCGAAAGCGGCCAGGCAGGCGAACATGCTCGCGCCGATGCCATAGACATCGGTCCAAGGACCGAGCCGGTCGGGCTCACGATACTGCTCCGGCGCGGCGAACCCCGGCGTATACATCGGTGCGAGCTTCGGCCGGTTCGACGTAAGCGTCTGGCGCGCCGCGCCGAAGTCGAGCAGCACCGGCGAGCCGTCGGTGCGCAGGTAGATGTTGGCGGGCTTGATGTCGAGGTGCAGCAGCTTGTGGGTGTGCACCTCGCGCAGTCCGTTGAGCAGGTGCATGAACACGTGGCGCACCAGCCGCTCGGATACCTGGTCCTGCCGCATCTGGATCTGCTGCTGCAGCGTGCGCCCGCGTTCGTAGCGCATCACCATGTACACGGTCTCGTTGGCGCGAAAGAAATTCAGAACCCGCACCACGTTGGGGTGATTGATCTTGGCGAGCGCCCGGCCTTCCTCGAAGAAGCATTTCATGCCGTAACGGAACGAGGTCAGGTTCTCGGCGGTGCTGGCGCGCACGATGTCGCCTTCGGTCCGCAGGACCAGAGACGAGGGCAGATATTCCTTGATTGCGACCGGCCCGCCGCCGTCGTCGAACGCCCGGTAGACGATCGAAAACCCGCCGCGGCTGATCTGGCGATCGACGCGGTAGTTCAGCAACTGGTAGCCGGAAGGCAGGGCCTGATTGGTGACGCCCATAGACGTATGGCGGAGCAAGTTTCGTTCCGCCCGTACTTGCGCAAGGGATTGATAACCTCTACATTCTCGGCAAGGTAACGCATAAAGTAAAGATTTCATTGAGTTTCTGCCGCTTTTTGCCCGTCGAGAACCCGCGGAACCCGAGCCGATGATCGTGAGCATGACCGGTTTCGCCGCGGGCACCGCCGAGTTGCCGGGCTGCTCGCTGATCGTCGAGTTGCGTTCGGTCAACCATCGCTATCTGGATATCCAGGTACGCCTCCCGGACGAGCTGCGCTCGCTCGACGCGGCCGTGCGCGAGCTCCTGACCTCGGAGATCAAGCGGGGCAAGGTCGATTGCCGGATCTCCCTCAACCATGCACTGCCGGGCGCGACGACGCTCGCGATCAATGCCGAGCGCGTGGTCCAGCTACGCGCCGCAGCCGCCGAGGTCCTGCGGCATGCACCCGGCAGCGCCCCGCTTACGGTCGTCGATGTGCTGCGCTGGCCGGGGGTGCTTACCGAGCCGTCGCTTGCGCCCGAGGCGCTCGCCAAGCACGCCATTGACCTCATCCGCCAAACGCTCGCCGAGCTTGCCGCATCGCGCTCGCGCGAGGGCGAGAAGCTCAAAGCGATGCTCGAGGAGCGCTGCCACGGGATCGAAGCGCAAATCGAGCGCGTCGCGCCGCGCGTGCCGGCGATCCATACGGCATACGTCGAAAAACTCGGCTCGAGGTTGAAGGAGGCCGGCCTCGATCCCGACCTCGACCGGCTCAAGCAAGAACTCGCGCTGTTCGCCACCAAGATCGACGTCGCCGAGGAAGTATCCCGTCTGGCCACGCACGTCACGGAGGTGAGGCGCGTCCTCGCTGCAGGGGGCAGCAGTGGCAAGCGGCTCGACTTCCTCATGCAAGAGCTCAACCGCGAGGCGAACACACTCGGCTCGAAGTCCGTGGACGCCGAGCTTTCCCAAGCCGCGCTGGAGCTCAAGGTATTGATCGAGCAGATGCGCGAGCAGGTTCAGAATATCGAGTAGCCGCCGCCGCACAGACAATGACACCAGCAAGCGCGCACAAGGAGGCAACTGGCGCTGCCGGCAACCTGTTCGTCGTCGCGGCGCCGTCCGGCGGCGGAAAGACGAGCCTCACACGCGCGTTGCTCGAGCGGGAACCAACCATCCGCTTATCAGTGTCCTATACGACGCGTAGCCCTCGCCCGGGCGAAACGGACGGCGTCGACTACCACTTCGTGACGCCCGAGACGTTCAGCGCGTTGAAGGACGCCGGAGAGTTCCTGGAGCACGCACACGTGCACGGCAACTGGTACGCGACCAGCGGCACCTGGCTCAGAGTCCAGGTGGACGCCGGCCAGGACGTGCTGCTCGAGATCGACTGGCAGGGCGCCGGGCAGGTGCGAAGACTCATTCCCGAATCGGTCCACATCTTCATCCTGCCACCGTCGCTCGCCTTGCTCCGGGAGCGCTTGCAGCGCCGGGGCCAGGACGATGCGGAAACCATCGAGCGCCGGTTGAACGCCGCGCGCGAGGAAATGCGCCACTGCGGCGAGTTCGATTATGTTATTATTAATCAGGAGTTTGCTTCAGCAGTCGACGACTTGAGCGCCATCGTGCGTGCGGCGCGGCTGCGTAGCGTGCAGCAGCGTGCCCGCCATGGGGCTCTGCTCGAGCAACTGACGTAACTTGACTTGAATGGACGAGCGATGGCCCGCATCACGATCGAAGACGCACTTGCCCACATTCCCAACCGCTTCGAGCTCACCCTCGCGGCGACCAACCGTGCCCGGCAGATCAGCGCCGGCTCGCAGCCATTGCTGGAACCGGATCGCGACAAGCCGACGGTGATCGCCTTGCGGGAAATCGCCGCAGGCAAGGTCGGGATCGAAATGCTGCTGAAACCCCAGACGTTGAGCTAACTGCACTCCGCCGCAACGTGACCAAGCATGCCGGAAATCGCCGAATTCACCCGACATCTTGGTCACTATCTGCCGCCCCCTGACGTCGCGCTGGTCGAGCGCGCGTTCGCCTTCTCCGAGCACGCGCATGCCGGACAGTTTCGAAAGTCCGGTGAACCGTACATCACGCATCCGCTGGCGGTAGCCAGCATCCTTTCGCAGTGGCGGATCGACGCGCAGGGACTCGCCGCCGCGCTCCTCCATGATGTAATGGAGGACACCAGCGTCACCAAGAGGGAGATCGAGAGCTCGTTCGGGAAGCCGGTGGCCGATATGGTCGACGGTGTCTCCAAGCTCGACCAGATCGAGTTCCAGTCGCGCGAGGAGCTCCAGGCCGAGAGTTTCCGCAAGATGCTCCTGGCGATGGCGCAGGACGTTCGCGTGATCCTGATCAAGCTCGCCGATCGGCTGCACAACATGCGCACGCTCGACGCGATGGCCACCGCGCACCGCGAGCGCATCGCCCGCGAGACGCTGGACATCTACGCGCCGATCGCCAATCGGCTGGGCCTGAACGCGCTTTACCAGGAGCTCCAGGAGCTGTCTTTCAAGCACCTCCATCCGGTGCGTTACCGGGTGCTCGCCAGGGCGATCAAGGCCGCGCGCGGCAACCGGCGCGAAGTCATGAATCGGATCATCCAGTCGATTCGCGACGGTCTGAAGCGCGACGGCATCGTGGCGACAGTGAACGGCCGCGAAAAGACCGCGTACAGCGTGTACAAGAAAATGCGCGAGAAGCATTACTCGTTCGCGCAGGTCTTCGATATCTACGGCGTTCGGGTGCTGGTCAAGGACACAACCGCGTGCTATGCGGCGCTGGGCGTGCTGCACGGGCAATACAAGCCGATTCCAGGCAAGTTCAAGGATTACATCGCGATCCCCAAGGCGAACGGCTACCAGTCGCTGCACACCACGCTTTTCGGGCCTTTCGGCACGCCGCTGGAAGCGCAGATCCGCGCGCACGACATGCATCGCATCGCCGAGGCGGGCGTGGCCGCACACTGGTTGTACAAGGCGGGCGGGCAGCTCGATATCGCCGAGGCGCAGCAGCAAACGCATCGCTGGCTGCAGAGCCTGCTCGAGATCCAGTCGGAATCCCGCGACTCCAAGGAATTCCTCGAGCACATCAAGGGTGACCTCTTCCCCGACGAGATCTACGTGTTCACGCCGAAGGGGAAGATCATGGCGCTGTCGCGTGGCGCGACGGCGGTCGATTTCGCCTACGCGGTGCACACCGACATCGGCCACCACTGCACCGCGGCGCGGATCAACTACGAGCTGATGCCGCTGCGCACGGAGCTGAAAAGCGGCGATCAGGTCGAGATCATCACGGCGCCGTCGGCGCGGCCGAATCCGTCATGGCTCAACTTCGTGGCCACCGGCAAGGCGCGTTCGCGCATTCGCCACTTTCTGAAGACGCTGCAGCAAAGAGAATCCGCCGCGTTGGGCGAGCGCATGCTCGAGCAGGCGCTCGCCTCGCTCAAAGCGTCACCGGATTCGATTACTGCGGAGCGCTGGGACGCGCTCATGCGCGACTATGGCGCCAAGACCCGGCTGGACGTTCTGGCCGACATCGGCCTGGGCAAACGGCTGTCGTTCGTCGTTGCCCAGACACTGACCCGCGCCAACGCTCGAATCCCCGACGATGCGCCTCCGGGGTCGCAGCGTCCTGGCGCATTGCAGCTGCGCGGCGTCGAAGGCGTGGCCATCCAGTACAGCAAGTGCTGCCGTCCGATACCCGGTGACGCCATCGTCGGCCAGTTTCGCCGCGGCCAGGGGCTGTCGGTTCACACCCGCGACTGTCAGACGCTGCGCAAGGGCCGCGTCGATACCGATCAGGTGGTCGACGTCGAGTGGGCGCCGGAGGTCACCGGCGTATTCGAGGCCGGTGTCCGATTGCTGGTCGATGACCAGCGCGGGCTCCTGGCGCGGTTGGCGACCGAGATCGCCGACGCCGGCGCAAACATCGAGTACGTGTCGATGGAGCGCCCCGACGGTGATCACGTCGTCAACATGTTCTTCAGCGTACAGGTGCGCGATCGCCGCCATCTCGCCAACGTGATGCGGGCCCTGCGCAAGATTCAGGAAGTCAGGCGCGTGCATCGCGCCCGGACATAGGTTCCATAAGAAACGGCGGGGATTTCCCGCCGTTCGTCGACCTCCCGGTACCGTTCAGGCTGCCTGCTTGGCGAGCAGTTGCTGCAACTCGCCCGACTCGTACATCTCGCGCATGATGTCGCTGCCCCCGACGAATTCGCCGCTGACATAAAGCTGGGGAATCGTCGGCCAGTTGGCGTAGTCCTTGATGCCCTGCCTGATCTCCGGATCGGCGAGGACGTCGACCGAGAAGAACTTGTCGATGCCGCAAGCCTGCAGCATCTGAACCGCCGCCATGGAAAACCCGCATTGCGGCATCTGCGGCGTGCCCTTCATGTACAGCGCGACCGGGTGCGTGGTGACCTGTTCGCGAATCGTGTCCTGGATGGTCATGGGGTTATTCCGTGCTATCGAATAGCCGCATTTTAGCGCATCTGCCGCCGCCGCGAAAACCACAATCCGGACGGTAGGCAGCGCCCGACGCCGCGGGCCCCGTCTCCCCCTGCGCGACGCTGCCGCCGCGGGCGTTCATTTGGACGCGATGTGCTCCTGGTACGCAGGGCGGTCGCATAACCGCGCATACCACTGCTTCAGGTTCGGCAGATTCGCCCGATCGATGGGCAGCTTGAACCAGCGGTGCGCGGCGTAGCCGAGCGCGATATCGCCCACGGTCAGTTCGGGGCCGACCACGTAGTGCGAGCGCGCCAACTGGGCGTCGAGAATAGCCAGCGCCGCGCCGGCCCTCCGTTCCGCGTTTTTCATCTCGGCGGGCTCGATGGTGTCGGGAGGCGACCTCAACAGCCCGCGGAACAGGATTCCCATCGGCGGACCGACCGTCGTTTGTTGCCAATCCATCCATCGCTCGGTCTCGGCACGGCGCTGGAGCTCGGCCGGATACAGCGCGCCCTTGGCGTATTTCGCCGCGAGATAGCGGACGATGACATTCGACTCCCAGAGGATGAACCCGTCATCGTCGATCGTCGGCACCAACCCGTTGGGGTTGAGCGCGAGATAGTCGGGCGACTTGTTGCCTCCGAAATCGCCGCCGATGTCCTTGCGTTCGAAGGCGATGCCGATCTCGCCGCAACACCACAGCACCTTCTGCACGTTGCTCGAGGTCTTCCTTCCCAGGATCTTCAGCACGATCATCCTCCGTCGGCTCTCAAGGTTTGGGTGCCTCGAACACGCGGATCGGCTTGCCATCGAGAAACGCGAGGACGTTCTCGACGGTGTGCCGATAGTATTCCGCGTAGACTTCCAGCGCGCTGTAGCCGAAATGCGGCGTCAGCACCGTGTTGGCGGCGCGAGCGAGCGGATGCGTTGCCGGCAATGGCTCGCGGTGGAAGACATCGAGCGCTGCGATCAACCTCCCGGCCTGGACCGCGCCGACCAGCGCCTTTTCATCGACGAGCGCCGCGCGGGCGGTGTTCACCAGAATGGCGCCCGGTTTCATGCGGGCCAGTTCGGCGGCGCCCAAAGTGCCGCGCGTGCGCTCGGAGAGCACCAGGTGCAGGCTCACGACGTCGGCGAGCGCCAGCAATTCTTCTTTCGATACCCGGGTCGCGCCGGCGGCCTGGGCGGCTTCCACGCCAAGGTTCTGGCTCCAGGCGAGCACCCGCATGTCGAGCGCGCGGCAATAGCGCGCCATCAGCGCGCCGATTCTTCCCAGGCCGATGATGCCGGCGGTCTTCCCGGCCAGCACCGGTCCCGCGCTCGTTCCCTGCTGGAAGCGCCCGTCTCGCACCGCCGCGTCTCCTGCCGGGATCCGGCGCGCGGCGGCGAGCATCAGGCCCAGCGCCAGCTCCGCGGTGGACGCGCCCGAAGGTCCGCCGCCGGTGTAGCAGACCGTGACGCCGCGCTCGATCAGCGCCGCGGCGTCGATGAGCGCTGCACGGGCCCCCGTCATCCCGAACATGCGCAGGTGTGGAAGCCGTTGCACGAGCGAAGCAGGGAAAGGTGTGCGCTCGCGTATCGCCAGCACGATGTCGAAGGGCGCGAGCGCCCGCGCCGCGGCGTCCTCGCCGTCGAAGGGGTCGCCAAAGAATTGCACCTCCGCGCGCGCGAGCACCGGCGACCAATCGGCGCTGTCGCGCGCGACGTTCTGCCAATCGTCGAGGACTGCGATCCTGGTCATCGTTCTTTGCCTACACGTTCGGCTGAGCGCATCCGGTCCTGCGCGCGCCCGCGGCCTCCTTGAGCGCGTCTCGCAATTTCCATCTCGCGTGTCGGCCGCCGGCACTCGCGGACGCTCGACCCCCGCTCGCTGCTCGGGCGACGGCCTCCTTGCACCCTCCGCGCGAACTCGTCATCTCGCGCGTCGGCCGCAGCGTCGACTCGCCTCGCGCGATCCCCACGCACTTCATGCGCGGGGCCCCTCGCTGCGGGCTCGCACCGCTACTCCTTCACCGCTCCGGTCAATCCGGACACGTAGTACTCGACGAAGAACGAGTACAGCACGGCGACCGGAATCGAGCCGAACAACGCGCCCGCCATGAGCGAGCCCCAGTGGTAGACGTCGCCTTCGACGAGCTCGGTGACCACGCCGACCGGCACCGTCTTGACCTCGGAGGATGAGACGAATGTGAGCGCATAGATGAACTCGTTCCACGACAGCGTGAATGCGAAGATCCCGGCCGAGATGAGACCGGGCACGGCGAGCGGCAGCACGATCTTGACCAGTATCTGCAGGCGGCTGGCACCGTCGATCAGCGCGCATTCCTCCAGCTCGAACGGTATCGACTTGAAATAGCCCATCAGCAGCCAGGTGGAAAACGGAATCAGGAACGTCGGGTAGGTCAGGATCAACGCCAGCCGCGTGTCGAAGAGATTCAGCTGGTAGACCATCGTCGCCAGCGGAATGAACAGGATAGAGGGCGGCACCAGGTACGCGAGGAAGATGCTCGCTCCGACGTAGCGAGAACCGCGGTAGCGCAGCCGCTCGATCGAATATGCCGCGAGTACGCTGCAAAAGAGCGACAGAAGCGTCGAGACCACCGAGACCAGAACCGTGTTCCAAAGCCACTCCGGATAAGGGGTATCGAAAAGCAGCTTCTTGACGTGCGCCAGTGTCGGGTTGTTCACCCAGAATGGATTGCCCTCGTGCGACAGCAGCTCCTCGTCCGGCTTGAAAGCCGTCGTGGCCATCCAGTAGAACGGGAACAGGAGGACGAACAGGAACGCGCCGAGCGGGAGATAAATCGTGACGATGCGCCGTGGCAGCGAAACCAGGTAATTCATTCCCTGCGAATCGATCGGTTGGGCGGTCGCGCCGGCAGTAGTCATTTATCCCCGCTTCCCTGCTGCCACGCACGTCGTTGCAATCCGTAGTAGCTGATCAGTATCGCCGCCAGCAGGAACGGCACCATCGCGGTGGCGATCGCCGCACCCTCGCCCAGATTGCCGCCGGATATGGCGCGCTGGAAAGAAAGCGTCGCCATCAGATGGGTGGCGTTGAGCGGTCCGCCGCGCGTCAGCACGTAGATCAACTGGAAGTCGGTGAACGTCATCAGCACCGAGAATGTCATCACGACGGCGATGATCGGGGTGAGCATCGGCAGCGTCACGTGACGAAACTGCTGCCACGGCGACGCACCGTCGAGGCTGGCTGCCTCGTAGTACGACGGCGAGATCGTCTGCAGCCCCGCGAGGAGCGTGATGGCCACGAACGGCACCCCTCGCCAGATGTTGGCCGCGATGGTCGCGAAGCGCGCGTTCCACGGATCGCCGAGGAAGTCGATGTAGCGGTCGATAAAGCCCATCTTCATCAGCGCCCAGCTGATGACCGAGAACTGCGAATCGTAGATCCACCAGAACGCGAGCGCGGAAAGCGCTGTCGGAACGATGAAGGGCAGGAGCACGACGGCGCGGAAGAACGCCTTGAACGGCAGACGCTTGTTCAGCAGCAGCGCGAGATAGAGGCCGAGTCCGAACTTGATCACGCTGGCGATCGTCGTATAGAAGAGCGTGTTGAAGAGCGCCAGGCGCGTGACTGCATCGCCCCAAAGAAACTCAAAGTTTTCCAGGCCGATCCAGACGCCGCCCCGCCCGATCTTGGTATCGGTGAAGCCGAGATACGTGCCCAGCCCCAAGGGATACGTCAGGAAGAGCAGCAACAGCGCCGCTGCGGGCAGCATGAACAGCAGCCCGAGGAGATTGCGGTTGTCGAGGGCGCGCGAAAGCGCGCTAGTGCGTGAGGCCATCCGAGCTCAAACAGTTGGCGCGGCCACCTTTGCGGGCAGGTTTTGCGCGGATTAAGGGGTGCCGGAGGCGCCCGCTTCAATCCGCGCAGATAGTGCGTCAGCTTCGCTGACGCACTATCAAACCTTGTAGTAGCGTTCGGCGCGCTTCTGCGCCCGCTCCGCCGCTTCCTTCGGGGTCTTCGAGCCCGAGGCAGCCTCCGCCACCATGTTGACCATGATGAAGTCGGCCATCGTGGCGGCCGACGCATAGCCCATCTCGCCCGCGTACCCATTCGGCAGCATGATCTTCATAGCGTCGCGGTACGGCGTGTGCTTCGGATCGGACGTCCAGATCGGGTTCGACTCGTAGGCCTTGAGCGGCTGCGTTACATAACCGATCGAGGCTTGTTGCCATGGCTCGTATTGGTCCTTCTCCATCATGAACGCGAGGTAGGCCTTGGCGGCGTTCGGGTATTTCGAGTATTTGAACAGCATCATCGGGAAGAAAAGGTTGAGCTCGGTGGTCTTGCCGACAGGCCCCACCGGCAGGTTGGCATGCCCGATGTCGGCCACCATTTCCTTCAACTTCGGGTCCTGCGAGGTCTTCGCGGCGTAGTAGATCGAGATGCCGTTGAGCGTGACACCGATCTGCCCGTCGAGGAACGCCTTGTTGTTGTTCGGATCGAGCCACGACAACGTTCCGGGGACGAAGGTCTCGTAGAGCTGTTTGCCGTACTCGAGCGCGGCGATGGTCTCGGGGCTGTTGATAACGACATTGTTCTTCTCGTCCACCATCCTGCCGCCGTGCGACCAGACCAGCCAATGGGTCCATGTGTTTCCGTCGCCGGTGGCGTTGCCGAGCGCGAATCCCGGCGGCAGGCCCTTCGCCTTCAGCCCCTGGCAGAGTTTGAGGAAGCCAGGCAAGTCCTTCGGGAACGCGTCGAAGCCCGCGGCCTTCATGGCGCTGATGCGATAAGCCAGCGCATTGCCGGCGCAGCCCATGGGCACCGCGATCCATTTGCCCTTGTGGGTGCAATACGACTTGCATACGTCGTACCAGCCGCCATATTTGCCGCCGAGGTAATTGCAGAGGTCGGTAACATCGACCAGTTTTTCCGGATACTGATGCGCATCCTCGAATGTGCCGATGATGATGTCGGGGCCGCTGCCGACGTTCGCGGCGACGGCCGCCTTCGGCCGCACGTCCTCCCAGCCCTCGGCGTCGATGCGCACGTCGATCCCGGTCGCCTTTGTGAACTTCTTGGTGTTCTCCGCCCACGCGTCCTCGTCGCCCTGGACGAAGCGTTTCCAGCGCAGCACGCGCAGCTTGGCGCCCTTTTCGGGCGTCACCTTGAACTGCTGCGCTTGCGCCTCGGGGGCGAAGAGCGCAGATCCGGTGCCGAGCGCTCCGCCTGCGGCAACGCCGGCGGTGGCTTTCAGGAAATCGCGACGTTTGAACTTGCTCATGGTCTCCTCCTCAGAAGATGTTAGCTTTCGAGTCGCTGCGTATCGTACAGGTTAGAGTGGGACTCAAGCGACCAGCCTTGCACCACTGGCCGCGTCGAACAGGTGTGCTCGCCCGAGATCGGGCTTCAGGTTGACACGGTCTCCGGCGCGACAGCTCACGCGGTCGCGAGCGAGCGAGGTCAACTCCTGGCCGCTGAACCGGCAGTAGAGCTGCGTATCCGCTCCGGTGGGCTCGACCACGACGACCTCCGCGGGCAATCCGGCGCCCTCGGCGAGCAGGCAATGCTCGGGCCGCATGCCATAGAGCACGCTTTGGCCGTCGGCGGCTCGTGCGCCCTGCGGCAGCGGCAGCGTCACGTTTCCGGCGAACTCGATATGTCCGTTGCCGACCGTCATTCGTGCCGTGCCGGGGACCATGTTCATCGCCGGTGAGCCGATGAAGGCCGCGACGAACGTGTTGTTGGGATTGTCGTAGAGCGACAGCGGATCGCCGATCTGCTCGACCACGCCATCACGCATCACGACGATCTTGTCGGCCATGGTCATTGCTTCGATCTGATCGTGCGTGACGTAGATCGACGTGGTCTTGAGCCGCTGGTGCAGCTCTTTGATCTCGGTGCGCATCTGCACGCGCAGTTTCGCGTCGAGGTTCGACAGCGGCTCGTCGAACAGGAACACCTGGGGATCGCGCACGATCGCACGTCCCATCGCCACGCGCTGGCGCTGGCCGCCGGAAAGCTGGCGAGGGAATCGGTCGAGCAGAGCGGAAAGCCCGAGAATGCCGGCCGCCTTCGCCACGCGCGCCTCGATTTCGCCCTTGGACTGCTTGGCGAGCATGAGCGCAAAGGACATGTTGTCGCGCACCGTCATGTGCGGGTAGAGCGCATAATTCTGGAACACCATCGCGATGTCGCGCTCTTTCGGCGGCACGCGGTTCACGACCCTGCCGCCGATCGCGATCTCGCCTTCGGTGATCTCCTCCAGCCCGGCGATCATGCGCAAGAGGGTGGACTTGCCGCAGCCCGACGGTCCGACCAGCACGCAGAACTCGCCGTCGGCAATGTCGACGTCGACCCCGCGGATCACGTGCGTCGAGCCGAAGTGCTTGTGGACCGTCCGGATTGCTACACCTGCCAAAGCTCCTCCTCCGTCGCTACGCCGGCCGCCTCGTGCCCTGGACCACGACATAGTCCGGACGCCCCGTCGCAAGCCAGGTGACGATGTTCTGCGCGGCTTTCCGCCGCAGATCAACTTCCGACTGCACGCTGAAGAACGCGGCGTGCGGCGTCAGGATCACCTTCGGGTGGCCGAGCAACGGGTCGCCGGCGGGGATCGGCTCGACCGGCAAGACGTCCAGCCCGGCGCCGGCAAGTATTCCACTATCGAGTGCCGCAAGCAAATCGCCGATCTCGACGACCGCGCCGCGCGCCGTGTTCACGAGATACGATCCTGGACGCATCCGTGCCAGCACGTCTTCGCCGATCATGCCGCGGGTTTCGACGTTGAGCGGGACGTGAATGCTCACGACGTCGCTCGCCGCGAACAGTCCGCCGAGATCGGGCGCGCGCTCGACGTAGACGGGAAAGTCGCCGTCGATGAGGTACGGGTCGAAGGCCATTACCCGCTTGAACACGTTGCGTGACACGTGCGCCATCCGCTTGCCGATTCGTCCCAGGCCGACGAGGCCCAGCGTCATCTCGGCAGCGCGCCGCAACTTGCCCGACGACAAATAGGACCAATGCCCAGCATGGACGTCGCGGTGATAGCCGACGACGTTGCGGACGAGGGCCAGCGCGAGCGCCAGCGCATGCGTGGCGACTTCGCCGATGCCGTAGTCGGGCGAATTGGCGACCCAGACCCCGTGGCGCGCGCAGGCCGCGGTATCGATGTTGTCGAACCCGGCGCCGATGCGGCTGACGATGCCGAGCCGCGGCGACGCGGCGACGACCTCCTCGGTGACCGGCGCGTATTGCGACAGGATTCCTGCGCAATCCGCGGCAGCGGCGCTCACCTCGGCGGGCGTCCTGCATTGCGCGGTGAGCAGCTCGATCCCGGCGTCCGCAAAGAGCTTGCGTTCGAGGTCGATGTCCGGGTAGTCGAAGTCGGCGAACAGGACTCTGGGCATGCGAAGCGCGCAAGGAAGGGCGGCGCAAACGGTACGTGCACCGCGCGCGCCGGTCAAGCGGCCAGCCCCGCAGCGGATGGCAGCTATAATCGCGTGGCCCCTCGCCCAACGCATGGAGAAACGATGGCCGCGCTGCTACAAACCACGATTGCCGGCAGCCTGCCCAAGCCGGAATGGCTTAGCACCCCGGGCGTGCTCTGGGCACCATGGCTGCTGGAGGGCGAAGCGCTCGCGGAGGGCAAGCGAGATGCGGTGCGTCTGGCTTTGTTCGACCAGGAGCACGCCGGTATCGACATCGTCACCGATGGCGAGCAGACCCGCCGGCACTTCGTCACCACGCTCATCGAAAACCTCGACGGTGTGGACTTCGAACACCGGCAGACGGTGCGGATTCGCAATCGCTATGACGCAGCCGTTCCGGTGGTGGTCGGTCCGGTCGCCCGGCGGCATCCCGTATTTGCCGACGATGCGCGCTTCCTGCGCGGTGAGACACAGCGCAAGGTCAAGTACACGCTGCCCGGCCCGATGACGATGGTCGACACGCTCTACGACGCGCATTACAAGAGCCGCGAGAAGCTGGCGGCGGTGTTCGCCGAGATCCTCAATCAGGAAGCCCTGGCGATCGAGGCGGCCGGCGTGGACGTGAT
>WNGK01002837.1_pt1 | contig 18739 bp, 15 predicted proteins | sample 5400601 | NCBI WGS metagenome assembly WNGK01 (sample SAMN13153376, study PRJNA577476) | soil metagenome | isolation source: 60 cm soil or saprolite under Garry oak tree replicate 1 | place: USA:California | collected 2016-06-15
CGCGGTACTGGGTCGCACAGACGGGGCAGATCTTCACGCCGGAATCTCGATCCGCAGCAGCTTGTCGCCCACCAGGATCCGCGACTGATCGCGCAGCGCCATGTCGCCGCGCGCGGCGAGCGCGATCCCGTTGCGGCTGCTGGCGTCCAGGACGACGAAATCCGCGTCTTCCGACCGCACCAGCGCATGGCGCGCGCTCATGGCCGGATCGTAGGGGAAAAGCCAGTCGCCTTGCTCGCGGCCGATGGCGACGTCCCGGCCGGGCGAGAGCTGGATCACGTCGCGCACGCTGCCGTCGGAGCGCAGCTGCGTGAGGCTCGCGATATCGGCGCTCGGGATGAGACTCCCCATCCGCTTGGTGGCGTCGGCGTCGGGCGGATGCGGCCCCGGGTACCCCAGCCGCCGGAACCGGATCACCTGAGACCCGATCAGCAGCAGGTCGCCGTCCAGCAGACGATGTGCTTGCTCGAGAAACACCCAGGTACCGTTGCGACTGCCGAGATCGCGCACGACGAGGGTGTCGTGCTCCCACGACAGCTTGGCGTGCAACGGCGACAAGAACACGTCTTCGGGGAAACGGATGTCGCCGTCCTGCCGGCCGATGGTCGTGTCGGGCGCCGAGCGCTCGAAACGCTGCACCGGTTTACCCAGATCGTCGAGCAGCACGAGTGTGATCGTCGCTCCCGCTCCCGAGGGTCCCGAGGGAGCCCGCCGCGCGGCCGCGACATCGGCCAGCGGCGCGCCGCAGGTCGCACAGAACTTGATCCCCGGCGCTACCGGCGAGGCGCAGCGCGGGCAGTTCGGGCCGGAGCTGGGGGCCGTGAGTCGGCGGCCGCACTGGGGACAGAACGGCTGCTGCCCGCTCGCACGGCTACCACAGAACGGGCAGGAGATCGGCTCGCCCTGGGCCACTGTGGAGCGCGCGACGACGCGCGTGTCCGGCAACAACGCGGCTCCCCCCGCTCCCCCGCCCGCTGCTGCCGCGGGGGCCTTGCGCCTAGCGGATTGGCTCATGGGTTTGCCGCAGTCCACACAGAACAGCGCGCCCGGGTCGTTCCCCCGGCCGCAATAAGGGCAGGCGGTCACTGCCGGAAGTGCTCCACTCGGCGCAGAAGTTACGCCCTGCCAATCTATTAGGCAAATTGGCGAGCTGAAAGGGCCGATGCTACCTTGCGCGTCCTGTGCGATCGGTCGGCGTGTTGCTCGTGAGCGTCGTGACCGGATGCGCGGTCCCGCGCTCCGGTACCTCGCCCGTGTCCGGAGGACCCCTCCCGGCGCCCATTGCGCCGGTCCGCGACTCGCTGCGTATCGCCGTCGTCTATCCTGCCGTCACTGATGTCATCCAGTCGCACGACTCCGCGTTCCTGTTCGGCGCGGTGCGCGGCGGCCGGGGAGCCGTGCGCCTCGGTATCAACGGGCAATCCGTGCCCGTGCTGGCAAACGGGGCGTGGATCGCCTGGTTACCGCTGCCTGACGACACCGTCGCGCAATTCCACATCGCCGCGACCGACGGCGCCGACTCGAGCCGCACCGTCTTCACCGCGCGCGTCGCGCCACAGTTCCGGCCCCCAGCCGGACGGGCGGCGTGGATCGACACGACCAGCTTCACGCCCGCGGGGAGTCTCGCGCTGCCGCTGGAGGAGGGGATTCCCCTGAGTGTGCGCGCCACGCCCGGCGCCACGGTACGCCTGCTCCTGCCGTGGGGCTCGAGCGTTCCGTTCGTCCCCGACACGCTGCCCGCCGAGCCCCCCGGGGGCGTCCGCGCCTTCGTGATCGATACGGCGCCGCGCCGACACGTGCCCGAGCCTGGACGCTACGTGGGCTGGCTGCCGGCGGCGGCCCTGTGTGCCGACGGCCGGACGGCATGCGCCCTCCTCGTGGTGACCGTGGGGGGGGGCGCCGACACGGCGATTGCGCGCTGGCCCCTCGGCGTGAACATCGTGGACACGTCCTTCCCGACCGTCGTGGTCCTGGACGACGACACCGCGCACACCGGGACGACCGACAGCCTCACGGCCGGGCGCGCTGTCCCCCACGGAACCTACAACTGGTTTTTCCCGACCGGGACGGTCGCGGTCGAGTCGGGACGCTGGAACGATCAAGTGCGCCTCCGGCTTTCGCGCTCCACGGTCGCGTGGGTGAACGAGGCCGACGTGGTGCGGCTCCCGCCGGGCACGCCGCCGCCGGGCGGCGTGGTCAGCTCGGTGCGGCTCGCGGCGGGGCCGAAGTCGGTGACGCTGCGCGTGCCGCTGCCCGCGCGCCTTCCCTATCAGATCACGGAGCGCGAGCGGAGTCTCACCGTGCGACTGTACGGCGGCGCCTCCGACATCAACTGGATGCAGTATGGCGAGGGCGGGGGAGCGGTCGGCACCGACCCGTTGGTCACGCGGATGAGCTATGCGCAGCCCGCGGCCGACGAGGTGACGATCACACTCGAGCTGGCGCGGCGCGTGTGGGGGTACCGTGCGCGCTTCGACGGTCGAGACCTCCTGCTCGAGGTGCGCCGTCCTCCGGCGCTCGATCGCGAGCACCCGCTCCGCGGCCGCACCGTCGTGCTCGACCCCGGTCACCCACCCCTCGGCGCCAGGGGGCCCACGGGATTGTGGGAGCCCGTGGCGACGCTGGCCGTGGCGTTCAAGGCCAAGACCCTGCTCGAGCGTGCGGGCGCGACCGCGTTCCTGACCCGCACCGACTCGACGCCGATCGAGCTGTTTCCCCGCACGCATTTCGCGGAGCTGCGCGACGCCGACGTCCTCGTCTCCATTCATGCGAATGCCCTGCCCGACGGCGTGAACCCGTTCATCAACTCGGGAACCAGCGTGTACTACTTCCAGCCGCGCAGCACTCGCCTGGCCCGCGAGCTCGACCGCGCGCTCGTGACGGAGTTCCACGTGCGCGACCTCGGGATCGGCCGGGGGGACTACGCGCTCGTGCGGCCCACCTGGATGCCCGCGGCCCTCACCGAGGGTCTGTTCATCATGCTGCCGGAGCAGGAGGCGTTGCTCGGGAGCGAAGACGGGCAGTGGCGGTATGCGCGGGGGGTGGTGAGCGGGATCGAGAACTTCCTGCGGGAGCGGGCGAGGGAGCCGTGACAATGCGGAATGGGGAATGCGGAATGCGGAATGTCAGTGGAAGCTCGAGCCCACGGATCGAACCTCCCCTGCAATTCCGCATTCCGCATTCCGCACTCCGCATTCTGTTGGTCTTGTTGCTCGCCAGCCGCGCCGAGGCTCAGGTCGATCCATCTGGTAGTTGGCGCACCCTCCACACGCCCCATTTCCGCATCCACTTCCGCCCCACCTACCGCGATGCCGCGCTCACGCAGGCGCGCGAGGCGGAGCGGTCCTACGAACTGCTCGCGACGGAGCTGCACCCCCCGCGTGGCGTGGTGGACATCACGTTGGCCGACGATATCGACGCGGCGAACGGCTTCACGACGGTGTTTCCCAGCAACCGGATCACCATCTACGCCGCGCCGCCGGCGGGTGACCACGGACTCTTGTTCTTCGACAGCTGGCTCCGGCTCGTGACCACGCACGAGCTGACACACGTGTTCCACCTTGACCGCTCCCGTGGCCTGTGGAGCGGGCTGCAGCACGTGTTCGGGCGCGCTCCCGCGCTGTTCCCGAACGAGTATCAGCCGAGCTGGGTGATCGAAGGGATCGCCACCTACTACGAGTCGAGGTTCACAAACGCGGGACGCGTGCGGGGGAGCTTTCATACCCAACTGCTCGGCGCAGACCGCGCGGCGGCCGCGTCGCGGTCCCCGTGGAACGCAACCCTGTTCACGCGCTGGGCGGACGGACTGGTCCCGTACGCGTATGGCAGCCGCTTCTTTCATTATCTGGCGGGTGCGGTGAGCGACTCGGTGGTCCCTCGGTTCGCGGAGGCTACCTCCGCCCAGCTCATTCCGTTCCGGGTGGGGCGGCAGGTGACGCGGGCGGCGCCCGGACGCACGCTCGCCGGCGAATGGCCGCGCGGGACCGCGCCCGACCTGCCCGGTACGGGCGTGTCGCCCGGCGCCCGCGTGCTCGACCGGGGGCTTCGGACCGAACCAGTGCCGCGCGTGTCCCCGGACGGACGGCGAGTGGCGTACGTGCGCGACGACGGAAAGGGTACGAGCGTGTTACGCGTGCTCGACGCGGCGACCGAGCGCCCGCTCGCCGCTCACCGGGTCAACGCGGGCGTGGACTACGACTGGCTGGGGGACACCCTCGTGATCACTCAGCTCGATTTCACGAGCCGCTGGCGGATCCGAAGCGACCTCTACCGCTGGGTCCCGGGAGGAGCGTGGCGGCGCGCGACGCGCGGCGCCCGCCTGGTCGCTCCCGCAGGAGGTGGCGGACGGCTCGCGGCCATCACGCTCGGGCCGGCATCGGGCCGCCCGACCGTGCCCGCTCCCGCGCTCCCACGCGACGCGGTGTGGGAAGATGTGGCGCCGTCGCCCGATGGACGTCGCGTGGCCGGGAGCCGGAGCGCGGACGGACGCTGGGAGCTGGTCCGCTGGCCGGCCGACTCGCCTGGCGCGGCAGCCGTGCTCCTCGAGACGCGCGGCGGCATTGCCGACGTGGTGTGGACGGCCGGGGGAGGCCTGTGGTTCGTCGCCGACCCGACGGGCGTTCCGCAGGTATACCGGTGGCGCGACTCGGACGGTCCACTGCCGCTCACGAGCGAGCCATTGGGCGCCCGCGCGCCGGCGCCGCTTTCGGACGGCACGCTGTTGTACACCGCGCTCACGGCGCGCGGCTGGGATCTGCGCCGCGCGCGGGCGCTCGACGGAGGTGCGCCGGTCTCGTTCGCCCAGCCGCTGTCGTTCGGCCCGGCGCCGGCGGTGCCGATCTCCGAGACCGGCTACACCATGTGGCCGTCGCTGCGCCCTCACTTCTGGATTCCGGTGTTCGACAATGCGGGACCAACCGGACGGTTCGGGGGCGCGCTCACGGCGGGGACGGACGCCCTGGGCCGCTTCTCGTACGCCGCGGACGTGTTCGTCTCTCCGGAGCCGCTCCGCGCCGCGGGCGACTTCGTGCTCGTCTCGTCGCTGCTCGGTAATCCCACGCTCGACCTGTCGGCCTGGGCGTCCTGGACGGACCTGGGACCGCCGCCGAGTGCACCGACTGTGACGCTCTCGGAGCTCGACCATTATGCGGCGCTCGGCGCGACGTTCGTGACGCGCCGCTGGCGCAGTCTGGCGAGCGTGCGCGGCGCGGCGGAGTTCGAGCGCACCCGGTACGCCGCGATCCCCGACACTTCCCTCGCCGCCGTCTGCCCGGGGTGTGTCACGCAGAATCTGGTCGGCGGCTCGGTGACGCTCACGCTGTCGCGGCTCGTGACCGGCGCGCTCTCGGTCTCACCGGAAAACGGGGTCGCGTGGTCCGTGACCTACCGCCGGCGGGAAGAGCAGGGCGGCGCCCGCTGGTCGAATGAGCTGCGCTCCCGCCTGGCGCTGTACGCACGCGTACCCGGACTGGGCGGCTTCGCCCACCATGTGCTGGCGTTGCGGCTCCTCGTCGGCGGCACCAACGGTCCGCTCGGCACACTGTTCCGCGTTGGCGGCGTGGCGCCGCAGGGTGTGAATCTGTTCTTCGCCCCGACGCTGACCGCAACGCGCGCGTTTCCACTCCGGGGGTACGCCTCGGGCGAGCTGCGTGGCCAGCGCGCGGCCGCGGGCAGCGTGGAGTACCGGGTGCCGCTCGCGCTGGTGGGCCAGGCCCTCGGTCACCTCCCCCTCGGCGTCGACAAGCTGTGGCTCAACCTGTTCGCCGACGCGGGTGACGCCTGGGCCCCCGGCGCGTCTCCGCGCCTCACCCGACTGCGCTCCACCGGACTCGAGCTCGCGGGTCGGACGACGCTGAGCTACGACTTTCCTCTGTCGGTGCGCGTCGGGATCGCGCAGCCGCTCGTCGCTCCGCCGTCCGGCGGGGCGCGACGGCCGCAGCTGTACGCGGCACTCGCCTCCGACTTCTGAGCCCGCGAGGCCGTGTCGCGAGTGCCGTTCCAACGGGTGGCGATCCGGTGGCGTTTACCTCGCGGATCTCTTCGGAACGAAAGAGTTGGAACGGCATGAGTTGACACGTCGTCCGACCAATCCCTAAGTTTCCGCGACCCTTCGGAGAATTGATGTACTGCTCCCGCTGCGGCACCCAGAACGACGACGCCAGCAAGTTCTGCCGCTCCTGCGGACTGGATCTGTCGCCCACGACTCCGGTGGCCGGCGTGCGCGACCAGCAGGTCGACGCGACGGAGCTGGATCTGGTGCGGGAGCAGTTGCACGACGAGTACGAGATCCTCGAGGAGCTGGGCCGCGGCGGGATGGCCATCGTCTTCAAGGCGCGCGAAAAACAGCTGGAGCGCGATGTGGCGATCAAGGTCCTGCCGTTCTCCCTCGCGTTCGACAAGGAGTTCGTCGAGCGGTTCCAGCGGGAAGCCCGGACGTCCGCCAAGCTCGAGCACCCGAGCATCATCCCGATCTATCGCGTCGGCAAGTCCGGCCGCGTGATCTATTTCGTGATGAAGTTCCTGCGCGGCAAGCCGCTGTCGTCCGTGCTGGCCGCGCGCGGCACGCTCCCCCCGGCGGAGATCCGGCAGATCCTGGTGCAAGTGGCGCGCGCTCTCGCCTACGCGCACAAAAGCGGCATCGTGCACCGCGACATCAAGCCGGATAACATCATGTTCGACGAGCACGGGCTGGCCGTCGTCACCGATTTCGGCATCGCGAAGGCGGCGTCGGGCGGCAAGCTCACGGGCACCGGGATGTCCATCGGCACGCCACATTACATGAGCCCGGAGCAGGCCCGCGCCCAGCCGCTCGACGGACGCTCCGACATCTATTCCCTCGGTGTCGTCGCGTATCAAAGCCTCACCGGTCGCGTGCCGTTCGACGGCGAGGACTCGTTCTCGATCGGCTACAAGCACATCATGGAGGAGATTCCCACCCCGCCGCTCGAGACCTACGATCAGCGTACGGTGTTCGAAATCACCCGAAAGATGATGGCGAAGTCCCCCGACGAGCGGTTTCAGAGCGCAGACGATCTCGTCCAGGCGCTCGAGGCGGGCGGCGGCTTCGCCGCGGTCGGGCTCGCGACGGCCGCTACGAAAGCCATCCCCTCGCTCGCGGGGGTCCGGATGGCGTCCGCTCCCACCACGCCGCTGCCGCGCGTCCCCGACAGGCCCGGGGCCGAGGAGCACCACAAGCGGTCGGTCGCGGCCGGCATCGCCCTCTGGGTGGTCGTCGTGGGCATCGGACTGGGCGCGCCCGGTCTGTACGCCTACAAGAAACGACTGCTGTTCTTCGCCCGGGCCGCCCCCGCCGACTCCGCGTCGGGCACCCCGCGCGACACACTCGCCCAGCGCCTGCTGGGCGACACCGGCGTCGGTCCAGCCCTCGACACGGCGGCCCGGGCCGCCGTCGCGACCCCGCACGCCGACACCGCCCGTCCTCGCGTGGTCCCTCCCGGAACGCTCGGGCGCCTCACGCTCCAGGGCCTGCCCGCTGGCGCTCGCGTGACGCTCAACGGGATGCCGTTTCGGGGCTCGCAGGGAGATGTGCCTCCCGGCACGTACCGTCTCGCCGTGCGGGCCAGCGGGTTCGAGCCGTACGATCGTCAGGTGGTCATCACGCCGGGTGCGCCGTCCACGGTGAGGATCGAGCTGCAGCCGGGGTCGGGGGAAGGAGGGTCGGACGCCGGACCGTGCGACCAGTATGGGCCCGCCTACAATCAAGACCATCTCTGTTTCGACACTCGTCCGCTGCCGCTGTCGCTGACGCGCATTCCCGTGCCCGCGGACGCCACCATATTCCCGCGCCAGGCCATTCTGCTGATCCATGTCTCCAAGGAGGGCACGACGCTCGAGGCGCGCGTGTTCGGACCCTCCAACCTCGACACGTTCAACAACGAGGCGCTGGACATGGCGAAGACCCTGCGCTGGAACCCCGCTCAGAGGAACGGCGAGCCCGTAGACGCGTGGGTCCAGTGGATATTCCAGCCGGTGAGGCAGTAGCATCAACATCCATCCGACGGCGTTTATCGCTCCCGGCGCAGTCGTGTTGGGGGACGTGACGCTGGGGGCGCACGCCAGCGTGTGGTACGGCGCGGTGCTGCGCGGAGACATGGCCGCGATTGTGGTGGGCGAGCGCACCAATCTCCAGGACGGCACCATCGTGCATGTGGACGAAGGGCTCCCGACGCGGATCGGCGCGCGCGTCGGGGTGGGACACCGCGCCATTCTGCACGCGTGCACCGTCGAGGACGACTGCTTGATCGGCATGGGGAGCGTGCTCTTGAACGGCGTCCACATCGGGACGGGCAGCGTCGTGGCGGCGGGTGCGGTCGTGCCGGAAGGCGCCCGCGTGCCGCCAGGCTCGCTCGTGGTCGGCGTCCCGGCGCGTGTCACGCGACCCGTCGACGACGCCCTGCGGCAGCGGATCCGCGATACCTGGGAGCACTACGTGGCTGAGGCAGAGCGGCACCGCGCGGGTGTGTTCCCGATCGCTGGAACAAGTTTGTGATGTGAATTGTTGGATGTCGCGCGGGCGCACCACTCTCGCGAGGTGTTGCCCTGGCGTGCCTGGGGGTCTACCTTGCCCCTCCGCGCCTTTTTGGTCCGGGCGCTGTTAAATTCACACCTACCACACGTTTGGTGAGCACGCTCACCTCCGCGAGGCACGAGCCGCATGACTGCTTCCAGCCGCACCGGCACACTCGATCTGAGCCCCAACGCCGTTACTGTGCTCGAGCGGCGCTACCTGCTCAAGGACGACCAGGGCAAGGCGGTCGAGCAGCCCGAGGATCTGTTCTGGCGGGTTGCGCGGACCATCGCCGAGCCGGAGCGGCGCTACGGGGCATCGGACAAGGCCGTGGAAGGCCTGGCGGAGACGTTCTTCGAGCTGATGGCGACGCGGGTCTGGATGCCGAATTCGCCCACCCTCATGAACGCCGGCCGGCCCTTGGGCCAGCTCTCCGCCTGCTTCGTGCTACCCGTGGACGACGCCCTCTCGAACGACCGGAGCGGGATCTACGACACGTTGCGGGCCATGGCCCTGGTGCATCAGTCGGGCGGCGGGACCGGGTTCTCGTTCTCGCGCCTGCGCCCGAAGAACGACGTGGTGCGCTCCACCATGGGCGTGGCTTCGGGCCCCGTATCGTTCATGAAGCTGTACGACGCCTCGACCGACGTGGTGAAACAGGGTGGGACTCGCCGCGGCGCGAACATGGGCATCCTGCGCGTCGATCACCCCGACATCCTGGAGTTCATCACCTGCAAGGACGACCTGACCCAGGTGACGAACTTCAACATTTCGGTAGCCGTGACGGACGCCTTCATGCGGGCTCTGGAAGAGGGTGCGGCCTACGACCTGATCCATCCCCGCACCGGCGCGGCGGTAGGCCGGCTCGACGCCCGCGAGGTGTTCCGTAAGATCGTGCACGGAGCCTGGAAGACGGGCGAGCCCGGCGTGTATTTCATCGACCGAGCCAACCAGTACAACCCGGTGCCGCACCTCGGCAGCTACGAGGCGACGAACCCGTGTGGCGAGCAGCCACTGCTCCCCTACGATGTCTGCAACCTCGGCTCGATCAACCTCGGGTTGTTCGTGAAGGAGGGTGACGTCGACTGGGATCGCCTGAGAACGGCGGTGCACCTGTGCACACACTTCCTCGACAACGTCATCGACGCGAACAAGTACCCGCTGGCCGATATCGACGACCTCGCCAAGCGTATCCGCCGCATCGGTCTCGGGGTCATGGGCTGGGCCGACCTGCTGGTACGGCTCGGCCTCCCCTACAACTCGGACGAGGGGGTGGCCCTCGGCCGCCGCGTGATGGAGTTCGTCGATGAGGAGGCCAAGGCGGCATCGGAGAAGCTCGCGGAGCAGCGCGGCGTGTTCCCCGAGTGGGAGCGGTCGATCTGGGGGCCGGATGCGAGCTGCGCCCGCGGGCCTCAGGGCGAGCGCGTGCGCCCGATGCGGCGGCTGCGTAACTGCAACCTCACGACCGTCGCCCCCACCGGTACCATCTCGATCATCGCAGGCTGCTCGTCGGGTATCGAGCCGCTGTTCGCCGTCGCGTTCATGCGGAATCAGGCGGGCGTGCTCATGCCCGACGTGAACGAGGACTTCGTCGCGATCGCCAAGCGGGAAGGCTGGTATTCGGGCGCCCTGGTGCAGCAGATCGCCGAGGCGGGACACATCCACTTCGATCAGGTGCCGGCGAACTGGCAGCGCGTGTTCGTCACCGCGCACGACGTGGCGCCGGAGTGGCACATCCAGATGCAGGCGGCGTTCCAGGAGTTCACCGACTCCGCGATCTCCAAGACCTGCAACTTCTCGAACGACGCCACCGAGGAGTACGTCGAGAAGATCTACCGGTACGCCTACAAGCTGGGCTGCAAGGGCGTGACCGTGTACCGCGACGGCGCCCGCGAGATGCAGGTGCTCTCGACCGGGTCGACGGCGAAGAAGGTGCAGGAGCAGGCCGCGGGGCTGGGTAAAGACGCGCTGGCGGAGGCGCTGGGCCGCATCGCGGAGCTCGAGGCCGAGCTCGCGCGTACGCGCGACAAGTTGCACGATGCCGAAGCGGAGAACCTGCAGCGGCGGGCAAAGCGCTCGCGCCCCGACCTCCTCAAGGGTGCCACCCGGCGGGTCGAAACGCCCCTCGGTACCATGTATGTGAACATCACGGAGGACGACAAGGGTCAGCCGTTCGAGGTGTTCATCTCACTCGGCAAGGCCGGCGGCGCGCTCATGGCCGACGTAGAAGCGATCGGGCGGCTCATTTCACTCGCGTTGCGCTCGGGCATCCCGCTGCGCGAGGTGTACCGCCAGCTGCGGGGCATCTCGTCCGATCGCGTCGTCGGCCTCGGCCCGAACAAAGTACTTTCGGTCCCCGACGCGATCGGCATCGCGATCGAAAAATGGATGCAAGAAAAGCAGGGCATCCAGCAGGACCTCCTGGGCAGCGTGGGGGCGCCCGCTCCTGCTCCCGCTCAGGCGGGTATCCCCGGACCCGAAGGGACGGCCGGCGAACGGGGGGGGGCCGGCGCCGCGCAGGACTTCATCGGCGCGTGTCCCGACTGCGGCTCGCAGCTCGCGTTCATCGAGGGCTGCGCCAAGTGCCACGTGTGCGGCTTCTCGGAGTGCGGCTGAGAGGGAGCAGGGGCGGTTGTCGAGCGGCGCGGCTCACCGCGCGTCGGGGTCCCTCGTCACATTTCGCGCGACGGTCATGCCTGTGACGGCTGTCACGACTGCCGAGACCGAGATCGTGTTATCCTCAGTGCGTGAGTATTCCGTTCCGTCCAATGACACCCACGCGCCTCCAGGCGAAAGGGTGGGCCCGGGTCGGCAGACCCGGCGCGCATCTGCTGCGTCGGGGTGCGTGGTACCCCGTCGTCCGCATCTCGTCGAGCCACATCGTCGTGCTGGACGTGAACCGTCGGAACGTGCCCGTGGACCGGCGCTTCCTCGAGATCCGCTATCATCCGCCGGAGCGCTGGAGCGTGGTCCGGTGCGAGCCGCGCGAGATTCAGCGCGTGGGGCGGCTGTTCCCCCTCACGTACGCCGTGTGCCCCGCCTGCCGCCACCGGCAGGGGTTTGAGTCGGACGTGAAGGAGCTGATCTGCGAGCGCTGCAAGAAGGTCGGCGCGCTGGCGTGGGACGAGATGAGCTAAACTAACCGGCCTTTCACCCGTCGAGCGCCGCCACCCGGTCGCCGACGGAAACGATTCCCGTTCCTACACCGACGCAGTAGTAGCCTCGAGTCCCCCCCTCCAAAAACTGCAACGTCTCTTTCAGGACCTGGGCTTCCACGACGCCGCCCAGCGCCCAGCCGCTGAACGGTCGGCACGGCTCCGCGGCCTGGAGCACTTCGAGGCGCGTGACCTCCTGGCCGTCGGCGGTCAGCAACGCGACGCCGCGCTCGAGGTCCTCGAAGCCGATCCGACGCTCGGTCTCGACGATGATGTTCTCGCCGGCGCAGCCGAGCGTGATGCGCTCCCCGAAACGATCCCGCATCAGCGCGTAGTGTGACGTGAAGCCGAGTGACAGGCCGTGTACGCCGTCCTCGTTCTTGGTATGCGGGTGCGCGCGGTGGTGCACATCCACCAGCCACGATCCGCCCGGTCCCTCACCCAGTGCTCCGTCCGGGCCGAGCGCCAGACGGTCCACGGCGAGGAGCGGCGCGGTGTCGTACACGCGCGTGGGCTTCTCGCCGGTCTTGAGCGAGGACCGTTGAATTTGCAGACGAACGATACGGCCGAGATCGTGCATAACGGAATCTATCAAAACATGGTATCATGTGGGTCGATCATTCCCCCATGCGCGTCACTCTCGGTTGGGCCCGCTGTGCGGACAACGTGGCGGACATTCTGCGCCGCGGCGCCTGGTATCCCATCGTCGAGGAGTCGGCGGACGGAGATGTCGTCGTCGAAGTGCGACAGCAGCGGGTGCGAGTACCCCGGGCCGACGTGACGATTCGGACCGATGCCCCCGACCACTGGAGTATCGTGGCGCGCACCGGGGTGCTGCGGCCCACTTTGGGAGGAGGGCGGGGGAGTGAGGTCGTCACCACCTATGCGGTTTGTCCGCTGTGTCATTATCGGCAGGACTTCGCCGGCAAGCCCGCCGGTCTGAAGTGCGTCCGCTGTGGCGCGACGTCGCCGGTGGACTGGAGCGAGACGTGCTAGAGCGTCATCCGTTGTCCGTCATCCGTGGTCCGTAAGACCAGATCTTGCGGGATGGAATGTATTTAGTATGTTAACTATCAACATGTTAATTAAACGCAAGGCTCGACGGATAACGGATAACGGATAACGGATAACGGATAACGGACGACCGATGACCGATCGTTCCGAGCTCGCTCTGCAGCTCACCGACGCCATCGTGGCCGCTAAGGCGGCTGCGGAGCGAGCGGGCGACCGCGCGTTCCGGGCGTACGGGCTGTCGCAGCGCGCCCAGGCAGCCCTCGTGGCCGTCGACCTGGGCGGACCGGACGGGGCCCGTCCCAAGGACATCGCCGCCCAGCTGCGCGTGTCCCGCGCGGCCGCCACCACCTTCATTCAGCGACTCGAGACCAAGGGGCTGGTCGAGACCACGCCGGACCCCGAAGACGACCGCGGCGTGCGCGTCACGCTCACGCGGCGTGGCCTCGACGTGGTGCTGCGCGCCGGGCAGCTCGAGCGCCGCCTGGCCGCCCGCGCCATCGAGGGCCTGCCCGCCTCGAGCATCGCCCGGGCGGTCCACCTGCTCCAGGAGTTCAGGCAGCGGCTCGAAGAGAAACAAATCGGCGTCGTGCATTAAGGGGGTTACACGTGTGCGTATCTTTATGCATGACGCGGCTCGCCGACCATGTAGCTGGGTCGAGGCGAGAGACTACTTGAAGTGCGTCATCTATACGACCGGTCGGTATCCACTTAACTCGCTCCCTTCGCGTGCCCCCGCACACGGTACTGCGGCCTCGGGCGCGGGGATTCGGGCGGTGGGTTTTCCACACCGGGGCTATGCACCCGGAATGTTGAAAACTGATTTAGGGAGAGGGAGGGGGGAACGGCTCTGATCCGTCGCACTAAGGTCGTCGCCACGCTGGGTCCCGCCACGGGGACGCCCGAAGGCATCGCCGGCTTGATCGGTGCCGGCGCGAACGTCATCCGGGTGAATTCGTCTCACGGGACCCCGGAAGAGCGCGCCAGCTGGATCGCCGCGGTGCGGGTGGCGGCGGAGGCGGCCGACGTTGCCGTGGCCGTGCTCGTGGACCTGCAGGGGCCGCGGATTCGGGTCGGCAAGCTCGACGCACCGCGCGTGCTGCGCCCCGGCGAGAGCGTCGTGTTCGCGCCGGAGGAGGTGGCGGGCGGCGACGAGCTGCCGACGACGTACGCCGATCTCGCCGCCGACGTCCGGCCGGGCGCCCGCATCTTGCTGGACGACGGACTCTTGTCCCTCGAGGTGACGCGGATCGTCGCACCGCGCGTGGAAGGGCGGGTGGTGGACGGCGGGACCCTCACGGCTCACAAGGGGATGAACCTTCCGGGATTGCACGTGTCCGCCCCGGCGCTGACGGAGAAGGATCGTGAGGACACGGCACACGCGGTTGCTGCCGGCGCCGACTATCTGGGGCTCTCGTTCGTGCGGCGAGCGGAGGACCTGGCGGAGCTGCGCGCGCTCGTCCCGCCCGACATGAAGCTCGTGGCGAAAATCGAGAAGGCGACCGCGCTCGAGGACCTGCCGCGCATCCTGGAGGCGTGCGATGCGGTGATGGTGGCGCGCGGCGACCTGGGGGTGGAGCTCCCGTTCGAGGAGGTGCCGGCGGTCCAAAAGCGCCTGATCCGGGAGGCGAATCGCTACGGCAAGCCGGTGATCACCGCCACTCAGATGCTCGAGTCCATGGTGCACCACCCGCGGCCGACCCGCGCCGAAGCGTCCGACGTGGCCAACGCGATCCTCGACGGGACGGATGCCGTCATGCTGTCGGCCGAGACGGCGATGGGAGAGTACCCCTTCGAAGCGGTGCGGGCGATGGATCGCATCATCCGCGAGATGGAGCGACAGGGCCCGCTCGTGGGACCGGCGGCCCGGGACGAGCGTCGGCTCGCCCCCGGCGAGACCGTCTCCGTGGAGGATGCAATCGCGATCGGCACGAGCGCGGTGGCGCGGATGCTCAAGACGCCGCTCATCGTCACGCTCACCTCGGGTGGGTTCACCTCCCGCAAAGTCGCGGCGCTCCGCACCCCGGTGCCGATCCTCGCCGTGACCACGCAGCCCACGACCTACCGCCAGCTCGCGCTGGTGTGGGGCGTGACGCCGGTCCTGGTGGATCGGGTGCCGGGCTACGACGCGATGCTCGCCGTGGTGCGCGACCTGATCCTGAAGCGCGGGTATGCGCGCGCGGGTGACCGCATCGTGATGACCGCGGGCCTGCCGTGGGAGGTCTCCGGGACCACCAACCTCCTCAAGGTCGAGGTCGTGTGAGGTGAGGCTCGTGTTCCTCGGCACGGGCACGTCGTACGGGGTGCCGCAGATCGGTTGCGGCTGCCGTACGTGCACGTCGTCCGACCCGCGCGACCGGCGCACCCGGACAGCGGCGCTGATCGAGTCGGGAGGTCGGCGCCTCCTCATCGATACCCCGCCTGAGCTGCGGCTGCAGCTCGTGACCGCGGGCGTCGGGTCGGTCGACGCCGTGCTCTTCACACACGCCCACGCCGACCACGTCCACGGCATCGACGACCTGCGCGCCTTCTCCGCGCGCCAGCGCGCCCCGCTCGACGTGTACGGCGCGGCCGCCACGCTCGCCGAGCTGGAGCGGCGCTTTACGTACATCTTCGACGGCGCGCCGGCCCAACCGGGCACGAGCAAGCCCGAGCTCGCGGCGCGGACCCTCGAGCCCGACCACGAAGTGGAGATCGCCGGGATGCCGGTGCGCGCCCTCGCCCTGCCGCACGGCGACCGCACGGTACTCGGCTATCGCGTGGGACCGATCGCGTACCTCACGGACGCGAAGGCGATTCCGGGACCGGCGCTCGCCCGCCTGGCGGGGCTCGAGGTGCTGGTGCTGAACGCCCTGTTGCCGCGCCCTCACCCGCTGCACCTTTCGATCCCCGAGGCCGTCGCCGCGGCGCAGCAGATCGGCGCACGGCAAACGTTTCTCACGCATTTGACGCACGCGACGCCCCATGCGGAGCTCGCGGCCAGTTTGCCGGCGGGCGTCGCGCCCGCCTACGACGGACTGGTGATCGAAGTGGGCCCGGTCTAGATTCGTCGCGAGGAGGATTGCACGCGATGGCGAACGCACCCGAAGCGACGCTGCGACGGTTCCAGAGCCCGGCCGTCCGGCGGAGCGCCGCCCTGGACGAGCTGGTGCGGCAGGCGGTGTTCGGCGCCCCGGAGGAGCGCGAGCAGGCGCGCTGGCTGATCTGGGAGATCGGGCAGCAGGCGGGCGTGCGGCCTGCGTCGATTCACGAGCTGTACCTGGCGCGCGGTCGGGGCGAGGTGCCCCCGTTCACGACCCCTGCGATGAACATCCGCGTCCTCTCCTATGACTCCGCGCGCGCCGTCTTCCGGGCCGCCAAGCGGCTCGATGTGGGCGCCCTCATCTGCGAGATCGCCCGCTCCGAGATCGGCTACACCGAGCAGCGCCCCGCCGAGTACGTCGCCGTAATGACCGCCGCGGCGTTGCGCGAGGGCTTCACGGGGCCGCTGTTCATCCAGGGCGACCACGTCCAGGTGAACGCCAAGAAGTACGCCGTCGACCCTGAGACCGAGCTGCAGGCCATCCGGGCGCTGATCGAAGAGGAGCTGCACGCCGGCTTCTACAACATCGACGTCGACACGTCGACCCTGGTCGACCTCTCCCAGGCCACGCTCGACGCGCAGCAACGGGTCAATTACGAGCGGGCGGCCGACCTGACCAAATTCATCCGGGACCGAGAGCCCGATGGTGTGACCGTGTCCGTCGGCGCCGAGATCGGCGAAGTCGGCGGCAAGAACTCGGATGTGCACGAGCTCAAGGCGTTCATGGACGGCTACGTGCGCGCGCTCGCGCATCTGGGGCGCTATACCGGGATCAGCAAGATCTCCGTGCAGACGGGGACGAGCCACGGCGGGGTGGTCCTTCCCGACGGCTCGATCGCCAAGGTCCAGCTCGACCTCGACGCCCTCAAGGCGCTGTCCGCGGACGCGCGCAGCAAGTACGGCCTGGGCGGCGCGGTACAGCACGGGGCCTCGACGTTGCCCCCCGACGCGTTCGGCCACTTCCCCAAGTGCGAGGCGATCGAGATCCACCTCGCGACCAACTTCCAGAACATCGTGTTCGACCACCCGAAGCTGCCGGCCGAGCTGCGGCGCGAGCTTCAGGAGTGGGTGACGGCGGAGTGTAAGGACGAATGGAAGAAGGGGGACACCGAGGAGCAGTTCTACTACAAGAGCCGCAAGAAGGCGATCGGCCCGTTCAAGCGCCGCATGTGGGACCTTCCGGCGGACGTCCGCGATGCGATCGCCGCCGACCTCGAGAAGACGTTCGCCTTCCTGTTCGAGCAGCTCCGCGTCACCGGAACGCGCGCCGTGACCGACCGCTACGTCGCGCCGCCGCTCCAGTCGCACGCCCAGCCGCGCCCGGTGGCGGTGGCCGCGCCCGACGATCTGGAGGCCGGAGAATGAGCGAGCGGGGCGCGGGGTTCGGGCCCTTCCTGCTGGGCTTGGGTCTGGGCGCGGTGCTCGGGTTTCTGTTCGCGCCCGAGCCGGGTGAGGCGTCCCGCGGTAAGCTGTCGAGCAAGCTGCGCGGGTTGCGGGACCTCGCGGCCGAGAAGGCGGGCGAGCTGCTCGACGCCGCAGAGGACGAAGAGGACGAGGCGCCCACCGCCCGCGTCGCGATCGAGCGGCGGTTGACCGAGGCGAAGCGCCGCCGCCGCGGGAACAGGGGGACGAGCGGCGAGCAGGAGGACGAACCCGTCGCGTGAAGGCCGAGCGCGGCTGGCATCGGTCGGTAACCGGCATCGCCCGTCGCACGTTTGAGGCGGCCTTCGAAGACAATATTCCCTTCCTCGCGAGCGCCCTCTCGTTCGATCTGTTGCTCACCATCATCCCGTTTGTCGCACTGCTCCTCGCCACGGTCGGATACCTCGTCCAGCATCAAGTGACGACCCAGCAGGTCGAGCTGCACGAGCTGCTCGCCCGGCTGCTCCCCTCAACCGCGGGCGGCGTTCCCGACAGGGCGTTCACGCAGGTCGAGAGCGCGCTCGCGAGCGTGGTGCGCCAGCGCGTCCGCCTGACCGCCGTGGGACTGCCGCTGTTCCTGTGGTTCTCGACGCGACTGTTCGGCGGCCTGCGCGCCGCGCTCAACGAAGTGTTCGACACCGACGAGCGGCGCTCGTGGCCGGTCGCCAAGCTGCTGGATCTCGCGATGGTGCTGTGCACCGGCAGCCTGCTGGTGCTGGGCACGCTGGTGGCTACGTGGGAAGCGCGCAATACGGGCAGCGTGAGCCGCAGCTTCGCGATCGAGTGGCTGTGGCGCTTCAGTCTCGAGTTGACGTCCTTTGCGCTCGGAGTCGCGTTGTTTTTCGTCGTCTTCAAATTGCTGCCCAGCCGGCGCATCGTGTGGCGCACCGCGCTCGTCGCGGCCGTCTTCTGCTCGCTCGGCTTCGAGGTGGCGAAGCGGCTCTACGCGCTCTACGTGACCGGGTTCGCCACGCTCGACCGCGTCGCCTCGGACGCGAACATCGTCGCCCTGTTCCTGTTCCTCCTGTGGGTCTACTACACGGCCTACCTGTTCCTCCTGGGTGGCGAAGTGGCGGAGATGTACGATCTGGTCCGCATGCAGCGGTCGCAGCGGGTGCAGCTGGGCTGAAAAGCAGGTTGGGGAGGTTTGTGGAGGTTGTGGAGGATGGTGGAGGTTGCTCCGGAGCGCACCTCCCCCAACCTCCCCCAACCTCCATAACCTCCATGCACCTCCGCGCCAGCGTTATCTTGGTGCGATGAGCACAGGCGGTCCGCTGCGTCGGCCGATCCCTGTCGCCCGGTCGATCCTGTGGAGCCCCACCGGCGAGGGAGGGGGCGGGGGAGCCCAGCGACCGGGACACATGCCGTTTCCCGTCTTCCTGTCGCAATCCGCGCTGACGGCGATCCACGAGCACGTGGTGACCCCCGTCCGACCGGGCCAGGGCGTCCTGGGCTTCCTGTTCGGCGACCTGTGCGAGTGCCCCGAGACCAACGTCTCCTATCTGGTGATCGACGCCGCTCTGCGGCTCAACCAGGCGATCT
>WNGK01002839.1_pt1 | contig 18730 bp, 13 predicted proteins | sample 5400601 | NCBI WGS metagenome assembly WNGK01 (sample SAMN13153376, study PRJNA577476) | soil metagenome | isolation source: 60 cm soil or saprolite under Garry oak tree replicate 1 | place: USA:California | collected 2016-06-15
TATTCAGTGTTCGCAAGCGGTGCTCGTGAAGATCCCCGGCCACGACCAACGCGCGATCACCCGCCAGGTCAGCGAGCTGTGTAGTCTTGCTTCCCGGCGCGGCGCAAACATCCAGCACACGATCACCAACTCGCGCCTCGACAACACGCGCCGCCAACTGAGACGCTTCGTCCTGGATGTAGATGCGACCTGTGCGTGCAGACTCTCGCAGCAGATCCCCGGCGCCCGTGACCCGCCACGCTCCCGGAGCGATTTGCGAAGGAAACAACGATGCTCCGGCGGATCGCAACGCGCCAATGATTTCGCTGGCCTCGCCTCGTTGGTTCACGACCCGGAACGCGACGGGCGGAGCTTCATCGTTGGCGCGCGCAAAAGCTGTTGCTTCGCCCATGCCAAACGCTTTGTTCCAGCGTTCGATCAACCACAATGGATGCGAAGTTTCGACGGCGACTTTCTCGACAGGATCAGCGATGCCCATAACCGGATCGTACTCCGGCTCGCGCGCCGCTCGCCTCAAGACCGCGTTCACCAGCGATTCCGCGGAACGAAGCCTCGCGACGCGCATGAGTTTGACTGAATCGTTTACTGCCGCCGAAGCAGGAACACGCGACAGAAAACGCAATTGATAAAGGCCCAGGCGCAGCCCAAGCCGGACCGGAAGATCCAGACGCTCCACTGCGCGGTTCGCATAGTGAGCAATCAGATAGTCCAGCCATAATTGGCGACGCAGGACACCCATCACCAATTCATGACAAAGCGAGCGGTCATTTGGCCGGAGCCCTTCTTCCCTTGCAGCCAACAGGACTGAAGCGAATGCGCTCTCCTCCTCAACCCGCCGGAGGATGTCGAACGCCGCGAGACGAGCGGGCGAAACAGACGCGTCCCGCCCCATCTTCGTTTCTTCAGGCGGCGCGGTTTCTGCTTGCTGAGACATTCAAGTTCTCATTCGTCTGATTCATCGTCCAGGGCTGCATCCATGCGATCTTCGAGCTTCTCGATCCTTTCGTCGAGGTCGGTAACATCACGTCGAATGCTTCCCGATATCTTTTCAACTTCCGGCCCACTGTCTTTCCACTCCGCCGACTTGTTATCCAAATCCGTTAACTCGCCTTGAAGATCATCTACACTCGAACTCACATCAGAGACTCGCTCCCGTACGACTGCTAGTTCTGCAACGCTCTGCCTGACCAGCGTCACGTGTCGGTTTCTATCGGACAGAAGGTAAACCAGCCAGATCGCCAGCACGCCAATCAAACACACCACGACGTAATACTTGCGCTTCAATTCCTTTATTTGACGATCCGCCTGTCGCAGTTGACTTGTGAGTATTTCCGCGTCAGGGAGTGGTGCTTCTTTCAATGACACCTCCATATCGATATGACTCTTGAATCGAGTCGCAGCTCACTGACTACCAGATTAGCGACGCCGCTGCAGTGTGATTCGAGCTTCTGGTATTGTCTTCGTTCAGCATTCTCTGCGTAGTCTCCGCGCTCTCTGTGTCTCTGCGGTGAATAGATGCTCAGAAACACTCACCGCCGAGACGCCGAACGCAGAGCAGGCGCCGAGAGCTTCAAATCAGGATACGACCGAGCTTCTCCCCAACTCGCAAGTGCGTGCCATTTAAGAAGTCGCGCACGCTCATGCGCCGCTTCCCTTCCGGCTGCACTTCAACCAGGCGCAACTCAGTTTGTTCACCACAGTTCACAATCAGATCATCACCATGGGCTACTGAGATCTCGCCGGGAACCGCCTCCCTTTGCCCGGTTCTCGCGGCAATCGCACGCCAAATGATTAGATGGCGAGATCGGCAGTGACTGTAGGCATTGGGCCACGGTTGGAACGCGCGCACGCAACGCTCGATCGCGAAAGCGCTTGTGGTCCATTTGATCAACCCGTCTTCCTTCTTAAGCATCGGCGCGAGTGTCGCATCCCGATCGTGCTGTGAACGGGGCGTGATCGAGGGGAGACTGGCAAGCGTCTCGCTAAGCAACTCGGCTCCCACGAGCGAAAGTCGTGCCGTCAGTTCGGGCGCAGTCTCATCCGCCTTGATTTCCGTATCTCTTTGCAAAAGTATTGGCCCCACATCGAGCTTCTCTTCGATGAACATCGTCGTTACACCGCTCTTCGTTTCGCCGTTGAGGATGGCCCAGTTGATCGGCGCCGCGCCGCGGTACAGCGGTAACAGAGAGAAGTGCACATTGATGCAACCGCGACGCGGCGCGCGCAAGAACTCCGCCGGCAGTATCCGTCCGTACGCAACAACAACCGCCGCTTCTGCGTTGTGCGACGCAAACAATTCTCGCGCTTCAGCGGTCTTGATTTTCTCAGGTTGATGAATGGTGAGGCCGTGCGCTAGGGCAAACTCTTTCACGGGCGACATTGCGACTCTGTTACCGCGTCCCGATGGCCTGTCTGGCTGCGTCCAAACCGCGACAACGTCGTGTCCATTCTCAAGGCATCGGCGCAATGTCGGAACCGCCGCTGCGGGTGTGCCCATGAAAGCTATTCGCATTTCCGCCGGCTTTGCCACTAGTGCGGTAAGGCTTTGCCTTACCGGGCCAAGAAAGGAAACGAAAGGAGGCTACGCCTCCAGAATTCGAGGCGTAGCCTCTATGAATATCTTACGCCTGACGGAAAGACAAAGCCTTTCCGCACTTCGGCGGCCGAGCCGCTAGCCGGCGTCAAAAGCTTAGACTGCCGTGCCCGCTTCAGCTCTCCTACTGGTGGTCGCCCCGATCTTCGCCGACGAAACTTTCGCCTGCATGAACAGCAAAAGATAGTCGCGACCCCCGGCCTTCGAATCAGTGCCCGACATGTTGAAGCCGCCAAAAGGGTGCACACCGACCAGCGCGCCGGTGCACTTGCGATTGAAATAGAGATTGCCGACGTGAAACTCGCGCCGCGCACGTTCGATCTTGTCCTCATCGGTCGAATAGACTGCTCCCGTCAAGCCAAATTGCGTGTCGTTCGCAATACGGAGCGCGTCGTCGTAGTCCCGTGCCTTAATCACTGCCAGCACCGGACCAAAAATCTCTTCCTGCTCGATCGTATCACCTGGTTTGACGTCCGCGATTACCGTCGGTTCGATGAAGAAACCCTGCTCGCCATCCGAACCGCCGCCGGCCACGATTCGACCGCCTTCTGCTCTTCCCTTTTCGATGTATTCATTGATTGTCTTGAAGGCTTTCTCGTTAACGACCGCACTCATTGTCGTCGAAGGATCGGTCGGATCACCGACCTTGATCTTTTCAGCCCGCTCCACGATCCTCTCGAGCAGCGGCTCGTAGACGCGGTCGTCGACGATCGCGCGCGAGCAGGCGGAACATTTCTCGCCCTGAAATCCGAAGGCCGATTGCACGACACCCAGTGCTGCATCGTCCAGATTCGCGTCCTCGGCAACGATAATTGCGTCCTTGCCACCCATCTCGGCAATCAGGCGCTTGATCCAGATCTGGCCATCATGCACCTTCGCCGCGCGCTCGTTGATGCGCAAGCCAACCTCTTTCGAACCGGTAAAAGCGATGATGCGTGTCTTCGGATGATCCACGATCACGTCGCCAACTTCCGCGCCAGAACCCGTCATCAAGTTGACGACACCGGCCGGCAGGCCCGCCTCTTCCAACAACTCAAGAAACTTATGCGCGATCGTCGGCGCGTCAGACGAAGGCTTCAGCACGACCGTGTTGCCCGTAACGATTGCCGCGGCTGTCATCCCCACCGCGATCGCGAGTGGAAAGTTCCACGGCGGAATCACTACAACTACGCCCAGCGGAATGTATTCCAGAGTGTTGTCTTCACTCTCGATTGGTGACAGCGGCTGCGGCTCCGCATAGCGCAGCATCTCGTGCGCATAAAACTCGCAGAAATCGATCGCTTCCGCAGTATCGCCGTCGGCTTCGACCCAACTCTTACCTACCTCGTGGATCATCCAGGCCGACAGTTCATGCTTTCGCTGCCGCATGACCGAGGCGACGGAAAATAACAGGCCGGCGCGCTGCTCGGGCGGAGTGTTGCTCCAGATCTTGAACGTCTCATACGCAGTTTCCACAGCGCGATTGGCAAGCTCTTTCGTCGCTCTGTGAAAGCGGCCAACCACCTGGGTACGATTCGCCGGATTGATGCTCTCGAAAGTGTTTCCCGTCGTGATTCGCTCACCGCCGATCACCAGCGGATACTCGCGTCCCAGCTCGCGCTTAACTTTCTCAATCGCCGAGCGCATCGCTACGGCGTTTTCTTCCCTGCTGAAATCGGTCAAAGGTTCGTTGCGAAATTCGTTGGCCATGTCACACTCCAATTGAGATTCTCGTTGATACTAACACAAACTCCTGGGACCGATTAGTTTGCGGCTGTGCCGGGTGCTGGTGCAGTTTGCAATTGGCTCGGAACGCAGCCCAACCGTTGCTAAAGAAGCGACAGTTACAGAACCGCGAGCGGTAGCGACCGGATACAAGCACTCAACTGCGTCGTACAGCTCTTGCTGCCCGCGAAAATGTAGATGGCAGGTTGCATGTAGCATCCGGTCGCTACCGCGAGCGGTTCTGTAACGGACTCGTCCACGTTGGCTTATGCATCAACTCAGGAATGAAACTGCACCACTACCTCTGCGCCGCGCTGAGTCAAGCTGCTTGTGTAAAGACGCGGAGGGTGCGGGTTTCCAATTTGGCTGCCACTATTCTGATTTCTTTCGGAGCCATCCGTTAATCATGGTTCAGGTGACGGCCCCGCCATCAACGATCACTACTTCGCCGTTCATAAAACTGTTTCGGTCGCTGACCATGAAGGCTGCGTATTCGGCGAGTTCCTCCGGGCGGCCGAGACGACCGGCAGAGGCCCAGAAGTCGTGCATCTGACGCAAACGTTCTGGTAAGGCCTGGGCGAGATCAGTGTCGAAGATTCCAGCGGCGATGGCGTTGACTTTGATTCCAAAGGTGCCGGCTTCGCGCGACAAACACTTGGTAAAACCGATCATCGCGGCCTTTGACGTGGCGTAGTGTACCGAGGTAGGCAGCGCTCGCAGGGCGCCGATTGAAGTGATGTTGAGAATGCTTCCCTTCCGCTGGCGGATCATCTGTTTGTAGATTGGTTTAGTAACCGCAAAAAGACTGTCGACGTTTGTATGGATCACCTCGTCCCAGCCGCGGTCTGTGGTAGTGGCAAAATTATCGCTGCGGTTGATCGCGGCGTTATTCACCAGAACATCTATTCCACCCCACAACTCAACGATTTCTCTCGTCAGGCGCTTCAGGCCAACGCGATCCGTCACGGATGTTTTGAACGTCAGCGCGCGCCGGCCCAACGCCTCGATCTTACGGCGCACTTCATCCGCCAGATCGTCGCGCGAGCCGTAGTTAAAGGCGACATCGGCGCCTTCGCGCGCAAAAACTTCGCAGATTGCCGCGCCGATTCCTCGCGTACCGCCGGTGACAAACGCACGCTTTGCTTCGAGCAACAGACTCACTAATTGGGTTCTCCTAAAGTCCGCATCGACGAAGGCAAGGGGGTACTGGATTGATCCTGTTTGTTTGTGGCCGTATGTCGTGAGGGATTAAATCCTGAAAAGAGCCTTTCAGTCAACCGGCATGACTCAGGCAGACACTACCTCGCGGAGCAGTGGCTCTTCTTCACTCGGCATTGGCGCCGGAAGCAGGGCCGTGATCTCTTCAACGATCTGCCGCGTCGCGTTGGGAATCGCCAGACCGATAGTCGCGGCGCGCATAGCTGAGTAGTGGGCGGTGTCCTCCACCATGCGCCGAATCACGGGCACAATGTCTTTTGCCTGTCTTAACAAGATGCCCGCGCCGCGTTTGATGATCAGGTTGGCCGTCCCTGCCTCTTGCGGCATGGGTTCAGTGATCGCGTCGGCGATAATCGGTATGCGACAAGCAAGCGCCTCGAAAGTCGTCAGTCCGCCAAGCTTGGAGATCATAACGTTGGCCGCGCTCATCAACTGCTCGACGTGCTCGGAATAACCGATAACCTTGATCGGGAAAGGAGCTTGCGACGCCAACGACTCGGCAGTAGCTCGCAGCTCTTCATTCCGCCCCGCCAAAAAGATCGCCTGTACGTCCAGCTCGCCGTGAACCAACTCGCGGAAGATCTGCGGTATGTTACCGCCGCCCTCCCAGCCCGCATTGACGAAGACCGTAAATTTCTCCGGATCCAGTCCCAGCGCGCGGCGCGCGGCCTGGGCGGCGGCCTCGTCGGCGAAGGCGAACTTTGGATGGACCGGCATGCCCGAAATCTTGATGCGTTCAGGCGCGACGCCATAATCGATCAACTGCCGGCGCGCTTCCTCGCTGGCCACCAGATAGAGAGTCACATCGTCGCAGGCCCAGCCCTTCCAAAATCCATAACATGGATCCGTCACCACCGACACCAGCGGAATATGCTCAGCCAGTTTCAATTCCTTGAGTACTCTGGCAAAGATGTGCTGCGTAAGCGGATGAACACTGACGACGACATGAGGGCACCAGCGCTCGAAAAGCTCACGCACGTAGCCGATGCAGCGCGTATGGAAAAACTCCCGCGTTTCCGGGCGAATCCGGTTCATGGCCCAGTAGAAGTATTTCATCCAGCCTTGTCGGTTGCGCAGGATCCAGTTGTAGAGGCGCACCAGCTTCGCCGTGATTTCGTGAGACTCCTCAACTGCGCGGACGACACGAACAGCGTACGATTGGCCTTCGAAAAACTTTTGCACACCCGCCACGATCGCCGCCGCGGCCGAACGGTGGCCGCCTCCGGTGTCTGACGAGATAATCAGGATCTTAGGTACGCGCGAGCGGAACATGCTCTTTCAGATCTGAGATTTCAAATTTGAGATTCCTAATATTCGATCTTTGATCTTTGGTCTTTGAGGCTGTAGTGGCAATCGCTCGAAGGCCAAATCGAGAATTACCTCAGGCCCTTACTGTCACGCCGTCAACTTGCGCCTCAGCTCGATCCATTTCTTTCCGCGCCTTCTTCATCTCGCGTTCGAGTTTCTTGATCTTAACCAAGTGTGTTGGATTGAAAGGCAATGATGGATAGTAACTGTTTGACTCGTGCGTGCAGAAGCAGCCGTCGGCGGCCTTTTTCCGGCGCGCCTGCATCGCCGGAGACAGCCACAGCTTCTGAAAGTTCCAATCGTAGTCGCGCAGGTTGGCGATGGGCGCCAGATTCTCGCAAGACGACACGGTGCCTTCATCGTAGATGACACCGCCGGCCGTGCCCGCGTAACACTTCATCTGGGCTTTTTGCGTCTCTTGTGTCTTCGCAATCAGCCCGTGCATGTAGATGTCGATGGCCGCTTTGAAGAAACCAATGTCGCCGCCATAGTTGTTCTTGATCGCCGCATGCCGCGAGTCTTCATCGATCATGCGCCCCAGCTTTGCATAACGCGAGTGATCGATCTCCAACTCTTTCGGATCGGCTGACGGCGGACGAATGTAATTGAAATTGACCTTGTCGGGTTTCAATTCGTACTTCAAGAAGTCGTACCACTCGAAGATCGTATCCTGGTTCGTGTTCATGAAGCACGTGCACGTCTGCACATCAAGCCGTTTGTACTCTTTCTTGATCGTTTGCAGTTGCCGCGCGGTGTCGATCGCAATGTCCCACGAGCCCGGCTTCTGGCGAATCTTTTCATGCTGACGTTTCAGCCCATCGATGCCGAGCGCAACTGTAACGTTCAGGTTCGGGCACTCTTCGAGGATACGCGTCACGTCCGGAAAGATTCGCTTCTGAATCTGCCCGTTAGACATGATGTAGATCGATTCGAGCCTGTTGTTTTCATAGAATGCGCGCGCAATTTCCGGGAGATCCTTGCGCGTGAACGGCTCGCCGCCAGCGAGGATCAGAACACCAAGATTTCCGCCAAGCGTCTCAGAGATTCTCTCAATCTCATGCGTCTTCATCTGGAGCTTCTTACGCGGCCGATCGTCGAGCTCCTCGGTAAAGAAACAATGCGTGCAACGCATGTCACATACTGAGGTCACCAGGATGTTCAGCAAAACCGGTGAGAACGGCTGGCCCAGAGCCAAATGCGCGTATCGTTTCAGCAGTTCTTTAGTTGTGAAATCCATTTAATACTTCGACAAAGTTCGTCCTTTGCAACCGACGAACTAATAACCTTCTACGAAAAGATCGTCGACCGGCATCGACCAGCCCGGTACTGCGTGCTCAGCTTCTGCGATGTCTCCGCGCCGATAAATGGTTGGATTGTCCGGTGCGCCGACACGATGCACCTTAATCACATCCTCGCTTAGCAAATCTACATCCCAAACCACGAGGGTGCCCGCAGCAAAGTAGTCGCGTCGCTTCCTCGCCATGGCAGCCTCGGCCCTGGGGCCATAGTCTCCCTCGCTTCTCACTTCTACGGCAAAGACTGGAGCACCTTCGAAGAACTTCATCCCGGTCCACCTGCCAACATGAAAGGCTGCATCGGGACTGAAGGATCCGCGGTTTGGCAAATCAACTTTGAAAGCCGCATTGTCGGGCACGGCACGACCTATCCTGGTGCGACGAGAGTGCTCGCGGAGACTTACGAAGATTTCTGCCGCTGCGTAACTTGGCGCCGCCCCAGTGGGGGACATGGTGATTATTTCTCCATCAACAATTTCTGCCTTGACGTCAGGCAGGCCGTAAAGATCGTCGATGGTGGCGCGTAGCTTTGTACTCATTGTTCAGCCCTCGGAATCTTATCACACACTGAATGGATCCTCAGCCTATCGATCGAATCGCGAAGCTAGTCTTGCCACCACTATTCGGATTATCTGTATTTGCCCTCTTAAGACCTGCACTACGAAGCGGCCGATCTTTCGCCGCGATTCTGAATTCCCAGCGCGCGCATGCGGCGATAGAGATGGCTGCGGTCCACGCCCATCGACTCGGCCGCGCGCGAAACGTTGCCTTCGGCCTCGGCCAGCTTTTTCTGAATGAACTCGCGATGGTAGGCGTCAGTCGCTTCCTTGAACGAGGGGAACCTGAAGGAAGCCGCCGGCGGCTCTTCCTTGCCGTGGGGAGGCAGGTCGCTCGCGCTTATTTTCACGCCTGGATGCATGATCACAACTCGCTCGATCGTGTTTTTCAGCTCGCGCACATTTCCGGGCCACGAATAGTTTTGCAACTCTTCGATCACTTCGAGGGAAAACTGTTTTGGTTTTCTCCCGTACGCCCGCGAAAACTTCTGGTTAAAGTGTTCGACCAGCAACGGCACATCCTCGAGACGGTCGCGTAGCGGGGGCAACTCAAACGGGATGACATTCAGACGATAGAAAAGATCCGGGCGAAAGTTTCCCTGCTCGATCTCGCTGTCCAAACGCTTGTTCGTAGCCGCAATCACTCGGACATCGACCGTGATCGCGGTCGCGCTGCCGACGGGCTCGAAACGCTGCTCTTCGAGAACGCGCAAGACTTTCGATTGCAGATTCGGGCTCATGTCACCGACTTCATCCAGAAACAACGTCGCGCCGTCCGCCAACTCGAACTTGCCCTTCTTCGCCGCCGTCGCGCCGGTGAACGCGCCTCTCACGTGTCCGAATAATTCCGACTCGATCAGCTCTTCCGGGATTGCGGCGGAATTGACTTCAACGAAACGGGCGGCGGCGCGCCGCGACTGCGCATGAATCGCGCGGGCGACCAGCTCTTTGCCCGTGCCCGACTCGCCGTAGATCAAAACGCGGCCATCGGTAGGCGCGACCACGGTTATCTGCTGGCGCAGCGCGCGCATGGCCACCGACTCGCCCACCATGGCGTACTCCTGGGCCAGTTCGGCGGCAAGTTCGGCATTGATCAATTCGAGTCGCTGTTGCCGCAGCGCGTTGCGCACCGTCAAGACAGTTCTTTCGATCGACAGCGGCTTCTCGATAAAATCAAAAGCCCCGAGCTTTGTCGCGCGCACCGCCGTTTCGATGTTTCCGTGACCCGAGATGATCACAACTGCGGCATCCGATCCGGCAGCACGCAATTGTTTCAGAGTTTCCAGTCCGTCGATTCCCGGCAACCACACGTCAAGAAGAACGCAACCGTATGCACGCCGCTCGAGCGCTTTCAGACACTCTTCGCCTGTAGCGACGGCGTCGGCAGCAAAGCCTTCGTCTTCCATAACACCGCGCAACGTCTCGCGTATGCCGCGCTCGTCGTCAACAATGAGAATCGAATCGGACATGAAAAATCAGGAGGCAGGAGCAGGAGGCAGTCGGCAGGAAACGTTTGTCGTTCTAATCATGTATTGCTTGCTCCTGTCCTCGCGCTCCTGCGCCGCCTGCCTCCTGCTTCTGCCCCCTGCCCCCTGCCTCCTGCTCCCGCCTCCCGCATTACGCGTTAACCGCCGGCATCTCGACTATGAACCGCGCGCCGCGCGGATAATTTGTTTCCGCGCGAATCCTGCCGCGATGTTCCAGGATGATCCGTTGCACGATGGCCAGCCCCAGACCTGTGCCCGTACCGCGGGTCGAGAAATAAGGTTGAAAGAGTCGTCGAAAATCCGTTGGTGGAATGCCGTGACCAGTGTCTGCCACTTCGGCAACCAACCGACTGCGTTCGTCGTCATGCAGAGTCGAAATCGTGATTAACCTCTCTTCTTCCTGATCGGATAGCGCGTCAAGCGCATTGTCAATGAGGTTAACGAACACGCGACGCAGTTGTTCGGAGTCAAGCATCGCGGCGGGCAAAGACTCGTCCAGTTTCGTCTCGATCTTTACACCGTCGTGCCGGTCTTCGTACAAACCAACCGCCTGCCGCACTACTTCATTCAAGTCGCCAGCCTCGAGCCGGGCCATCGGCAATCGGGCGAAGCGCGAAAACTCGTCAACCATTGCCTTGAGGCCGGCAACCTCGCGCGCGATTGTTTCCGTGCACTCATCGATGACGCTGCCCACGCGTCTTTGGTCGGCGGCTTCAAGCTTGCCGTTGCCGCCGTTTTGATCGCCATTTGAGCCGAGCCGATGAAAACTCTTTGCGATACGCTCTGCCGAAAGCTGAATCGGCGTCAGGGGATTCTTGATCTCATGAGCCATGCGCCGCGCAACTTCGCTCCAGGCCGCGGCCCTTTGCGCTGCGAGCAGTTCGGAAAGATCTTCGATAACGAGCACGACACCACGCCCCTGTCCTGACCCACGCTGCAATGCCGTCGCGGTCAAAGCTACGGGGATTGCTCCGTTCTTGTCGGCAGAGGCAGTAGCCAATTGTGTTTGCTCGGTCGCTTGCCCCGTCCGGCGAGCACGCCTAAGCAACCGGCCGAGCACGACTTGATCGTCAGCCGCAATCAGTTCTTCAAGCAACGATTGCCCTGGTGAAAACTCCGTTATGCTCAGCATCTGCACCGCCGCGGCATTGATGGTCGTTACGCGGTCAGCTTCGTCGAGCGAGATCACGCCGGTAGAAAGCGACTGAAGCACAGTCTCGATATAATCGCGGCGCTCTTCAAGGGCAAGATTCTTTTCTCGCAGTTCACCCGCTCCCGCTTCGATACGTTTGCGGTTCTCTTCCAGTTGCGCGGTCATTTGATTGAACGAATGGGCGAGCAAAGCCAATTCGTCTTCGGCAAACGTCGTCACGCGGTAAGAAAGGTTGCCGCGCGCAATTTCGTTCGAAGCTTCGGCCAGTGCCTTGATCGGCGTGGCGATGCCGCGCGCAAGATAGATCGCCACCCAGCTCGAAACAAACAGCAGAATCAGCGTCAAGAGTCCAAGGGTTGAAAGGCCGAGCCACCTCACTTTTTTTTGTCTGCGGACGAGGTTTTGAAGTTCCCTCTGCGAGCCGGTTATCTTGTCGTTCAGGTCTGTCTCACTTCGTTTCGCCGGCGAGATCAATAGACTTTGATTCTGCGAAAGCGGAACCGAGATCACATCGAAACCTTTACCGTCAGCCAGGCTTTCGCCGATAGCGCCGCCTCCCTGGCGCGCTCTTTCGAGCAGCGCTGCCAATAACGCGCGATCATTCGCGGGCAAGTTGGCTTCGCGCTTGATCTTTACTTCGCCTTGCTGCGTAACAACTTCGATTGCGGACAGGTGACCCGCGACGATCATTTCATCCAGCGTCTGCTGCCAGGCCGACTCGGGTTGCTTATTAATCAACACCGCGACAAGCGATCCTGTGTCTTTCAGGTTACGAATCTCGGTTGCCAGCGCTTCGCTTTGCACCTCGCGCGCTTCACTCACGGCGCCCTGGGTCGCATTATTGAACCACTTCTCGAGCGAGCGGTTCAGAAACAGGTACGAGAAGACGGCCATCGCGGTAATCGGAAGAAAACTGATCGCGATGAAATAAACCAGCAGGCGCGTTTTGATCTTTGACCCTAGCTCCAGCTCGCGTCGTTCGCGTCGCAGTTTCAAGATGCTGCGGATGAAGATGAACGAGAAAACCACGAACGCGACAAAGTTCAGCGTCGACAGCGCGTAAAGAACCAGTGTGTCCGAAGCAGTGTCCGGCTGGATGACGTTCCAAAGCCAGAGTTGCTGGGACGCAATCACCGAGAGGAGGAGAACTACAACTCCGCCGAACACCCAGGGTACCCAACGCCGGCGCCGGGGTGGCTTTCTCCGGTCCTGAGTGGCACGTTTTGTGGGCTGATCGCTCATGAAATGCGCGTGAAAGTTTACCACACGGAGCGATAAGTCCCGCCGCCAAACGGCCCATTGCCGGTTTAACGCGGACTTGTTCGCCCTGGGCCGGCGATCGCTGAACTTCAGAGTGATGTAAATGTGTGTTGCCGGGGCTTGTTACGATTGGCTTCGTTTGGTTGCTGCCGTCAGTGAGCATTCCAGGGGAATCAAAAGCCCTTGCTAACGCGCGGGCTTCCGCTTGGCGTGCCAACCAACCAGGCAGAAGCCCGGCCCAGGGGTGGGGCGGTTAGGGAGGGCTCAGCAACTTATCAACACAGAATTACCCCACTACCCAAACTTCAGATAGTAGGACAAGTCCCGGCCACATCGTTTAGAATGCCCGCGCACGTGGCTCTCCTCTTTATTCGATTACTGAATGGAAACGCACGAACTCTTTTTCAACCGGGCCGGTCGGCTGCGCAGCGGTTGGCGGCTTGGTATTTTCACGCTCCTCGTGGTCGCACTGCTGGTCCTGGCAACTTCGTTGGTGCGCATCGTCTATGTTCTTGCCTGGCTGGCCCACTCCAACGCCACCCTGGGGGCGTATCTTGAAGACGTCGTTTTTCGCATTCTTATTCTTACTTCGGCGCTGCTGGCGGGATTGATCTGCAATCGTTGGCTTGAGGGTTTGTCGTGGCGCGCGTTGGGTTTGTGGTTTCATCCACATTGGCTCCGCGACCTTTGGGTGGGCTCGCTCATCGGTATTGGTTCGCTTGCGCTGGCAGCTTTAATCGCCTTCGCCGTCGGAGGAGTCCGCTTCACTATATCCGGCAGAGAGATCTATGGCGGCGTGTTGCAGACCGTCTTTTCAACAGCGTTCTTGTTCCTCATCGCAGCGCTCGCCGAAGAATCACTTTTTCGTGGTTACCCTTTGCAGACGCTGAGCCGCGCCGGCCTGGTCTGGCTTGCGGTGCTCCTGACCTCAGTTCCGTTCGCCATCATTCACTTGCAGAACCCGAGCGCCACGGCGTTCTCGTCAATCAATACCGGGCTCGCGGGCGTTTGGCTGGCTGCGGCATATCTGCGCACGCGCAGCTTGTGGTTTCCGCTCGGCGTTCATTGGGCCTGGAACTGGGCGCAAGGTTCAATTCTCGGCTTACCCGTCAGCGGCATAACTGATCTGGCCGCACATCCCGTCTTCCGCGCCTACGATCATGGTCCGGCGTGGTTGACAGGCGGCAGCTATGGCCTCGAGGGCGGTGTTGCGTGTACGGTCGCGCTCATGCTCTCGACCCTGTTTATCTGGCGCACGCGATCGGTCTCGGCAACCGACGAGATGAGGATGCTAACGTCGCAGGAGAACCCGGTGGAGCCAAAAAGGAGTTACACGCTTCTCCAACCGAATGATCGCGACTCTCCGCACGACTAGGGAATCCGCGCGTCGTCAGCGCACGGCAGGGGTACTACTGTCGAATGCCACGGATAAGGATGCCACCGCCGCAAAGGCGCAGGTGAGGACCGATGCGCGATAATATCTGCGACAGATCATGAGTCGGGTTATTCAATTGCGATATTGAGTGTTAGTACGAAGCGAGCAACATCCTCACGCGATCGCTCCTCTCATGATCGCCCATCCACAATTCTTAGAGTTAAAGTCAGCAACTCCATGTTTTCAGAATTCAGGTAGGCTAAGCATCAATCTGTTCGTCAGAAAACGTCGCGGGGTCGGCTCAAACGGAAATAGCGAATCAAAGATGCCCTGAAAGGGCAACAGAAAGTAGCCAGGGGCAAGCGCAAAGCGCGCCGCCCCTGGATCGTACTAATAAGATAATTTGCCGCCCTGTAGGGGCGCGATGAATTCTGGCACCCCTTCAGGGTGCGGTTGATTTGTTTTGCTGTAGACCAGGGGTGGCGCGCTTTGCGCTTACCCCTGGCTACTATCTTTCACCCCTGCGGGGTGAGGAACTAAATTTGACTAGCGCGCTGAACAAGCTTAGGTTGTTGTGCCGACAAACCGCGCTTCGGTCTGCCACTAGGTTCATCGCTCATCAATGGGCACGTATTTGACATCCCGCGGCCCGATGTATTCGGCGCGCGGACGGATCAGTTTGTTATCCGCATACTGTTCGAGGATGTGGCCGGTCCAGCCGGATATGCGACTGACGGCGAAGATTGGTGTGTAAAGCTCCAGCGGGATTCCCATCATGTAGTAAGTTGACGCGGAATAGAAATCGACGTTTGGACGAAGACCCTTCTCGCGCAGCATGATGTCTTCGAGCCGGCGCGAAATCTCGTGCCACTTAGTATTGCCGGCTTGCTCGCCCATTTCCTTTGAAAACTGGCGCAAGTGCGTCGCGCGTGGGTCTTCGGTGCGGTAGACGGGGTGCCCGAAACCCATAACCTTCCGCTTCTCCAAAAGCGCTTTTTTGATGTAGCTCTCAGTGTTTTCGACCTCGCCGATCTCCAAAAGCATCTTCATCACATTCGTGTTCGCGCCGCCGTGGAGCGGTCCTGAAAGCGCGGCAATCGCGCCCGTCACGGCTGCATACATATCCGCAAGCGTGCCCGCGACCACGCGCGCCGCAAACGTGGACGCGTTGAACTCATGGTCGGCGTGCAGGATCAAGCAAGCATCGAAAACTCGCGCGTCATGATCGGAAGGCAGCTTGCCCTTGAGCATGTAAAGAAAATTCGCAGCGATATTAAGTTCGGGCTTTGGCCGTGTTGGATCGAGATCCTCGCGCGCGCGGCCCATTGCCGCGACGATCGTCGGAAACTGCGCGGTCAAACGCGTGGCTACTCTAATGCTGTTCTCGCGCGAGAGATTGCGTGAGTCTTTGTCGAAGAATGACAAGGCCGAGAAGACCGTGCGCAGCGTGTCCATCGCATCGGCGCCAGTCGGGATCCCTTTGATTAGCGAGACAATCCGTTCCGGGAGTTCGCACGATGCGGCAATGTTTTTTCTCAGCCCATCAAGCTCGTCATGCTTTGGCAGTCGACGGTTCCACAGCAGGAATACAACTTCTTCAAACGTGGATTTCGTTGCCAGATCATGAATGTTGTAGCCTTGATAAATCAGCTCGCCCTTTTCACCATTGACGTCAGAGATTGAGGAACTCGCCGCCGCGACACCTCTCAGGCCGGCGGTCGTGGTGGCAACGGCCTTCGGTTTATCCATAATTGGGTCCTTTTTGATCGATGTCCGAAGATAACAAACAGGCTAATACGTGACAAGTAAGGCGCGAGTTTAGATCAAGATTAAATCATGGGCGAGTTCGGTAACCGATGCAGTTTCGATTGAACGCGATCTCATTCTCATTCACACCTGGCTTCAGCCAGGTGACGAACGCCGATTATTACACCCTACGGCTTTCATCAGCTTACAGTAAGCCGATGAAAGCCGAGAAGCGGGTTGGGGTCGCTAGTCACCTCGCTGAAGCGAGGCGTGACTGAGAGTTCAAATTGCATCGGTACCGCGAGTTAAAATCAGGATCTTGTCCCCGCAGTTCGCCTTCAACATTTTCGCGGCCGATTGATTCATCGCGGCAATCTCGAGAAACCCAGCGCTGCCCCAAACCGCAAACACCTTGTCGTTGCTGCGTCCCTGATCGGCGAAGAAACGCCGAAAAGTTTTGATCGCCTTCCCATTGACGTTCAGCCGCGCGCCTTTTGCGATCATCTCGGGCGTCAGTTCCGCGGGCGTAAGGTTTGTGACGCAGTTTCCGAAGCGATCAATGTGAATGATGCTCGCGCGAACGTTTCCGTTCTTGAGTCTGTCCGGAGAAAGCAGATCGAGACGCGCATAATCGTGGATCTCCACGCCGAGATTGTCCACCTTTAAGCCCTTAGAGAGCCAAGCCGCAACGGGAGCAAACAGATCGCGCCCTTGAAAAGTTGCGCTGACTGGCAGTCGAAAATATTTCTCGTTTGTAAGATGAAAGACCCGAGCGTGCGGCTCACGATCGATGATGTAACTAAAGATGCCATTGTCCGGACCAACAAAGAACTGATTGCCTGCGGCCACAAGAATCGGCCGCCTGGTTGAGCCAACCCCGGGATCGACAACCGCGACATGAATTGTTTGTGCGGGAAACGATCTGTAGACAGCCAGCAGATTGAATGCGCCGGCGGGGATGTCCTGCGGTGGTATTTCGTGCGTGATGTCAACGACCCGCGCGTTAGGATTGATTGAGAGAATGATGCCCTTCATCGCGCCGACGAAGTAGTCGGCTGAGCCGAAGTCGGTGAGCAGCGTGATAAGAGGAATGGAGGGACGGGGAGAAAGGGAGACGGGGCGACGCGGGGACGAGGAGCGACGAGGCTTCTTTTCTCCCCGTCGCCCCGTCGCCGTCTCTCCCCGTCGGCTTTTCACTGGATGCTTGTGTCGGTGGCGGTGCGAATCTTGAGTTGCTGGCCGCGATCTAGTCGCAATTCCTTGCCGCGGGTAGTGAGCACTCCGGCAGTGCCGACTGACGCGCCCACGGCCGCTCCGATCGCCGCCCCTTTCCCGCCACCCACAATCGCGCCGATGATTGCGCCGACGCCGGTGGCCGCGCCAACCTTGGCGACATCGTCCTTGGTCGAACTTCTTCCCTTCACACCACCCTCGCGATCAACATCGCCGGTACCACTGCTACTACCTCCAGGAAGCACTTCAACGACTTCGGCGTGGAAGTTAGTCGAGCGATTGTCGGGCAAGCGAATTTGATCGAACGAGAGCTGCAGCTCGGCAACGCCTTTCGCTTTGCCCGGGCGCTTGACTCGCGTCACGCGGCCATCGACCATCGCGCCTTCGTAATCGCGCGGCTCGACGACGCGGGCCTGAAAGCGATCGCCCTGCTGGCTGACGTCAGTCGAAAGATTATTCTGCAGCTCGACCACCAGGATTGTGTCGCGGGGAATTGAGATTGCTCCACTCATGTTCGGCGGTGCGGTGGTTGGAGCGGTGGTTGGAGCGGTGGTTGGCGCAGTTGTGGTCGCAGGCTGATTGGAATTGTCGGGTGCGCCGGTGCTGTTCTGCGTGTCTGCATTGCCACGCCTCTTGAATCCCCTGGGAATCGTGGAGTTGAAAGGCTGCCGGTCGTAGCCCGTGCCGTAACCAGCTTCGTAACCCTGTTGATAGCCGTCGCGATAATCTTCAATCGGGCCCCACGCCTCGACGTAGGCGCGGTCGGCACGCTGGTATTCTTCCTTGCCGCGAAAGTCACGAGCGGCGCGGTCCGCCACGTCCTTGAAACCCGCTTGATAGCCGTCTGAGTAGCCCGTTCGATAGCCGCGTTCCAGGGCCGTCGAGCCCTGGTTCTGCGTGAGCGGGTTGCGGGCACTCGTTGGCACTGACACCAGCATTGCAGTTGCGGTTAGAGCAAACAAAACCATTACTAAAAACTTCAGATTTTTCATCGCTTTCTCTCCAGAGATTATGCGTTCACGGCATTAGCCGTCGCTTCTGGGGACCCAACCTTGTAGCGTGCTGATGCTAACACAATATGTCCGCCGCGCGGCAAACTATTGTGTGCTTGACGGGTCCCTTTGCGCACCCTAGACTCGTTATTGTCCGGGAGAGTTGGAGTCGATTGTTGTTGCAGAGCACTGATGCGCGTCATCTGAACATTTCAGATGCACTATATCGCCCCTGAGGTTGGCGCAAGGCCTTCCGATGCCCACTTTTCGCAGAGTCTATTTGGATCACAGCGCGACCACGCCGGTTGACCCGCGCGTGGTCGAGGCGATGATACCTTACCTGACTGAGAGGTTTGGCAACGCCTCGAGCGTGCACTTCTTCGGTCAGGAGGCTCGTGCGGCCGTGGATCGCGCGCGGCGCGAGGTCGCAGCGCTCGTTGGCGCGCGACCAAACGAGATCGTTTTTCTTTCAGGCGGGACAGAAGCAAACAATCTTGCGATTCGCGGACTGTGCGAAGCGGCGGAGTCTCATGGTCGTCATCTCATCACGTCAGACATCGAACATTCATCCGTTCGCGGCATCTGTGAGGCGCTTGAAAAACGCGGCTGGGAAATGACGCGCTTGCCCGTCTACGACGACGGAGTCGTGCGCGTTGAAGACGTTCGCTCGGCGCTTCGACCGGACACCGTTTTGATTACGGTCATGCTGGCCAATAACGAGATCGGAACAATTCAGCCTGTTGCCGAAATTGGCGCCATTGTGCGCGAGCGGCGCGCACGCGGGCATCGTCATCTTTGGTTGCACACTG
>WNGK01010089.1_pt2 | contig 18724 bp, 17 predicted proteins | sample 5400601 | NCBI WGS metagenome assembly WNGK01 (sample SAMN13153376, study PRJNA577476) | soil metagenome | isolation source: 60 cm soil or saprolite under Garry oak tree replicate 1 | place: USA:California | collected 2016-06-15
CTGAGAATCATTTCCAGCCGCAGGGCTGGCCCTTACTCTTGCGACAGCAACAGTCGGGTATCTCATGCGGCGTTTTTCGCAACCAGGCCCAATGCAGTAACCGGAGGTAATGCAGCGATATGTTTGCCGCCGGACCGAGCACGCAAATCCCGGCCGTCGTTGTCGGGGGATCCGACAATTGCGGAGGGCTTGGCGTTGTCCGAAGTCTTGGGCGAGCCGGAGTTCCTGTGGTCGTGATCGATCGCGAATATACAGCGGCGGCGCTGCATTCGCATTACGCTCGCAAGCTGATCGTACCGGAGCTGAGCGGACCGTCCTTTGTGCGGGACCTTCTGAACATCGCCTCTACCATCAAGTCACGGCCTGTTTTGTTCTTGACCAGCGATGAAGCCGCGCTGACTGTCTCGCGACATCGCACCGAGTTGGAGAAGCATTACCGCTTTCGCCTGCCGAGCCATCAATGTCTCGTATCGCTGATGCAAAAAAACCGTGTTCAGGAGCTGGCGATCGAACATGACTTTCCGGTGCCGCGCGCGGTGCGGATCAGAAACTTCGATGATCTCAGACGTTTGACCGAGCTCAGCTTCCCAGCCATCATCAAGCCTTCGATTAAAACGGACGACTATCTCACGCAGCAGTTCGAGCGCGGTTACCGAGTCACATCGCTTGAGCAGGCCGTCTCTATATCTCGCCGCATCCTTCCTGTGTTGCCGGATATGGTCGTCCAGGAATGGATTGAAGGCGCCGACAGCGCGATACACTTTTGCCTCGTCTACCGTGGCCGCCACGGCACGGTATCGTCCTTCACCGGCCGCAAGCTTAGCATATGGCCGCCGGATGTTGGCACTACGGCAAGCTGTACGGCCGCTCCCGAGGCGCATGCTGAACTGCACCAGCTTACAGATTCGTTCTTTAATGCGATGGCGTTCGTCGGAATGGGCAGTATGGAATTCAAGCGGGATGACCGCACCGGCCAGTTCTTCATGATCGAACCGACTGTGGGGCGCGTGGACTGGCAGGAAGAGGTTGCGACGCTGAACGGTGCAAACATCCCCCTTGCAGCCTATCTGCACGAAATCGGGGCCGCGGTTCCCGCCGCTAACAATGTACCGCTCGTAATCTGGAGCGACAGTGCGCGGCATTGGAAGGCAGCTCGCGGCGGCCATACCGGTCGGACCGCATGGCCGAAGGCCAAGGTGTACGATGCCTATTGGCGCATTGACGACCTATTCCACGCGCTCAGCACGATCACGAGAGCATTGCGGCGAATGCAGAAACGACGAGAGCCCCGGCGGTCCGGCGGCTCTCAGCTCGCGGCCTTTAATTCCCTTGTGCGCCGTTCACTGAAGGCAGCTTTCAGGCGCTGACCGCCGAAGTGACACACGTCGGCGCCGAGCGAAAGGCCGCCATGGAACGACACCGGATAATAGCGCAACGTCGTGTGGCGCCAGATCTCGATTGGCCAGCGCTGCTGCCACGGCTCGGCGCGGCCGAGAAATTCATGCGCGACGAGACCCTCCTCACACGCCAGGCGTAGCGTTTCGTGCGTCAGCAGAATTCCGGGCGAGCATTGCCTCCATTGCTCGTCATATCCGATTTTCAGTTCCCACAGCCGGCCAGCATACGAAACCGCAAACCGCGCCGCGATGAACTTCTCACCGACGCGCAGAAAGTACAAGCGCGCGATCCCGAGCTGGGCGGCCGCGTACCCAAACGCGGTATAGAAGCGACGCATGGCGGCGTTGGCCAGAATCGATGTGCCCACCCGGCTTTTCCAGCCGGCCCCCTCGATGCGGAAGACTTCATCGAGATGGCGCTGCACGTTCAATTGGTCCGGCGCGATCAGGTCCACCACGACGCTGCCCTCGCGCTCGGCAATTTTGCGCTTGCGCCGGATGAAGGACTTGCTGGAGGTTGACATCGTGGCCTCAAACGACTCCCAGCCGATAAGAGCAAGCCGCGCAGTTTCCACCGGCGCGGGACGCCCGATCATGATGCCACGGCGCGGGGTTTGCTCGAGCAAGCGCATTTCCGGTGATTCCACGCGGAGACGGTGCATGACGGCAGGCCAGCCTGATTGCATCACCTTGGCGCACACCGCCGCGAGAGCATCTTCATCAGTGTAAAGAAACTCGTTCGGCTCCTGGGTCTGATGTCCGAGGATGTTGAGACGTGGCGAGCCCATCGAGCGGTCGATGATGAGTGGCGCGACTGCCCGCAGCGTGCCGCCCGAACATGCGACGAACAGTGCCAGTTCGTCCTCCACCGAGAAGGCATCAAGCGATGCCGCGAACCATTCATGCCGTGCGAGCGGGGAGCACAACGCCTGCGGCATTGTGTTCCATTCGTCCTTCAGCGTGGCAAATGCCGCCCGGCTGGAGATGATCTCAACCAACATTGTCATCGTCGATGCTCATGATCGTTGCTTTTCGCGCCGCCGTTCCGAGCGCCAAGTAGGCGAAGTCGGAAATCCGGCATGGTCCGGCATGGCAACGACCTGAATCGACACAGGCGTCCGTCCCACGGCGGGACGGAACGTGCGTCCGCCGCCTCGCGTCGCAAGCTTCGCGCCACGCTCGCGCGCGTCCGTTAGCGATCCGGGCCCTCGCAACAGTACAAAAGTCGGGTCACCCGCCCAACGAGCTATTTCTGCCGGAATGCCTGGTTGAACGACATGACCAGAGGCCCAACGATATATTGAAACGCCGTTCTCTCCGTGGTGGGGATCATGACCTGTGCCGGCATGCCGGGATAGAGTTTGATGTTCGGCAGGGCCGCGAGCTCCTGCTCGTCGACGCGAACCAGCGCGGTGTAGTATGCGTTGCCCGTTCGATTATCCGTCAGCCGGTCGGCGGAGACTTGTAATACGTCGCCGTGGACGATCGGCACAATGCGCTGTTTATAGGCGGTCAGATGGACTTCCGCGCGGGTGTCGGGGTGAACGTCGCTGATGTCGTCCACGGAAACCTGTGCCTCGACGATCAATCCATCTTGCTCCGGCACGACATCCAGGATTTTGTCGCCGCGACCAATGACGCCGCCAACTGAAAAAACGTTCAACGCGACAACGCGACCCGTATAGGGCGAACGAATATCCATTCGGCCGAGAACGGCCTGGGCATTCATCAACCGCGGTATGACTTCGAGCAGCTTGGCCTGGGTGTCGCGGAGATCCTTGGTGATATCCGCCATGCGGTCATTGTCCAGTTGCGCCGTCTGCTGCACCTGTTCGGCGATGGCCTGGCGTAGTTTTGCAACACCAGCCAACGTATCAGCGGCCTGCCCTTCGAGACCCGCGGCGCTTCGTTCGAGCTGCAAGTAGCGCGGCCGCGCAATCAAGCCCTGGGTGACCAGCGGCAGGATGCTTTCTATTTCCTTGTTGGTCGATACGAGCTGTGCGCGGTACGACTTGACCTGCGCGTCGCCGCCGACGATCTGATGCTCGAGCTGGGCGATTTTTTCTTTGATGACACTCCGCTGCCCATTCAAAGCGGCGAGCCGGCTTTCGAATTGGCGAACCTGTCCATTCCAGATGCCCTTGATGTAGGGATCATCGGTACGCGCTCGCAGGTCGACGGGCATCTGCAGCTCTGGTCGTTGCTCCAGCTCGGTTCTCAGGCGCTCTTCAGTCGCACGCAGGATCGCAAACTGTTGTGAGAGAACTTCGAATTCAGCGCGGGCTTGGCTATCGTCGAGCGTGATCAGGACATCTCCAGTCTTGATCTTGTCGCCCTCCTTCACGTGCATTTGCTTGACGATTCCACCGTCCAAATGTTGAACGCTTTTGCGGTTTCCTTCGACCTTGACGATGCCGGTTGCGACAACCGCGCCATTCAGCGGGGCGGTGACCGCCCAGGTGCCCAGCACACCAAAGAAGAGCGCAATGATGACCCATCCCGCGGCTGATACCCCGCGGATGGAATCGTCCGGCGCCGGGATACCCAACGCCGCAGGTACAAACGAATTTCCGATTGTTACGGCTTGAGCCATGATCCAATTCCAGGTCCGGTCTATTGGTCGTATCCTCAGGCGCTGGCCGCACTCGCAGCGACCGACGGTACCGCCACGGGGCGGGTCAACTTTCCGAGCACCTCGGCGCGGGTTCCGAACATCTCGGCGGCACCGTCACGCATCAGCAGAATCTTGTCGACCACACCAAGGGTAGCGGGCCGGTGCGAGATGATGACAACCGTAACCTTCTGCTGTTTCAGCAGATTGACGCAGTCAGCGAGCGCAGCATCGCCATCGGAATCCAGGTTCGAGCTCGGCTCATCCAACACAACGAGGCTCGGCTTGCCATAAACGGCTCGTGCCAATCCGATCCGCTGGCGATACCCGCCAGAGAGCACGGCACCACCCTCCCCGACCTGAGTCTCGTAGCCATTCGGGAGCCCCAGGATCATGTCATGCACACCGGCCTGCTGTGCGGCCTCGATGACCATCTCGTCATTGCCGGCTTGGAATCGGCTGATGTTGGCCGCCACCGTGTCGGCAAACAACTCGATATCCTGCGGCAGATAGCCAAGGTAACCGCCGAGCGAGTCCTTCGGCCAGGTCGAGACATCAGCGCCATCGAGCCGTACCGCACCCGCTGACGGTGACATCACCCCGACAAGCTGACGTGCAAGCGTGGATTTGCCTGCCCCTGACGGCCCGATGATGCCGAGCACCTCGCCCGCGTCGATCCGAAACGATATGCCGCGCAGAATTGGCTTCGCGCTACCGGCGGGCGCGAACGATAAGTTCTCGACAGATAGCCGACCGGTCGGACGCGGCAGCGTCAAGTTCGGATCGCGCACCGGGGTGATCGCCAAGAGATTGTGGATGCGACCATAGGCACTGCGTGCGGCAACGAGATTGCGCCAGGAGCCAACAATCTGCTCGACCGGCTGGAGTGCGCGGCCAAGCAGGATACTGGCGGCAAACATCGCTCCGGCGGTTGCCAGACGTTCGATCACCAGATAGGCGCCAAGGCCGAGAATGACCGACTGCATGGAAAGGCGCAGAAACCGGATGATGCTCTGCATCGTCGCCGCGCGGTCACTGGCGGTGACCTGCCGTTCGAGCATGCGATTGCGGTCGCGTCCCCAGCGTTGCAGCAGGCCGCCCATCATGCCCATCGCCTGCACCACCTCCCAGTTCCGGAGGCTCATTTCGGTGAAAGCATAGTTGCGAGAGGCAGCTTCGCTCGATTCCGTCAGCGGCGGCCTGACCAGCCATTCGTTGATCAGCGCCATGATGATCAGCAGGACCGCACAAGCGAAGGCGAACGCGCCCAAAACGGGATGCAGGGCAAAGATGACCAGGATGTAGATCGGGGCCCAGGGCAGATCAAAGACCGCGTGAATTCCTGGTCCGGTAACACTTGCCTGGGAGTGCTTCCCATTTCGCTACGAGCGAGATGATAACTTCAATCATTTGAACGATCGCTCATCCGATTCTCGGATCCCTTCAGACGGCCGACAAATTTCCGCAGCTGCTCTTTCCCGTTGCCATAATGGCCGCCACTCTTTTCCGCGACGTATTCCAGAATCTTTTTGCGCACACTTGCCTGCAGACGCGGCGCGGACAGCATGCGATTGACGACGGTTGCCGAGAGCCCGGAACTCTTGTGGTTCCCTTTCATGATGGTCCAGGTGGTACTTCGCGATAAGCCGAGCGCCGCCGCCTGATCATCGAGGCTAACGTATCCCTCGGCGATGAGGGCTTCGCGGATTTCCCTCATTTTGGCCGCTTGGCGCGCCTTCATCTCCGCCACGGAAGAGGGAGAGCCCGGCTGCACACCGCGCACGCGGGCCGCGGCGACGAACGTATCGCTATCTCTTGCGTCCGCAGCTGTGCTGCGGTGACTTTCGGACGCGGCACTCGTGCGCGTGACGCCGCTTGGAAGGATACTATTGTTTCGTCGCACCAGCAAATGCAGAAGCGACGAGAAGACCAAAGTTCGGAGCCTGCGCTATCCAAATGGCTGGGAGACAAGTCGGCCTCGCAAGGTCAGCAAAAACTCAAAGCCTCATCAGAAGCACGCGAATGAGCGTGCGACCGGTGTCCTGGAGTTTCGCTGCGACGCCAATTCCCAAACCCGCTGTCGGCTTTTTTTGAGAGCCAACTCTTCAGGCAGTTCCGATTTTGCAGGAAGTTGAATGAAAGAAATTGTTAAGTCTATACATCGGTTGTTATACGCAGATTCACTATGAACCTTACGCAATGTGGAACAAATCGGCACGCCATCAGCCAAGACCACCGCGATTCAATCACGAGGGTTACGACGGCGGACGACAACAACGACCAGCGCAACGCCAGCATACATTTCGCGCCGATCGCGCGCGAGGAAAGCGCCGGCGATTTCTACCGCGAGGACATCCTTGGAAAACCTACCTGCTATTCCCGCTACAGTCGGGATGGAATCGCCGTGGCCAATGAAGCGCGCCAACGCGCCGCCCGCGAGGTGCAATACTGGACGCGGCGGCTTGGCGTGTCGCGAGACGAAGGCATCCTGACCTCCAACTGGCGACAAAATCGGCATAGTCAGCAACTGTGGCGCAAAATTGCCAAATATGACGGCCCGCCCCGGGACGGTTTAGGAATCCCTACGGGGTGCGGGCGGTCCAGACAACCTCCGCCCGCTCTTCAACGCGCCGATGAATTCGTCGGTAGAGCTGATCCACTGCGCGTTCTTTTCAAGCAACAGGTACGACTTCGCCATTTCCTTCAGGCGAACCGCCTCATGAAGATCATTGGTCGCTGCTGCTTGCGCGGCACAATCCCGCGCCTGGGCGCGAAATTTCTCGGGCCCCGACATCGCTACCCCCTCGCACGGCTGCCGCGGATATTCTGCAATGCTCTCATCGCCATGGCGAGTAGCCGAGGATGCTTTTCCACTTAGATCGAAGTGCTGGTCACGAAAGGGCGACCGGGGACGGCGGATCGAAATTATGCCGACGGGTGGCGTGCTAGCATCAATTGTCGGGCTCCAGTGCTACCCGCCACACCGGTCAGCACAGAATGAAAGCTCTTTTGAAACAAATCGAGCTCAGCTCAACGCACCCAAACCGGCTTGCGGCCCTTACAGAGGCTAAATCGGTCGACTAACGATTCCAAATTGTCTTCAACCCATCCAATACCGCCAATACTGCGCGCAGTCTGCCTTTCCGCTCAAACTCGATGCTCAGCCTATAGCGGACAAGAAACTGGGTAAGCGGGCCAGCCCTTGGTTCACTACCGTCTGGCACAATCGCTCCGGCTCGCTGTTCGCTTGGCGCCTTTGGCTGCGTAAGCATGTCGGTGCCGCAAATTCCCGCAATTCTGCATGCGCCAGTGGCTGCGTTCCGTACCGCAGGTTTAGGCACTATCGCGACAAGTTGCCGACCGTTGCCCAGATGATGCCGCTCGCCGTACCTGTGAGGGCTGCCGCAACAATCGCGTACGGAAAAAAGTAGATAACCGCGACGATGAGAGCTCCGCAAACCGCTGCGACCAGTCGATAGGAAATTCGCTCAGTCGGTTGGTTTGTTCCGCTCGACAATCCCCAGAGATGGAAGCTCAGGCCGACCAAAGCTACGATCGCCGCACCGCCCAACAAGACAGGGCCCGCGGTGCCGCAGTCGTCCCGGCAAAATCCGCCGCCGCTGGCCAGCGCTAAACTGGGCTCAGCCGATAACGCAAGCCAGCTCAAGATTGGAGAGAAAGACCAGCGCCTGCTCATGTTGGCAACATTAATTGGCTACGATTGAATCTCAACCTTTGCCATGACTTCTAGCAAGCCCGCGAGGCCGCAGCGCAGCAGTACGTCTCCTCGCTCGCCCGCGACTTCGACTGTTTCTTGAAACGCGACGCTATCGATAGCCGCGTTGTGGAGCAGGTCAGCGACGAAAGCGCTGTGCTTCCTTGTGGCACCGAGGTCCGCAAGTTCGAGCCTTGGCGATCCTGTTTGCGCGGCCCTTGTTTCCGACAACGTGAAAGAGGTACCGCGACACAGCGCCATGGGTTGTACCGTCGTCAGCGCTGCCAGCTTGTGATATCCTCCGCGGCGCCTGTTCCACCTTCTGATCCATCCGAACCATACGAGAGAATGTCATAGGACCCATTCTGTCCAGGTGAGCGATAGACGTAAGGATTGCCCCAAGGATCGGGCGGCACGACGCCGCCCTTGAGATACGGCCCGTTCCAGGTCGAGACGTTGGCGGGCTTGCGCACCAGCGCGGCAAGTCCCTCCGAGCCTCCCGGATAACGCCCGGTGTCGAGATAATAAAGATCGAGCGCGCTTGCGAAGCTTTCAATCTGGATCTTGGCGGCCTTCGCCTTCGATTGGCTGAGGTAACCGAGCACACGCGGACCGACGATACCCATGATCAGGGCAATGATCGTGATGACGACCAGCAGCTCCACCAATACTCCTCGCTGATCGTCGTATTCCCCGGTTGAGGAATTGGGACGGCGGCCGGAGCCGGTGGCGGAAAGTACCGGTACGCCGGCGGCTGAAAATACTGGCGTGAGACCGGCGGCCCAAGGTGAGGAAAAGAACCTTGAGCCCACGCCGGTTCGCTCACAGCGGCAAGCAAGATCGCAACAGCCAGGAGATTTTTCATAAGCCGACACGTGCACGTCGTCAGCAAGACGATTGGATCTGACTGACAGTGCGCGCCTGAGGGTAAGGTTTTCCGCTCGCAGGCGGCGCCAATAACCCCCATGCCAATCTCGATTTTTGCGACAGCGTGTCCCCGTGATATTCTTGATTTCATGGAATCAGAATGGGCCAAGGAGACAGCAGACCTTGCCTTGAAGTGCTTGCAGGAGTTGCGCACTATCGTTCCGGCCAAAGCTCTTCCCAACCTGAGGCTGATTAGGGAATATGTCGGTGACATCAAATCAGAAGACCCTACGGAGCGCGCGAATGCGTGGTGGGAGTTATGTCAACTGTGTGCCCTGCTCTCAAGTGATCCGCAGAGCGCCACGATCCACGATCGTTGGGAGACAACCATCAAGGCGACGGAAGCTTGGTGTGCGACGTTATAAAAGCGGCTCCGATGGGAGCATGAGCTAGCTAAAGCGATCGCCGCCGAACGCAGCAACGTCTCGATCGACATTCCCGCACTGTGGTGCCTCTGTTCACGGCGAAAGACGGTCGGTCAATCGAGGGTACCGTTTGCGCCCACCAGCGGACCGGCAGTCGATTGTTGCAACGACCTGCACAACTATCAAGATTAATTATGTCACAGAACATCCATAAGCTAGCAATAGCTGCTTGTGACCACCTACTCCTGCGAGGGCGTCAGCTTTTCTCAAGATTTCCGTCGTTGAATCGCGCGCGGCGTGGATGGCTCGCGGCCCGCGGCAAGGCGCGCGCTCGCGTTCGAATTGCCAGAAGGCGTCATGACTTCCCTTACGGCTGAGACGCTACGGCGTGGCTTGACCGTCGAAGCACTGGCCGCCCGCGTCCTCGAGCCGGTGGCGGACCCGGGGCAACCCCTGTTCGGCCCAGTGATTGACGAGGAGGACATGCAGCGTTCGGCTAGGAGATGGGACGTCACGAGTCGGCTGGAAAATCGGTGCAATTGCGCGTCGCTGTGACCATAGCGGCCGGAAATCTTCTCTTCAACGTATTCTATCAGTATTACCCGGACGGAAGCGGGAAGCTGCGGGCATTCGAACATGCGATTGATCACCGCCGCCGTAAGGCCCGAATTTTTATGAGCGGCTTGCAGGATGGTCCATGTTGTACTCCGGCAGAGTCCAAGCGCCTCGGCCTGCTGATCGAGGGTCACGACCCCTGCAGCGGCTAGTGCCGCTCCGATCTGTCGGATCTTCAAGGCCTGCAGCGCCCTCGCCATTCTACGCGCCTCACGAACCGCTACCCAAGCCTACTCCTTAGTCGCGCCTAACATTCAAAGGGTTCAAAAGGCCAACTCATCGCTGAATACGAGCGGCTCAGATCGGGCACTTGATCGCAAGATGCGGCAGCGGACACACCGATGCTAGGCAAATGTTCCGATCACGTAGATCGGACGGTCAGCGTTTGCGGTCGCTGACTCGGCGATGGCAAACATCGACGCTCCCAGCAAAATACTCCACCAGACCACGATGCACGCGAGCGCGTGTCCGAAGCTCATCTTGCCGATGAACGTGTGTTTCCAGTCGCGGGGAATCACGAGCAAGATCCAAGCGTTCGTCAGAAGCATAAGAATGATCGTCAGAACCACTTCCATGAGGCCGAAGGGTGAACTCTTAGGCAACGCTGGTGAGACGGCAAGGAGGCTTACCCAGGTTGCCGTGAGAGCTATTCCTATCAAAACGCGAGTTTGCTCCAGAAATACGATCTGCGAGGAAGTCCAGAACGCCGGGTATTGATGAGGCACAGCGGCCCAACGGTGGTGAAAAGCTATCCCGGCACGAGTCAGGAGCAAGCCTGCGCCGATTACAATCCCGCATAGAAGGGCCGTTTGCGAAGTATTCGATAAATCTGGCAGCTGTTGCATGCGGCGCAATGGGACTGGCTGCTGGAATCTCTGGCAAATATTCCGTAGAATTTGATACAAACGCAAGCGCATTTCCGGGGGAATGGTTAACTGGCGCCCGGCAGCGAACGTGGCTGGGCGCCGGCGCTGCACTCCTTCGCTCAGACGCAATTTGTCTTGTGTTCAACGCCCAATCCGGCGGCAACCCGCGCGGAGGATGGATCATGGTGGCACACTTCATCAAGACCGAAACGCCTACCGGTGAAATATATTTCTTGAACATAGAACGGGTGACGAAGCTTCACCCGATGCATGACGGTGGAACTGCAATTACGTTCGACAATGAGAACACGATATCGGTCGCCACGGACGCACATGATATTCTTCGACAAGTCGGCAATCGGTCAGACAAAGGCGTTCCTTAGCTGCGGGCGCCGTTGGTGTTGGCAGAGGTCGCAAAGGGAGACTTCCAAGCATCTCCCAACGGACGCAGCGCAAGATTGCCACGAAGCGCGATGCTGAGGCGATCTTGACCGCCGACATCATTGAGCTTGCTCGTCAATTTGGCCGCTACGGTTAAGCGCTCAAACTGCAATTTGGACCACAGCGTGCGGCCACAGGCTCGCGGCGATTCTTCCTTGTGCTAGACAGGCGGGCGGTTCAAACATAGCTTCTCCACCGAGAACGAGTTCGGCGGGTTGTCATGATTCGCCATGACTGGATGATCACTCCCTGAAATGCGACGCAAGAATTCAGACTGAGTCGAGAACCATTCAGGCTGCCTCCGTTGTAAGAAGCCTCCGCAAAGGATCGATGGTGTACCAAAGTTTTCGCCAGACAGTTCCGTCGAAAGTAATTCGCAGGCTACGATGTGCCGTCCTGGTGATCATAGGTTCTTTTTGGTGCGCCATAAGCATCGTGGAGGCGGATAGCTTCAACGGACCACAGTTCCGAGATGGGCTTTGGTATTTCGAGCGAACGATTGAGTACGTTCGCAAGCCCCCGCATGAAAATCTGTTATTGATTAGGACTGAGGCGACGCGTTGCGTCGATCCGAACGTGGCGATGAGAGCAACATTTTCCCTAGTTGATGTTGGGAACTGCCGTTCGGCAAGCCCTCAGATGACCGGCAATCAATACATATTTGCCAATCGATGCGATTTCATGGGACCAGTTAGGACGGAGATCACGGCGGAGAGCGACACTGCTTACATCGAAATCAATTTGCTCACGGCGGACCCGCTCCCTAAGCGTGATATGATCGTTGCTCGCAGAGTTGGCGATTGCGAAATTCGGGGAGCCCAGAAAATTGATAGCGGCTCTCCGACTCGTCGCTAACACCTCATAATTTTGCTTGATGCAGGAACCATCTTGTCGCGGCTCTTGCACCACAATCCGGTTAGCGTCGAATACCCAGTCACCGCACCCTCAGTGTTGCCGGATGTGGTTGGCTTCGCATCAACGGGCTGATTGTGTCTTGTCAGCCAACTCGCTGACTTGGTGATTCAAGATGGTATCTGCCTTTTGCACGAGTACCGCGGCGAGTTTCTTTGCCGCATCAGGATTGAGGGCGTAACCGGCTTTCGTCTCTGCCTGATGATCGAATGCCAAAATGACCATGTGGTGAACCGCGGTATCCGCCATAACGAGCCACGTCTTCGGTACCGTAACCGTAAGCTTCGCGGAGTCCTTCGGATCCTGTGGTTGTTTTTCTGACTTGGTACTGCTGAGGGCGGCAATGAGGTCTTTCACGCAGGCAGAGGGCATTGTTACGTCCAGATCACCCACGTACTTGGTGGTGAACGTAATTGTTGCCTGCGCCCCGTCATCCGAGATTTTGTGAGACTTGATTGCGCTTACCGTCAGTGCAGACATAATTGGTTTTCCTCAACTCTGGACTTCGCGCCGAGCCTCAGTGTTGGGTGCCCTACACACTTTTTCGCCCTGCAGCCGCCGTCTGTCCTCGCGTGAAGCTTGGTCGTCTCCTATTGCGGGCCCGCGCGGCGCGCAAGACGAGTTCATGCCGCAGCGGTTGCACAGACCCCTCATCGGCCGGCAAAACTGGTAATCTGGACCATCGTCCGTGACAGTCGCCTTTGTCGCTTGACCGCTGTTGGTAATGGCGTCTCAAACCCAAGGCCACCGCCCCAAAGGAGTGCGCTCAGCAACGTGAGACTTCGAATAATGTCGGCAGCGATGGCGAGCTCAAAGGCTCTTATTTCCGCATTTCCGCAGCAAAATCGGCACCCCAGTCGATTACCGTAAGTTAACGCCGATAGCGAGACGGATTCGAAGGTCTACACAAATATCCTTTTAAATCAACTGGTTAGACGTCTCACGGGCATGCCCATCGCCGACCAGGGCATCTAATCGGTCGCAGCATTGCGATCCCAGTACTTCGTAGGAACTAATATCAAGTCAGAAAATATTGATTGGCTGTATCAAGCTTTTACTTAGTCAAAGACGAGCTGGTTGAAATATTACGTTAGAATCGGTTCTTGCTTCAACTTCTCAGTGTTCTCGAATGTGGCAAAGTTGCAACAAGCGGCAAGATTCCCCTACCGTTAACCATAGGACGGCCGCAAAGGATTTGCAGCAGTCCAGATTGAACGATAGCAGTACTAAGTGGGGACGTCCGACGGGGGCATAAATGCGTTCGCTTGCCGCAGTGACAATACTGGGATTGCTTGGAACCTCTACGGCAGCGCTTGCCGCCGAGGGTTTCAGCGTACGGGACGCGATCCTGCAGGCGGTACAGACCAATCCCGGGGTCGGTGAGGCAGCGGCCAACCGGCGTGCGACCGAGACTGAGCTACGTCAGGTCCAGAGCACGCTGCTGCCGCAAGTGCGCCTCGAGGCCCGAGTCGGTCCGGAGAAATTCAACGACAAGGATCTGATCTCGCCCCCTCAGGGCAACAACACATGGCTCAATGGCCGCAGCGCGTCGGTGGTGGTCCGGCAGCTGGTGTTTGACGGATTCACGTCGATCAACGAAATCTGGCGTCAGGCCGCGCGGGTCGACGCTGCGGCATATCGCACACATGAGCGGACTGAGCTGATTGCCCTCGACGCAACGGAAGCTTACGTCGATGTCGTGCGTTACACGCGCCTTATTGCGCTGTCGCAGGAAAATGTGCAGGCGCATCGCAAGATCTTCAATAACGTCAATTCGCGCTATCAAGGCGGCCGGGCTGGCGAGGGCGACTTGCAGCAGGCCCGCGAACGCGTTGCGGCGGCGGAAGCTGCGCTGGCGTAATTTCGCCGAAGCCTCGATGATGCCCGCTCCAAGTACCGCAAGACCGTCGGTATCGAGCCCTACAACCTGCGCTATCCGGGCCGCCTGCCGGCGCTTCCGGGATCAAAGGACGACGCTCTCGCCATTACGTTGCGGCACAACCCGACGCTGCAGGCGGCCCAAGCCGATGCGGATGCCGCGAAATACGCGTTTCATGCCACCGCCGGCGCCTTCGCTCCAACCGTGGCACTCGAGGGACGAGCCTCGCGTGCAACCGATGCCGATGGGATTTTTGGCCGCAGCGATTCGGTGAGCGGCAAGGTCGTGGCCACGTGGGACGTTTTCCGTGGAGGCCAGGACACCTGGAAGCGCGCCGAAACGTCGGAGCGGTTCCTTGAGCAGGGAATGCGCCATGCGCGCCTGCAGCGCGATGCCTTCGAGTCGATCGACAAGGCTTGGGCGGCGCGGACGATTACCAACGAGCGCGCCGCAGCCCTGGGTCGGCAGATCGAGGCCGACCGAAAGGTCATCGTGGCCTACGGCAAGGAATACGAGCTCGGACAGCGCTCGCTCATCGATCTCCTGAACGCGCAAAATCAGCTGTTCAATGGACTTGTGTCGCTTGAATCGACCCGCGCAGTCCTGGTGTTTGCCGACTACCAGTTGCTTGCCGCCATGGGGCAACTTCTTGCCTACTTGAAGACCACACGCCCGGTGGACGCGGAGCCGCTCGAGGCCAAGCCTTTCGGGCTCATTCCAACGAAATTGCCGCCGATCCTGTTCGATCTTCCGCGGCCTGGCGGACCGGAACCGATCGATGTTCGCGGCCAGGCGCCGGCCGGAGATGGCCGCCTTATGGCCCCTCCCCCGCGCCCGATTTCGGTCGCGGAACGGTGGCCGACCTGGACGGCGAGCCTTGACGCACAGACACCGGAACGTTGGAATCCGAAGACGGCTCCCAACCCTGTGCAGTCGGCTTCCGCGATGCCCAGTTCCGCGCTGTCTTATGCCTCGGACGTGATGAGCGTGCCGGTTTGGCCAGTAAAGCCGGGCCGCTGAAACTAGCTGCGGAATCGGTTCGTTTACGAACATTTACGTAAGTTACGTTTTTGACGCTGAGTTAAGCTGTTTTTCTGCTATTTGTGCGATTGAGTAGCCCGACCAATTGAACGCGGGCGGGCAAGGGCACATTGAATATCAACGCAAAATTTGTCTCGGCAGCGTCCAGCACCAGCAAAGCGCCGCCCAGCGGCGCCGTTGCCGTTGATGAATCGCACGACCCGCTGGCCGACGCCCTGCTGTACCTGGCAGCACACCACGGGCGCGCGCTGAGCCGCGAGGCGCTGCTCGGGGGACTTCCCATCGAGGATGGGCGATTGAACGTCGCGCTGTTTGAACGCGCGGCGCAACGCGCCGGCCTCGAGACGCAGCCGGTCAAGCGCGACATCCTCGACATCCCGGCGCTGGTACTACCGGCTGTGCTGGTCATGCGCGATGGCTCAAGCCGCATCCTGCTTGGGTTGGATGTCCGCGCCCGCAAGGCCACCGCGTTGGATCCCAGCACGGGTGCACAGGCCGAGGTCAGCGCGATCCAGGACCTGTCCGCAGGTTATCTGGGCTACGCGTTCTTTGCGCGCCCCGCCCCTGCTCCAGACACGCGTGGTAGCGCCAGCGACATACCCAAACCTCATTGGTTCTGGTCGGTCGTAAGCCGCTTCGGGGGAAACTATAGCCACGTGGCCGTTGCGGGCCTGTTGGTGAACATATTGGGGCTTGCGGCCCCGTTGTTCGTCATGAGCGTCTATGACCGCGTCGTCCCCAACGGGGCGATCGCCTCGATGGTCGCTCTCTCAATCGGGATGATCATCGCGATCATATTTGAATTCGTACTCAGAACGGTTCGTAGCCGCATCATCGATCTGACCGGCAAGAAAATCGACGTCGTGCTTGCGGCGAATATTTTCGAGCATGTGCTGGCCGTCAAGATGGCGCAGCGTCCAACCTCGGTTGGCGTTCTGGCGAACCAATTGCGCGAATTCGATTCCGTGCGCGACTTTTTCACCTCAGGCAGCGTTGTTTCGGCAACCGATCTTGTATTTGCGATACTCTTCGTCGGTTTCCTGTTCCTCATCGCCGGTCCTCTGGCATTCATTCCCTTGCTGATGTTGCCGGTGATGATCGTCCTCGGGCTGCTGCTGCAGTTTCCGCTCGATCGCGCCATGCGCCGGCTGCAAGCAGAGTCCGCGGCGCGGCATGGCGTGCTGGTCGAATCCTTGTCCGGTATCGAGACCGTACGCGCCGTCGGGGCCGAAGCCCGGATGCAGCGCGCTTGGGAAAAATCGGTCGCCGCGACCGCGCGGTCGGGCGAAGACGTTCACTTCTGGTCGTCGATTGCGCTCACCAGCGCCAACACCGCGCAGCAGATAACAACCCTGGTGACCATGGTCATCGGCGTGTTCCTGATCCTGGATGGCAAGCTATCGGTCGGCGCCTTGGTCGCCGCATCGATGCTTGGTGGCCGCGTCCTCGCCCCGATCTCCGGCCTCGCGTCGGTCATTACGCGCGCGACCCAAACGATGATCGCGATGCGGGCCATCGACCGGATCATGTCGCTTGAGCGCGAGCGTTCGCCTGGTCGCTCCTATGTTGCCCGGCGTATCGAGGCGGGAAGCATCGCCTTCGACAATGTCACGTTCAAATATCCGAATGGATCGCAGAACGCGCTTGAAAAGGTCTCGTTCAAAGTCGCGCCCGGGGAACGCATTGGAATCATCGGGCGTATCGGATCAGGCAAAACGACAGTCGGACGCCTGACCGTTGGATTTTATGAACCGCAGGATGGGCGCGTTTTTGTCGACGGCGTCGATGTGCGCCAGTACGACCCGGCCGATTTGCGAACCGGAATTGGTTTTGTCTTGCAGGATACCGATTTGTTCTTCGGGAAGCTGCGCGACAACATCGCCCTCGGCAGGCCCAGCGCAACGGACGATGAAATTCTTGCTGCCGCCAGGCTTGCCGGCGTCGAGAGCTTCGCCGCCGCGCACCCCCTCGGCTATGAGATGCCGATTGCCGAAGGGGGACGAAGCTTGTCCGGCGGCCAAAAGCAAGCAATCGGCCTCGCGCGGGTGCTGATCCGGCGGCCGAAGATATTGTTTCTGGATGAGCCGACCGCGCATTTCGACGTGCGCAGCGAGGCGGAATTCCTCGAGCGGCTGAAAGTTCTCGCCGATGGAAAAATGACGATCATCGTATCGACCCATCGGCTATCGCTTCTGTCCCTTGTCGATCGGCTGTTGTTGTTCGAGCAAGGGCGCCTGGTTGCCGATGGACCGCGCGACAAGGTCATCGCACTACTCCAAGGCAATGCCGCTAAGCCACCCCAGGCGGCCGCCGCAACTGCTTCGGCTGTGGTGACAGCCGCCAGCTCCGGCGTGACTGCGGCAACATCAATGCGTGCTCCAACGGGTGTGAAGTCCAGTGTCTCAATCTGATTTTGCATTCGCAAATGACGTCCGGGCCGCGGTCGAGCTGCGAACCCCGCGGACGTCACGCCTGCTGTTGGCCGCATCGACGGCCCTTCTCGTTGCCTTTGTGACCTGGGCGCACTTTGCGGTTTTGGACGAGGTCAAGCGCGGCAACGCCAAGGTTATCCCGTCGCGGCAGACCCAGGTTGTCCAGAGCCTGGAGGGCGGCATCATCCAGGCGCTGCTGGTGCAGGAAGGCGCCATCGTTCAGCAAAACCAACCTTTGATGAACATCGCCGACACCAAGTTCGCCTCGGAGTTGGGTGAAATTCGCGAGCGCCGGGGGGCCATGGCGGCTCGGGTGGCCCGTCTTGAGGCGGAGGCCGGAGGGCTCGCTGCTCCTCGATTTCCCGAGGAACTCAGACAGACTGCGCCGCGCGCAGTCGAGACCGAGCAAAGCGTCTTTGATACGCGCGTCCGGAAGGTCAATCAGGATGTCGACGTCATCGCCCAACAGGAAACGCGACTAACCGACAGCGTGAAGCTGCTCAACCGTGAGCTGGACCTGACGCGCAAGCTGTTCGCCCAAAAGGTCGTTCCCGAAATCGAAATGTTGCGGCTTGATCGCCAGGCGAGCGAGATGCGGGGCCAGCTCGCAGAAGCCCAGTCGCGCATCGTCAATATCCGCACCGCATTCCGGTCCCAGTCCGATGAAGACCTGGCAAAATCCAGAGGCGACCTTGCGGTTCTCGACGAGAACATCAAATCAGCACAGGACCGCGTCGCGCGAACCGAGCTCAAATCTCCGGTCCACGGCATCGTCAACAAGCTCAACGTGAACACGATCGGCGCCGTCGTCCAGCCCGGGGCCAATCTGATGGAGATTGTTCCCCTCGATGACTCGCTTCTCGTCGAGGGCCGGATCCGTCCGCAGGACATCGCGTTTATCCGGCCGGACCAGGCGGCCGTCGTGAAGATCACCGCCTATGATTCCTCGGTCTACGGTTCGCTCAAAGGCAAGGTCGAGCGTATCAGCGCGGATACAATTGTCGACGACAAGGCCGAACGGTCCGAACGTCAGGAGACATTTTATCGGGTGGTGGTCCGAACCGAAAAGAACCACCTGGGAACAACCGAACACCAGCTTCCGATCATTCCCGGGATGGTCGCGACGGTGGAAGTCCTGACGGGTGAAAAGTCGGTGTTGGACTACATTGTCAGGCCGGCCAGAACGCTGCGCGACGAGGCGCTCCGCGAGCGCTAATCGAAGAATTTAGAGCGCCGGACATTCAGGCTGAATCGTGCGGGATTCCGTTTGGCCGAAGTTCGTGACTCACTTCCGCGCGGAGGTGATTTGGGATGCCGAGAGCCTGTTCGCTGGAATTGCAACAACCAGTGGTGCGCTTTGTGAGCGCCGGACATTCGCGGGCACGCCGCCACCGCGCGTTTTGCGATGTCAGTATTCTTCGTGGTCAAGCTGTTGAAAGCCTAATCATACCACCGGCGTCTTCCGTCACGTCCCAACATCGTGCAGTGATTTAAGCATGCACAGCTACAGCGTTCTCCACCTT
>WNGK01003000.1_pt1 | contig 18720 bp, 18 predicted proteins | sample 5400601 | NCBI WGS metagenome assembly WNGK01 (sample SAMN13153376, study PRJNA577476) | soil metagenome | isolation source: 60 cm soil or saprolite under Garry oak tree replicate 1 | place: USA:California | collected 2016-06-15
AGATCTTCCCGCTCGGCGCCGCCGCGCTGGCGCTGTTTCATCCCCGCCGCTGGCGCTTCACGCTGCTCTTCGCCGCCGTGGGCGCGGGCCTCGCGCTGCTGCCGCTGGTCGTGATTCCGCCGCACGAGCTGGTCGCCCAATACCGCTCGTGGTTGGCCATCGAAGTGTCCGACGCCAGTCGCGTGAACCGCGGCGACTCGGTGATGCAATACCTCCACCAGTGGCTCGGAATGAACTGGCCGAATTGGCCGCTGCAGCTCGCGGGCACCCTGGTGTTGCTGGCTCCGATCGCCGTCAACCGTGAACGCTGGAGCGATCGCGCCTTCCGCCTCCGGTTCCTGTGCTCGCTGCTCGTCTACCTCGTGCTCTTCAACCACCAGTCGGAGCGGGCCTCGTTCGTGATCGCCTACACGGGGCTGGCCATCTGGTACGCGGCCAGCGAGCCCGACCCGGTGCGCAACGCGATCGCGTTCGCGGCTCTGATCGCGCTGGTGCTGCAGGACGTGCAGATCGTGCCGTGGGCCGTCCACGACGCGCTGGGCCAGTATCGCGTCAAGGCCATCCCCTGCCTCGTCGCCTGGATCGTGATGCAAACGGAGCTGCTGGGGTGCCGCTGACGAGGTAAGCACGGCCAGCTCGGCCGCCCGCGGCGCTACGTAGCCGTCCCAGGCTGCCAGCGCCCGATCGGGACGGCCCGGGTGGACCATGAGCTCCGTCACGCCGGGGAGGGGCGCGAGCCGATCGATCAGGGCGAGCAGCCGATTCAAGAACCGGTGGTCGCCCTGCAGCCCGATGCCGCAGAAGCGATCCGCATGGCGCGGCAGCGCGACGCCGCGCGCCGCCACGCGCCACGCCGCTCGGATGGTCCAGCGCTTGACCCAGGCCCCCCCCCCGGCTCCGTCCTCCACCGGCACCCGCACGAACGGCACGCCGTGCGCGCGGGCGGTGGCCACCACGCTCGCCCACACGCCGGGCAAGGCATGCACGTGACGATGGCTGTCGATGTGCGTGACGCGCACTCCGGCCGCGCGCAGCCGGGCAAGCTGCGCGCCGCACTCCTCCGCCACGTGCTCCGGATCGATGCGCCCGGTGAGTGCGCGCGTCACGAGGCCGGCGAGGCCATGGAACCGACCGGTGTGAGGATGGACCAGGCAGCGGCCCTCGCTCACCGGCTCCCCGGCGGTGAGGTTCAAGTGCAACCCGACGCCCAGCGACCCCGTGCCACGCAGCGCCGCGACCGCGTGCTCCCACCCGGGAGCGTTCACCAGCACCGAGACCGACGACACGACGCCCGCGGCGTGCGCTTCGAGAATCCCGTCGTTCACGCCCGGCGACAGCCCGAAGTCGTCGGCGTTCACGACCAGGCGCCGGACGTTAGGCGTAGCGCCCCCGCCAGTCGTTCCAGCGGATGCGCGCCAGGTCGCGCAGCATGGCCGCCGCATCGGCCGCGAAGCGCACGGTGCTCGGCTCGTCGTCGTAGCGGTACTGCACCGCCGTCTGCCGCACCCGCAGCCGATGCTTGCGGGCGATGTACAGCAGCTCGACATCGAACCCGAACCCGGCCACGGTGAGGCGCGGGAAGATCAGCTGGGCGGCGCGGGCGGTGAAGGCCTTGAGGCCGGCCTGCGTGTCCAGGATCCCGGGGAGGAGCGCGAGACGCACCACCCGGTTGAACAGCCGGCTCATCAGGTGCCGGGTGTACAGGTAATGAAAGAACGACGGGCTCATCAGATAGCGCGACTCGGGGAGCACGCGGCACGCGATCGCCACGTCGGCACCGCCGTCCAGCTCGCGCACCATGGCGTCGATCTCGTCGACCGGATAGGCGAGGTCGGCGTCGGTGAACACGCGCCGGGCACCCCGTGCCGCCGCCATCCCACGAGCCACCGAAAAGCCCTTGCCCCGGTTGGCATCGTTACGGAGCAGCGTCGCGCCGGAGAGCGTGCCGGCGAAGTCGGCGAGCAGCCGGGCGGCGCCCGGCTCGCTGTGGTCGTCCACCAGCACCAGCTCGGTGGGCCGGGCCTGGGCGCACACGTACCGGCGCAGCGTTTCGAGGTGCACCGGCAGGCGGTCGGCGCCGTTCCGCACCGGCACGACCACCGACAGCTGGATGGGAGACTCGGCCACGCCGACAATGTACGGGTCGCCACGGCCGGCTGGGTATCCTTTATCGTCTTACGGCCGTCCACGCCACCCCCGAATCGGAGTCTGTTATGCGCGCCCGAACCCCGCTCCTGTCCCCCGTCCTCCTGCTGGTCCTCGTGTTCGCGATCGCCCATGCCCAGACGCCCTCCCCGGGCGCGGCCTGGGACTCCGTGGCGCAGATCCTCAAGGCGCCGGCGAGCGCCACGGGCGGCTACTACCGGTATGGTCTGCCGCGCCGCGACATCACGCTCAAGATCGGCGACGTGACGGTCTCCCCCGCGCTCGCCCTCGGCGGCTGGGCGGGGTTCAGCGGAGAGCCGAGCGACGCAACGGTCATGGGAGACCTGGTCCTGCTCGCAAGCGAGGTGAAGCCCGTGCTCGCCGAGCTCGCGCGCCAGCGGCTCGACGTCACCGCAGTGCACAACCATCTCGCCGGAGAGGAGCCCCAGCTCACCTACATGCACTTTCATGGCGAGGGTGCCGCGACCGACCTCGCCACACGCCTCGACCGTGTGCTCGCGCGCACCGCGACGCCGCGCCCGGTAGCGGCCCAGCCCGCGGCGCCGCCCACGATCGACACCGCGCTGGTGTTCCGCACACTCGGCAAGTCCGGGACGGCGCGGGGGAACGTGGCGCAGGTCGGGTTCGTGCTCGTCCAGGGAGCGGTGACCCTGCACGGCCGCACGCTGGTGCCCGCGATGGCGTACGGCAGCCCTGTGAACGTGCAGATGGTGGACGGCACGCGCGCGGTCGCGACCGGCGACTTCGCGGTCGAGGCCGGCAAAGTCAGCGCCATGCTCGCGGCGCTGGCGACGCACGGCATCGCCGCGACCGCGGTGCACACGCATCTGATCGACGAGTCGCCGCACCTCTACTACATGCACTTCTGGGCCGACGGCCCGCTCCCCGACGTGCTGGCGGGCCTGCGGGCGGCGCTGGACGCGGCACGTTGACTCCGGCAGACACGACGCTCGTACATAGTCTCCCCTCTCCCGAAGGGAGAGGGGATCAAAGGGGTGAGGACTCATGCGGAGAGGGGGAACGAACGTTACGTTTCCGGCCCGTGAGCACCGCGATCGAGCACGTCTCCGACACGGCCCGCTGGGTCGCGTTGTATCGCGCGATGGAGTCCGAGCGGCCGGACGCGCTGTTTCGCGATCCCTACGCGCGCACGCTGGCGGGCGAGCGTGGCGAGCGCATCCTCGCCTCCATGCGGAAGGGTCGGGCGTGGGCGTGGCCGATGATCGTCCGCACCGCGGTGATGGACGAGCTGATCCTGCGGGCGATCGAGCGCGACGCAGTCGAGGCGGTGCTCAATCTCGCCGCCGGGCTCGACACCCGTCCGTACCGGCTGCCCCTGTCGCCGTCATTGCGCTGGGTGGAAGTCGACTTTCCCGATGTGATCGCCTACAAGCAGGCACAGCTCGCCGGCGAGCGCCCGGCGTGCGCATTGGAGCAGGTGGGGATCGACCTGACGGACGTGGCGCGCCGCCGAGCGCTGTTCGACAGGATCGGCCGGCCGGCGCGACGAGTGCTGGTCGTGAGCGAGGGGCTGCTCATCTATCTCCCGCCCGAAGCCGTCGCGGCGCTCGCCGCGGACCTCGCCGTCCCTCCCTCGTTCCGCTGGTGGCTGATCGACCTGGCGTCGCCCCGCCTGCTCAAGATGATGGAGCGGACGTGGGGGCGGGCCGTGGCCCAGGGCAACGCACCCTTCAGATTCGCACCGGCCGAGGGGACCCGGGTGTTCGAGCCGCACGGCTGGCGCGAGGCGGAGTTCCGGTCGATGTGGGAAGAGTCGTTGCGGTTGCGGCGGACCATGCCGCTCGCCTGGCTGTGGAATCTGGTCGGTAAGCTGTATCCCAAGTCCAAACGGGACGAGTTCCGCCGCATGTCAGGGATCGTCCTGCTCGAGCGAACCTGAACCGAAAGGAGTGCGCATGACCCTGCGCCGACTGGCGCTCGCCGGCCTGGCCGCGGGAGCCGCGTGCACGCGACAGCCGCCGCGCCCCGCCGGACCCAACGTCGTCACGATCACGGCGACCGACTACGCGTTCGCCCTGCCCGACACGATTCCCGCAGGGCTCACCACCTTCCGTCTGGTGAACCGGGGGAAGGAGTTGCACCACGCGTCGCTCGTGCGACTGGGGGCCGGCAAGAGCGCGGCGGACTTCCGGGCCGGGCTGGCGGCCGCGATGCAGAGCCACGCGCCTCCGCCCGCGTGGATGGCGTTCGTCGGGGGACCCAACGCCGTCACGGTCGGCGACACGGCGACCGCCACACAGGTGGTCGAGCCCGGGTCGTACGTGTTCGTGTGCTGGATTCCGAGCCTCGACGGTACGCCGCACGTGCTGAAGGGGATGCTGCACTCGCTGGTGGTCAGCGCGTCCCCGCCGCCCGTCGCGCCCGCGCCGGCGGCCGATGTCACGATCACGCTCACCGATTACGACTTCCAGCTCTCCCAGCCGCTCACCGCGGGACATCACGTGGTGCGCGTCGACAACGCCGGCGCGCAGGGGCACGAGGTCGTGATCGCCGCCCTGGCCCCGGGAAAGACGCTCCACGACTTCATCGCCTGGGAGCAGGGGGGGGAGAAGGGGCCGCTGCCGACGGGACAATGGCTCGGCGGCGTGACCACGCTCGACGCCGGCGGGCATTCCCAGTTCGCGACGACGCTCGCGCCGGGGAGCTATCTCCTGTTGTGCTTCTGGCCGGATGCCAAGGACGGCAAGCCGCACATCATGCATGGGATGGGGAAGGAGATCAGAGTAGGCTAGGTTGGGGAGGTTGTGGAGGTTCGGGAGGTTAGGGGAGGTTGATCGGGGAGGTGCAACCTCCTCCAACCTCCCGAGCTTCCTCTCGCCTCCCCAACCTGCTCTTCAGTTCAGAACACCCACCGCACTCCCGCTTGGAGCTGCCGCGGGTCGCCCAGGCCCGAGCGGATGGTCCCGTCGAAGTTGAACAACAGGTTGCCGTAGGACGGGTCACGGAAATTGTCGGTGTTGAACAGGTTGAACACTTCCACGATCACCTGTGCCTGGCCCTGGCGCCCGAAACTGAACGGCCGCGACACGCTCAGATCCCAGGAGAAGAATGCGTTGTCCTTGCGCAGCGTATTGCGCACCAAGACGGAGCCATCGGCGCAAATACGGTCGGCCGGCACCGTGGCTCGCTGCCCCGCCGGCGGTGCAAACGGATTGCCGGGACTCGGCCCACAGCTGGCCGACGTCGGCTGAGCCGAATAGTAGCTCACGCGGTTGTCCAGATGGATGTCGCCGGGCAGGCGCACGAGCGCCCAACCGTTGAAGCGGTGTCGCTGGTCCCGATCGCTCCAGTTGTACTCGGGTGCGAGATTGTTGGCGAGGGCGTAGCGCAGCGTGAAGGGGTCGCGCTCGTTGTCGTCGTCCGATTTGTCGAACCCCAACGTGTAGTTGAGCTCGAACTGGAAGTTGGGATCGAGCAACCGTTTGATCCCTACGGTCACGCCGTTGTAACGCGACTTCGCGTTGCTCTTTTCCGTCCACAGTGTGCCAATGCCGTTCGTCGACCCGCCGGCCGTGTCGGGCAGCCCGGTGCTCCAGGGACTGCCGAACGCGCCGTCATTGCTGTTGAAAAAGCGGGTCAAGTGGTCGGTGCTCGCGTGGGTGTAGCTGATCGACGCCGAGAGATCGCTCGTCAGCTGGCGCTCGTACCCGATGGTCGCACTGATCGTGCGCGGGTTCTCGAAGTCCTTGTCGTACACATAGACATCGGGGTGATTCGGCGGGCCCGCGGAGGAGATCAACTGACCATACGGCGGGACAGGGCCGGTGAGCGTCTGCCCGATCGAGCCGTTGGTGCTCCGGACGCTGGCGAGGTTCAAGCCTGGAATGCGCGCGTAATGGACGCCCGCGCTCCCCCGGATCACCTGCTTGCCCGAGGCATCGGGGTCATACGCGAAACCGAAGCGCGGTTGGAACATCTTCCAGTCAGACGGAATGGTGCCGTCCGATGGGAAGACCTGTGGTCCCGCAGCCGTCGTCTTGGTCTTGCCGATGAAGGGTGCGAAGAACACCTGACTCGGCGGAGTGATCGGGTCCGGCTCGATCTGCGCCTCCCACCTGAGCCCATAATCGACGGTCAGTTTCGCCGACGGTTTCCAGGTATCCTGCAGGAACAACGCCAGCTCGTTCTGCACGATCGCCTGGGTGCCCGCCTGCTCGACCGAGAGCCCCCCCACACCGGCCTGTTGCAAGTAGAGCAGCGGGCCGCCCGTGCCATTCTCGACGTAATTGATGAACGACGTCACACTGCCGAAGATGAACCGCCCGTTCGCAAAACCGATAAACGTCTGATCCGTCTCGGTGCGGTTCCACTCGGCGCCCGCCTTGAAGAAGTGGTCGCCCTTGGCGAACGAGAGGTTGTCGAGCGCCTGCAACCGGGTGTCATGGTCTTGGATCGGCAGAAAGAAGGGCATTCCGAACCGGAACGCGCTGCCGAAATCCATACCGGTATCGGGGAACGGCCGGCCCGTCACGGGGTTGATGGGACCGTCATACGGACGCGGCCGGTCTTCGCGCGACCACTGAAAGCGAAGCTCGTTCGAGAGGCGCGAGGACAGATATGACACCAGACTCCCGTTCACCGCGTTCGACCAGTCCTTCTCCAGGCCGTTGGCGCTCCGTCCCCACGTGTCCACGTCGAACGTGCCGTTCTGCTGCTGCGACCACGTATAATTGTACTTGAGTGAGAGGTTGGTCCGGTCCGACAGCCGCCAGTCGATCTTGGCGAGCGCCGCGCGGGCGTCATTGGTGCGGGCGATCGACCCAAAGTCGTTTCGAAGGGCACCGCCGAATGCGGTGTCGGTAAAGCTGATCAGGGAGTCGAACGCCGCACCCGTTGGGCGGATCTTCTGCTTGACGTCGTCGTAGACCTGCTGATCGTAGGCGACGAAGAAGAACGCCTTGTCCCTCTTGAGCGGGCCTCCCAGCGTGAACCCGAACTGGTGCTGTCGGAAATCCGGTGTGAGCGTCTCCGTATTGTGCGCCAAGTCCGCCGAGAGCCAGTCGTACTTGCCGAAGTAGTGCAGCGAGCCCTTGAGCTCGTTGGTGCCGGACTTGGTGATCACGTTGACGAAGCCGCTCGACGAGCGCCCGAACTCCGCGGTCGCACCGCTCGCGGTGACCACGATCTCCTGCACGGCGTCGAGGTTGAACGTGAAGGGAGGCCGCTGGCCACCGCGCTGCTCACCGAAGAACGGATTGTTGAAGTCGGCACCGTCGACCGAGATGTTGTTGTGAATGCCCCGCTGCCCGGCGACGCTGAGCTCGTCGCCATCGGGCCCCTGCACGATCCCCACGTCCGGCGTGAGCAGAGTAAGGTTGAGAAAATTGCGACCGTTGTTGGGAAGGTTGGTCACCGCCGCCGCGGAGAGCCGGTCGGACGTCGCGACCCTCGACGCCTCGACTGGGGTTTCTCTCGCTTCGACGACCACAGGTGCGAGCTCGACCGCCGCGAGCGCCAGCTTCAGATCGACCGTTTCTCCCACGCGCACAGGGACGCCCTTGGCGGTTGCCTGGCTGAACCCCACGGCCTTCGCCACCACGTCGTAGGTGCCGAGCGGGAGCAGCGGGGCGACGAACACCCCCTTTTCGTCCGTGGTGAGCGTGCGCGTGAAGTTGGTCTGCACGTCCCGCACCGTCACGGTCGCGCCGTTCACAGAACGGCCGCTCGGATCCGCGACCACGCCGCGGATGATGCCGGTGGTGGCCTGCGACTGGGCGCCGAGCACCGCGGGAGTACCGAGCAGGGCGAGCACCGCGCCGACCAGTACGGCTGGCCGGCGCGCGAGGGAGCGGATGCCGCACGTCATGGCCTAGGGTCTCCGGGAGGTGGTAAGCAAGGGCGGGGGTGAATTAGCACCGGGACGGACGGGCGGCAAGAGGCGGCCGAGCGGCACAAGGCGGCATCGGGCGGCAGAAGGCAGCAGATCCCGGCCATTGCCGCCCCTGCCGCCCTCTGCCGCCCCATCACGGAGCCCCCATCTTAGTACCGATGCAGAATCCCGACATCGCCCGCCTGTTCGACGAGGTGGCCGACCTCCTCGAGATCCAGGACGCCAACCCGTTCCGGGTGCGCGCCTACCGCAACGCCGCTCGCACGATCCGGGACTTTCCGGAGCCGCTGCAGGAGCTCGTGCGGGCCGGGACGAAGGACCTGACCGACATCGCAGGGATAGGCGACGACCTGGCGGAGAAGATCACCGAGATCGTCACCAAAGGCGAACTGGCGCTCCGCAAGCAGCTCGCCGCCAAGCTCCCGGCGGGCCTGCTCGACCTGTTGCGCATTCCTGGGCTCGGCCCCAAGCGCGTAAAGCTGCTCTACAAGAAGTTGAAGGTGAAATCCGCCAGCGACCTCTCGAAGGCGCTCGATCAAGGCAAGATCCAGAAGCTCAAAGGCTTCGGGCCCAAGATAGAGGAGAAGATGCGCGCCGGCCTCGGTCAGGCGGAGGTGACCGAGCGGCGCATGCTCCTGAACGAGGCCGAGACCCAGGCGCTCGCCTTGGTCGCGCACCTGAAGGCGGGTGGCCACGTCCGGCAGATCGAGGTCGCCGGGAGCTACCGTCGCCGACGCGAGACGATCGGCGACTTGGACATCCTCGTCACGTCGGACGACAGCGCCCGGGTCATGGACCGCTTCGTCGCCTACGGCGACGTGGCGGACGTGGTCTCGAAAGGCGACACCCGATCCACGGTCAAGCTGCGCGGCGGGCTGCAGGTGGACCTGCGCGCGGTCGAGCCCGCCGCGTACGGCGCGGCGCTGCAGTACTTCACCGGCTCCAAAGCGCACAACGTCGAGCTCCGCAAGATCGCCCAGGAGCACGGCTACAAGCTCAACGAGTACGGCTTGTTCAAGGGGACGCGGCGCGTGGCCGGGCAGACCGAGGAAGAGATCTACGCCAAGCTCGGCCTCGACTGGATACCGCCGGAGCTGCGCGAAGCGCGCGGAGAAATCACCCTGGCCCGCGAGCATCGCCTGCCGCGCCTCGTGGAGCTCACCGCCATCCGCGGCGATCTCCAGATGCACACCTCGGCCACCGACGGCAAAGGCACCATCGACGAGATGGCGCACGCCGCGCGTGCGCTCGGCTACCAGTACATCGCGATCACCGATCACTCGAAGCGGGTCACGATGGCGTTGGGGTTCGACGCCAAGCGGCTGCGCGAGCAGTGGCAGACCATCGACGAGCGGAACGCCACGAGTCGCGGCTTCACCATCCTGAAGAGCATCGAGCTCGACATCCTCGAGAACGGCAAGCTCGATCTCCCCGACGACGTGCTCGCCGAAGCGGACTACGTCGTGGCGACCATCCACTACGGCCTCACCCAGACGGAGAAGGAGTTGACCAGGCGACTGGTGCATGCGGCCGAGCACCCCTGGGTGGACGCGATCGGGCACCCCACGGGACGCATGCTCGGCAAGCGCGAGCCTTACCGGTTCGACTTCGATGCTCTGGTACGCGCCTGCGTGGCCCACGGATGCGCGCTCGAGCTGGACGGGCATCCCGAGCGCATGGATCTGCCGGACACGCTGGCCGCCGCCGCCAAGCAGCATGGCGCGCGGTTCGTGCTCTCGACCGACAGCCACCAGCCCGGCAATCTGCCGTTCATGAAGTACGCCGTGGACCTGGCACGGCGCGCGGGACTCGAGGCCGGAGACATTCTGAACACTCGGCCGCTCGCCGACTTCAGGAAGGAATTGAAGCGCTCGAAGCGATGAGCTCGAGTTGCACCACCGGGGCGAAACTCTTGCGGTGATGGGGGGTGAAGCCGAAGGTGGCGAGAGCGGCGAGGTGCTCGGGTGTGGCGTAACCCTTGTTACTCGCCCAGCAGTACCTCGGGTGGTGTCCGCTCAGCAACTGCATCAGTCGGTCACGCACGGTCTTGGCGATCACCGAGGCCGCGGCGATCGAATGGCAGTGCGCGTCCCCGTCGATGATGGCCTCGTGCTGACGGCCGAGCTCGGGACAGGGTAACCCATCCACCAGTACGACGTCGGGTGTGAGAGCGAGGCGGGCGATGGCACGCCGCATCGCGAGGATGCTCGCGCGCCGGATGTTGAGCCGGTCGATCTCGCGCACGCTCGCCGCCCCGACCCCGATCGCGAGCGCCCGGGCCCGTACCACCAGTGCGAGCCGGCTCCGCTTCGCCGGCGGGAGCAGCTTCGAGTCACGCAGGCCGCGGATGATCTTGCAATGGGGTGGAAACACCACGGCCGCGGCCACCACCGGACCGGCGAGGGGACCGCGGCCGGCTTCATCGACACCGGCGACGAGTCCGCCCCCCGCTTGCCAGAGCGCGATCTCGCGCTGGAGCGTGGGGCGGGGGCCTCTCACGCCTCTTGCTTCTCCGCCGTTTCGGGGACGACGACGCCGCGCTTCTCGCGGATCCGCGCCGCTTTGCCGGCGAGGCGGCGCAGGAAGTACAGCTTGGCGCGCCGCACGCGTCCTTTGCGGAGCAGCCCGATCTCCGCGATCGACGGCGAATGCAGCGGGAAAATCCGCTCCACTCCCACGCCGGCGGAAATCTTCCGCACCGTGAAGGTCTGGTTGATGCCGGCGCCCCGACGGGCGATGCACACGCCCTCGAACGCCTGCAGCCGCTCCTTGTCGCCTTCCTTCACGCGGACCATCACCCGTACCGTGTCGCCGGGCGCGAAGGCGGGATACCCGGTCTTCAGGCCTTCCCGCTCGATTGCTCGCAGTCGATCCATACGCTTCCCCGCAATCCCCCTCTGCGTCAGTGCGCCTAGGCGTCTGTGCGTCTAGCCTGTTCCCACAGATCCGGGCGCCGCTCACGCGTCAGGCGCTCGGCTTCTGCCGCACGCCAGGCCGCGATCTTTTGGTGATCTCCGCTCAACAATACCGCCGGTACATCCATTCCGCGATAGCTCGGCGGCCGCGTGTAGCTGGGCGGCGAGAGGAGCCCGTCGTAGTGCGAGTCCGTCGCGGCGGACTCGTGGTCGCCGAGCGCGCCCGGCAGCAGGCGCACCACCGCATCGAGTACGCACAACGCCGCCGGCTCGCCACCCGACAACACGAAATCACCGACCGACAGCTCTTCCGCACCCAGACCATCGGCCACCCGCTGGTCCACGTCCTTGTAGTGGCCGCACAAGAGCGTCAGCTCGGCCCCGACCGCGAACCGCACGGCGTCCCGGTGCGTCAACGGCCGCCCGCGCGCCGACAACAGCACGATCGGCGGCCCCGCCCGCAGGTCCTCGACCGCCTCGAAGAACGGCTCGGGCTTGAGGACCATCCCCGCGCCGCCCCCGTAGGGATAGTCGTCCACCGTGTTGTGACGGTCGTGCGTGTAGCCGCGCAGCTGCACGACCCGGTAGCGCACCAGCTGTTGCTCCGCCGCCCGGCCCAGGATGCTCACGGACAGAGCTGCTTCGAACACCTCGGGGAAGAGCGTCACCACGTTAATCCGCAGCATCGGTCTCTTCCACGGCCACGAGATGGTCGCGCCAGGACTCCACCACCGCGCGGGACGTGACCCCCACGAATCCGAGCAACCACTCCCGGTGGTAGGCGCGGCGTCGCGCCACCACCAGCGGGCCCGCCACGACGCGACGCTCCTCGTTCACGACGAGTAGCCGGGCTTTGGGCGTGAACACGGCGCCCGGATTCTCGACGAGGGGCACCACCGCCACCTCCCCCCGTTGCCCGTGCGGCTTCCGCAGCCGCCCGACTACGCGGGGCGTTGGCCCAGCACTCCCGCTTTCTTCAGGAGCGAGCGCACCGTGTCGGTGGGAAGGGCGCCCTTCTCGAGCCACGCCCGCGCCCGCTCCGCGTCCACCTTGATGTCGGCCGGATTGGTGCGCGGATTGTAGTGGCCGAGCAGCGCGACGAACCGCCCGTCGCGCGGCGAGCGCGAGTCCGCCACCACGATCCGGAAGTAGCTCTGCCCCTTGCGCCCCTCACGCCGCAGCCGAATGCGAGTTGCCATTGCCTAGATCCTTTTCAAGAGCTTCCGCATCTGCTGGAACTGCTCCAGCAGCCGGTTCACGTCCTGCACCGAGCGACCCGCCCCCTTGGCGATCCGCAGCCGGCGCGAGCCGTTGAGGATCGACGGGTCGGCCCGCTCCGCCGGCGTCATCGACAGCACGATCGCCTCCACGTGCTTCAGGCGCTTGTCGTCGGCCGGTACGGCGGCCAGCGCCTTGGCGTTCACCCCGGGCAAGAGGCCCAGCACCTGCTTGAGCGGCCCCATCGCCTGCATCTGCTTCAGCGCGACCAGGAAATCCGCCAGGTCCATCCCGTGCTTCGAGCGCGCTTTCTGCTCGAGCCGCTGCGCTGCCTCCGCGTCCACGGTGGCCGCCGCCTGCTCGACCAGCGCCACCACGTCTCCCTGGCCCAGGATGCGCCCCGCCATGCGCACCGGGTCGAAGGGCTCGAGTAGGGGCGCAGCATGCTGCGCCCCTACGTTTTCCCCCGTGCCGATGAACTTGATCGGCAGGCCGGTCACGCCGTGGATCGAGAGCGCGGCGCCGCCCCGCGCGTCGCCGTCGAGCTTCGTCAGGATCACGCCCGTGAGCCCGACCCCCTCCTGAAACCCGCGCGCGATCCGCACCGCATCCTGCCCCGTCATCCCGTCCGCCACCAGCAGCACTTCGCGCGGGCTCACCGCCGCGCGCATGTCCTTCAGCTCGCCCATCAACGCCGCGTCGATCTGCAGTCGCCCCGCCGTGTCGACGATGACGGTCCGGCAGCGCGCCTTCTCGGCCGCGCGCACCGCCCGTTGGACGAACTCGACCACACCCGTCCCACGTCCCTCATCCCCCATCCCGAACACGGGCACGCCAACCTGCTCACCGAGCTGCCGCAGTTGCTCCCCAGCCGCCGGGCGATACGGATCGGCCGCGACCAACCCCGGCGCCTTCTGCTCGAGCTTGAGCCGTCGCGCCAGCTTGGCGGCGGTAGTGGTCTTGCCGGAGCCCTGCAGCCCCACCAGCAGAATCACTGTCGGACCGACCGAGGCGAACTGTAGGGGCGCAGCATGCTGCGCCCCTACTTTCCGCGCCAGGTCCTCGTCCGTTGCCCCCAACATCCGCGCGATCTCGTCGCGCACCAGCTTCACCACCTGCTGGCCCGGGCTCACGGTCTTCAGGGCGATCGCCGCGACCGCGCGCTCCCGCACGCGCTCGACGAACCCTTGCGTGACCTCGAAGCTCACGTCCGCCTCGAGCAGGTGGCGCCGGATCTCGCGCAGCGCCTCGCTGACGTCCTGCTCCGACAGCACGCCGCGTCCCGTGACGCGCTTCAGAACGGCGGCGAGCTGCGACGCGAGGGCCGTAAACATAAGCCCACAAAACTACTTAGCGCGTTGGTGGATTCCAAGTGGGGGGGATTTGCCCGCTGGTTTGCCTGCTGCCCGGCCGACGCGGATCGCCGGCACGTGGCGCCAACCGGACCACCGCGCCGGCGCATCCACCAGCCGCACCACGGGCACGCCGCTCAGCACCAACTGCTTGATCTCGGACCGCCGGACCGCCGCTCCACCGGAGCGCCGCTTCGCCCAGGCGCGCTCGAGCCCACGGAAAAACCGCGCTCCCGAGGCGGCGTCGTCCCACAGGGTGTACCAAACGAGGACGTCGGCGCCTCTCCCGAGCACGCGATAGCGGTCCCCGTTCCACCCGGTCGCGACCAGCGCGGCGGTGCTGTCGTCGCCCAGGTACTGCTCGAGCAGCAGACGGATCTCGAACTCGCCGAGGCCATCCTCGTACCGCACGGTGTCGGGACTGGGAGACACGAACGCCAGCCGGTCGGGCCGATCGCCCGCGGCGTAGCGGGCCGGGTGGAGAATCTGCTCGGTCGAGATCGGCATCAGCGCCCCGTACGGCTGCTTGCCGGGGTACTCCCGCTCGAACCAGCGCACGAACTCCGCACCCCCGAGGTACGGAAAGATGATGCTCTCGCGCAGCCAGAGCGGCGCGCTGCCGAACACCTTCATGCCCTGCTGCTGCGCGCCGAGTGCGGTGCGCAGGTCCCAGAAGTTGGGCAGGCTCTCGATCCGCTGCTCCGGCATCAGCACCAGGATCTGGGCCAGCGACGCCTGGCCCTCGAGGATGGACTGGGCGGCAGTGCGGCGGTCGTTCTGTCGCTTGAGCTCGACCAGCGAGTCGAGGTTCAGGTACTGATGCTGCAGCGCGTGCACCAGCTCGTGCGAGATTACGACTCGCGCCTGGCTGGGATCGATGTCGGTGGGAATGTACAGGGCGTTCGAGTCGGGGTCGAAGTAGCCCGCCACCTGCTCCGTGAGCAGATCGACCATGCTGCGCCGCAGGTCGAGCGAATCCGGGATGAGGCCGAACAGGCGGTAGGCGGCCTGCGCCCCGGCGAGCTCGGCCGGCGGCAGATCGTCGTCGAACTTGTGGATCACATAGTCCCGGACCTGGGCGCGGGTACGGCGCAGCACCACGGGGCGCTGCTTGAAGCGCAGGTGCGTCGCGCGCTCCACGGCGGGCATCATCTGTTGCACCGACTGCCGCAGCTCGGCTTCGCCGCGGACCTCCTGCGCCCGCTTTTCGCATCCCGTGCTGCCCGCTCCCACCGACCCCAGCAGCGCCCCGGCGACGAGCCAGCGGCGCTTCATGCCTGCCACTCGATCCCCTTGCCCACAGCGGTCCCGACCACGCGGGCGACGTCCTGACCGCGCACGACGATCCCCTGGTGCTCGAGCTCCGCGCGCAGCAATTGGTCCAACTCGGCACGGCGCTCCGCGAGGGGCGGCAACGGGCGGGAATGGGCGGCAACGGGCGGCACAGTGTCCGTGGCGCTGGGGCTTTTGCCGCCCGCTGCCGCCTTCTGCCGCCCTGTGCCGCCCAGCATCTTTTCTATCTCCGCCCCGATCCGCTCCAGCATCGGGAAGATCTCGGCCACCAGATCCTCTGCCGGCTCGTGCTGCGGCGTTTCATGCGTCAGCCCGCGCCGGATCATCGCGTCCACCTTGCGGCGCTCGCGGATCAATCGGTCGAGCTCCGGTGACACGGCGGCCGTGGCCTGCGCGTGAGAGCACGCTTCGTCCAGCACGTCGATCGCCTTGTCGGGGCGCGCGCGCTCGGGCACGAAGCGATCGGTGAGAACGATCGCGGCCTTGAGGGCGTCGTCCGTGATGGCGACGGCGTGGTGGCGCTCGAGCCGCGGTCGCCGCGCGACCAGCACTTCCCACGTCTGGATGGCGTCGAGCTCCTCGACCAGCACGGGCTGGAAGCGGCGCTCGAGGGCGGGGTCGCCGCGGATCCACTTGTCGTACTCGCTGCCGGTGGTCGCGCCCACCACGCGGATGTCGCCGCGCACCAGCGCCGGCTTGAGCATGTTCGCCGCGTCCATAGCCGCCCCGAGCGCCGTCCCCTGCCCGATCAGGTTGTGCAGCTCGTCCACGAACAGGATGAGGTCGGGATCGGCCGAGAGGTCGCGCACCAGGCGACGGATGCGCTCCTCGTACTGGCCGCGGAACGCCGTGCCCGCGAGCAGCGCCACGTGGTCGAGCGCGAGGATGCGGGCGTCCTTGAGCGCGGGCGGGACGTCGCCCGCCGCGATGCGCTGCGCCAGCCCCTCCACGATGGCCGTCTTGCCTACGCCCGCCTTGCCGATGAGCGCCGGATTGTTCTTGCTCTGGCGCAGCAGGATGTCCACCACCCGCGCCACCTCGGCGTCGCGGCAGCGCACCGGCTCGAGGTCGCCGCGACGGGCCAGCGCGGTCAGCTCCACTCCGACGCGCTCGAGTACGTTGCCGGAGTCGAACAGTCCCTCGAACGCCTCACCCATCGGTCACTCGCCGTGCAGGAAGTGCTGATACCAGGCGATGATGGCGTCTCCCATCACGAACGTCACCGCCGCCCCCAGGGCGAGGAATACCCCGAACGGCACCAGACGCTTCTTCTTGAGCGACAGCGGGACGAAAATCAGGCTGCCGAGCAGGGCGCCGAGGAACACGGTCAGCAGCACGCCCTTCCACCCGACGAACGAGCCCACCATCGCCATCATCTTGATGTCGCCGCCGCCCATCGCCTCTTCTTTGAACGCCCACTGCCCCACCTGCGCCACCGCCAACAGCAGCGCGAACCCCACCGCCGCGCCGAGCACGGCGTTGAGAAAGCCGTCGGCGCCGCCCGCGAGCGACAGGGCGAGTCCCAGCACTAAACCACCCCAGGTGTATTCGTTGGGAATCAGGTAATGCCGTGCGTCGGTGACGCCGATGCCGAGCAGGATCGTACCGAACAGCGCCGCCGCGAGTGCGTGGAGGGTGACCCCGTACAGGAGCGCCGCCGCCACCCAGATGGCGCCCACGGCCGCCTCGATGATGGGGTACTGCCGCGAGATCGGCTCGCCGCAGCGACGGCAGCGGCCCTTCAAGAGCAGCCAGGAAACGACCGGAATGTTGTCGCGCCAGGCGATAGGCTGCTTGCAACGCGGGCAGGTGGAGGGGGGCTTCACGAGCGACATGTCGACCGGGAGTCGCACGATGCACACGTTCAGAAAGCTCCCGAGACAGAGCCCCAGGATCGCCACGGCGACGAGCAGAATCGGGTCAACGGCCACGCGTCACCTCGTAGAGCAGAATGCCCGCCGCCACCGCGACGTTGAGCGACTCCGCGCCCTGCGCCAGGGGAATCGCCACGCGCTGCGCGGCGAGGGCGTTGAGCTGCGGCCGGATCCCGGCTCCTTCGTTGCCGACGATCACCGCAATGGGACCGTCCCCTCGTCCCCCTTCCTCTTTCCCCATCGCCCGGTGGAGCGGGACACCGTCCGCCGCCGCCGCCCACAGCGTGACCGTAAGCTTCCGCGCCCAGGCAATGAAGCCCGCGTCGTCGAGCGGCACGACCGGGTGGCGGAAGGTCGCCCCCATCGCGGCCCGCAGCGCCTTGGGGCTCGTGGGGTCGGCGGTGCCGCGCAACACCACTGTGCCCGCGGCGCCCAGCGCGTGCGCCGTACGAATCAGCGTGCCGACGTTCCCGGGGTCCTGCACCCCGTCGATCACGAGCGCCACGGCGCCCGGCCGCGGAGCGAACTCGGCCGCCGCCCAGCGTCGCGGCTCGATCACGGCGATGATACCCTGCGGCGTCTCCGTGTCCGCGAGCTGCGCGAACGTGCGGGCACCGATCTCCTCCACGGGGACCGCGTGCCGCTCCAGCTCGGCCACGAGCTCCACGCCCCGCGCCGTGCGCGCCAGGTCGGGAGCGACCAGGGCTCCCTGGAACGGCAGGCCCGCCGCGAGCGCCTCCTCCACCAGTCGCACGCCCTCGATCAGGGCGAGCCCGCGCCGGCCGCGTGCCTTGCGGCGTTGGAGATCGCGGATCGTCGATGGCAGATTACTGGCGATGGGTCTCCTCACGGGCTTTCAATATGTCGAGAAGCGGCGGACGGGCGCTACGTGAAGATTGCCCTCACGATCGCAGGGTCGGATTCGGGCGGCGGCGCCGGGATCCAGGCCGACGTGAAGACCTTCCACCAGTTCGGCGTGTTCGGGACGAGCGTGATCACGGCGGTCACCGCGCAGAACACGGTGGGGGTGCTCGCGTGGGAGCCCGTTTCCGCCGCGCTCGTCATGCGCCAGCTCGACGCGCTCGCGGTGGATCTCCCTCCGGTCGCCGTGAAGTCCGGGATGCTCGCGTCCGCCGTCCTGGTGGAGACGGTCGCCGACGGGATCGCCCGGCACCGCCTCCCGAACTACGTGCTCGATCCCGTGATGGTCGCGACGTCGGGCGATCGCCTGCTGGACCAAGATGCCGAGCAGCTCGTCGCGCGGCGACTCCTCCCGCTCGCAACGCTCGTCACACCCAACCTGGACGAGGCGACGATCCTCGTGGGCGAGCCCGTCGCGACTCCGGACGCGATGGAGCGCGCCGGCCGCGCGCTGGTGCGGCGCGGAGCCAAGGCGGCGCTCGTGAAGGGTGGACACCTCTCGGGCGACCACGTGGTGGACGTGCTCGTCACCGCCGGAGCCGCCCGCCGGTTCACCCGGCCGCGGCTCGACACGACATCGACGCACGGCACCGGCTGCACGCTCTCGGCGGCCGTGACGGCGGGCCTGGCGCTCGGCCGCCCGCTCGAGCAGGCGGTCGCCGAGGGGCTCGACTTCGTACACCGCGCCATAGCCGCCGCTCCGGGACTGGGCGGCGAGCGCGGGCACGGGCCGCTCAACCATTTCGTGCCCGCCCCGCCGCGTCCACCCACCGAGGGGTTGTAAGTGCCCCGCCCGTTTCTCACGGCGCGCTGGGCGGACGTGCTGCTGCTCACCTTCGAAGCGCCGGCAGACCTGATCGGCCGCCTGGTGCCCGCGGGAGTCGAGCCGGACCGCTGGCACGGGCGTACCCACGTGAGCCTCGTCGCTCTCGGCATGCGACAGGTGCGGTTGCGCGGCTGGCCGGTGCCCGGGTTCTCCGCGCACCTGCAAGTGAACTTCCGCACCTATATCCGATATCGCGGCGAACCGGGGGTGTGGTTCATCCGCGAGTTCGTGCCCAGTCGGCTGCTGGCCGCGGTGGCGTGGCTCAAGTTCGGAGAGCCGTTCGGGACGGCGCCGATCCGCGTCC
>WNGK01012340.1_pt1 | contig 18719 bp, 18 predicted proteins | sample 5400601 | NCBI WGS metagenome assembly WNGK01 (sample SAMN13153376, study PRJNA577476) | soil metagenome | isolation source: 60 cm soil or saprolite under Garry oak tree replicate 1 | place: USA:California | collected 2016-06-15
CCTCGCCAATGCACGAGACCAGGTACGAACATCATTCATGGAACGTCCGTGAAAAAAACGACTCAGAGCAGTCGTTGTCGTGGTATCCACTTTTATGCTCTCAATACGTTCTCGTGTTGTTGCCCCAAGCTTGCTTGGGCGTGACAAACCCAACATACAATCGCGATTGTGATTAAGTCTTGATACAAACGTTTCATTGCTATCAGCAATGAGTCCGACGCGCCAGAGTTCCAAGCCTACCTGTGTTGTTTCTCCCGACTGCATACGTTGAAACAGCGAGAGAGCAAGATCGAGACGCTGCTCATCGCTCACACCAGACAGGCCACGCAGGCGAGTAAAAACTGTTCGGGCGAGCGATCCAAGTTCAGGGGAAAGTCGAGCAAGTACCTGCTTTAAGACCAGTGCATGCAAGGCCCGTCCATCAATAAAGGCAAAGGAATTGGCAATGGAACTGTAGGCGGCATCAACCAGATCAGAGGGGATGAAGAGACAAAGACGCTCTTGTTTACGATTTCGTATCTCAATCGCCTTGTCTGTGGTAATGAACAGAGCATTAGTGTCCGTCTGTGTCTCATGTGAAGCGAGAATGTGAAATAGAATACCATCTGCTAGATGTTCGCGCATAATATACCAGCAAACATTCAGTACCTCAGTTTTCATGTGCCAACAGTTCTATCTGGAGAGCATCTGCTTGTAGAGTGTCTAGCATGGCTTATACCTCCATCCGCGTCATCGCTTTACCTGCATAGGGAGGATGCAAGCGTTGTACAGTAAAATCATCGGAAAGATCACGGAAAATGCCCATTTGGCGCAGGCGACGGAGCATGGCACGCAGGTTTTCTCGTGCCGCCGCCGTATATTCTGCCCCCTCAAATGAGGCTGGAGGTCGGTCAACCAGTATGCCAAAACGCTGCTCTAGAAACTGCAAAAACTCCTGCAAGCGAATGGGTTGCAATTCCCGCTCACTGCGATCTCGATCCTGTGGTGGAGAGAGTCGTACTGCCGCTAACTGCACAAACATAGCCAGCACATCATTTGTTGGAGCATATCGCCAGGATTTACGACTCAGCGTAGTACCCCGCATCACACCTTGCGACTTTTTCATGCCTCCAACGCCCCAGTACCAACGAACAAAATGGTCAATCGCATCTTTTCTCTGACCCTCTACCAGGAGATTCACTGCCCGCTCAATGTTGTCCTCAGCGGTGTCCACAATAGTATCTAACCAACCAAGAGCCTCCGGGTCATCTTCTTCGCCTTGATTCATATTTTCTTTGCGAATCCTATCTTCATCAAAGCTGGCAGCAGCATCAATACTGAGGCTAACCACAGGATCATTTTTTAACCAGAGCAAACCCTGCAGGTATTCTGCACCGGAGATATCAGGGTGCAGTATGTTATCAATGATAGCTTTACAACGTGGATTGCTTCTGAGTTTCCCTATATAAACATCCAATTGGCGGAGGAGTAAATTAGACCACAAGAATTGCTGATAGGTTTCTATGTCACGGCGGACACAAGCCTTTGCCATCTCTTGACTATAGCCGGTAGGGGACTCGGTAAAATCCAGGTAAAGTTGCGGCGGAGTGATATCTGAGGTATTGCGCATTGCTGCAGGCAAGGTACCAGGATTCTGCACCAGTTCATTGATGGCATGAACCAATTTGAGCGTATAATTGAACAGTTCAAAATTGATCAGAATGAGCAAATGATGAGTAAACGCCTGTATCGGCATTGTAGTATGATATTCAAAGAGATAACGTAGAAGGTCGGTTGCTAGTTCTGTAGTGAGTGCAGGACACGGGCCAGGAACATTCTTCTCCCGACTAATACCCGGCTTGGTATTCTGAAAACCATCTAAAAAGGCAATGGAAAGACGGGTGAGTGTATCTAACTTTGTTTCACCATCATACTTGCCGCCTAAATCAGGGATATTGCCAATTATCACCCCGCGGCCAAAAACCATTTTCACAAATTTTCGTAGTGCATCTTCCGCTCCTAGATGCTCTCGAAGGGTCTGATAAATAAAGGTATCTGCACTTCTTTGGCGGCTTGCAACCGGAAAACCTGCTTTATGCGCAAGAAGTGTAAAGGGTACAATAGAGGTTATCTGCTCATCATTACCAGAACGACCTACACCACCTGTCGTGATAAGTGATGTGCGCACAAGACGCTCAAGTACCCTTCGTCCTTCAGGGTCATCAAACCCTTCAAGTACTTGATGGTGAGATAATGTATCAATAAATTGAGAAATAGCTTTTGGGTCATTTGCACGTCTTGCTCTTCCCCTACCTTGAGCAAGAATGGTGAAAAAGAGAGAAGGTAAAAACAGGTCGATGTCAAAATCATTCATCTCTATGGTACAGACACGTGGGAATTTCACGCCAACAATATCCTTGGGCAACTTGATCTTCATAAAAATACCTTTCTCCCTTTATAGCCTTGTCCGCACGATCTTTCCCTCGCGCTGAGTAACGAGGTGGACACGATGCTGATTTTCAATCAAGACAAGGTCGTGCGTTTCACCAAGCAAGAGAGCGTCTTTGAAAAGCTTCAGGTCTTCCAGCAGTGGGCGGAACTCTGGAGCAGTAGGTTGCAGTCCCTCAGCCATCCTCACCAGTAACTCAAACAGATCAAGCGTGATCTCCAGGCGGGGAGTCCCAGAAGAATGCTGTAAGACGACGATCTCAGGAAGTCTCTCGACCATATTAGTTCCTTGCGGATACTCCACCAGAAGCTCAAATTCTTCGAGAGAGAGTTGCTTGAGGATGACCAATTGTTGTTCGGTTGACGCACTGACTTTCACACTGAGTTTTCCTGCTGGCACATCTTCCATAATGCCATCCGAACGTAGCAGACCGAAAGCCACTGTTTCACGCAGATCCTCCATCCTCTCATCATCAAGGCGACCGTCAAGCAACATCATAAACAATTTGGAGTACTGGTATGGCAGCAGCGTCAACCATCGCAATTTCGGTACAAGAGAATTCAAGCCATTTTGTGCGGCCTGGGTAGGTTTGCCAGCATCAAAATACAAGCGCCGCTTGAAGGCCGCTATCCATGCGCTTTCGCTCTTAAAGCGTTGGAGGGACAAATCGCTTTTATCCGTAAAGAGCAAGCTGCGCAGTTTGGCATCCTTCGCTGTCTGGTGGAAGTGCAAGAAACGATCAAGATGGGGATGTGGGAAACGTGCGGGGTCTAGAGGCATCAGCTCAGCCAACAATTCGTCATGCTGCTCCATCGGTGCAAAAGCGGATTGCCAGTAGGCGACATCCACCAGCGAAGCACCCGCATCCTCTCCGTGACGAGCGGCATGCACCTGTTTACAGCTTTTATTACCGGTGATCAGATAGGCCAGCGCGGAACGCAGATCGCGCATCGTGGTATGCCGTTGTCGACGCAGATGTGAGAGCAAGAAAAGATACTCAAGACGCTGTACGACTCGCGGTTTTCGCAGGGCAAGTGCATTGTTTCTCAGAGGACAGATCGTCTGTGCTGCGCACGCCTCACATATCTGCCATTTGTCTGCTGCAACCAGACGTTGCAGCACCTGCCGGAACACAGAATCCTTGTCTGCATCTGGTAAATTCACAAAGGCTCGCTTTTTCAGATCGATGACCCACACATCTAACCCCTCTACCTCACTCGCATCTCGTGCCGTCTCTAATTGCCTCGACAGCCAGGCAAAACGGCCTTGGTGGCGGATGAAGTAGTCAGCGAGTCGTCCATCGTTGATGGCAATGAGTACAGTCAGGTTGGCAGTAGGCTTATTGGCTCCTTCCAATCCTTGCAGCTTATTGGTCAGTTGCTCGTCTGCGCTCAGACCTTCATGTGATTCTGAGGCATCGTAGCAACTGCGGTAGCAATGGCCATCCCATTCCCATTCCCATCCACTTGGGTCATTCCTGATACGCCGTGCTTGCTGTTTCAGCAAGGCTTCTTGCACCTTTTCCAGAAAAGCCGTTTTTCCGTCTCCTGGGTTGCCACAGAGGAATACTACCTTCGGCTTCATTGAGAAGATAGCAGGCAGCAACCGTTCATCCAGTGCAGTCAGGACATAGGTCCCCTGTACGAATTCTGAATCCAGTCCCCGATTATTCTTGTTTCCTATGTCGCTATTGCGATAGAGGCTACGAATATCATTTACCCAAGGATTGACGCGCTCTTGTAACTCGACTACCTGGGGCAGTTCTTCGACGGCTAACAGTGCCGTTTGTAGTTCTTGCCGCATTTGAGCGGTAGTCGCAGGACGTTCAGAGGGATCATTTGAGACCGCTTTTAACAAAACTGCCGCTATTCTCCGTATCTTCGCATCGACGATCTGCTCTGGCGGCATAAGTCGTCGCCCCCCTCCATCTGTAATATGGAAAGGTATGTAGCCAAGCAGTGCTTTGAAGAGGATCACACCAACAGCATAGCGATCACAGGATAGAGGAAAAGGTATAGAAGGAGAGACCGAAAATGCCTCTGGTGGTAGATAGAGAGGAGTTCCGGCAGGTTGACCAAAAGTTCCTTGCCGAACAGCAAAGCCAAAGTCGATCAGGACCGGGCGGTTATCTCCTTCGTGGAGAATGATGTTAGCAGGCTTAATATCGCGATGAAGGAGTTGTTTCAGAGCGAACAAACCAAGAGACGCAAAGTCATTATCGCTCGCAAGGTAGGTGTATGCCATTGTTCCTCGACCAAGCAAGCGATGCACTTTGTAGCGCTTATCCAACAATTTTCCCTCGGCTGTATCGCCCTGTATCTCCACGCGCAAACGGCGGGCGAGGTCGCTGAGACGTGCAGCAATCTCCTTTGCAGTTGGAGGAGCCGCCCCCTTTTCAGGTATAACGACCTGTTTGAACAACAGAGAGAGCTCGCCTGACAGTTCGGCAGAGAGAAACGATGTCCAACGTTGTTGTTGGGGAAAGATTACCGCGCTCTCCACATCGGCTCGGATGTTAGAGAGCGAAACACCTGATAGACGTTCCAAGAATACTAGTGCAAGGCTAAAAGTATCCGTTTCGGCTGTGGCATAGCCATAGCCAATAGCAAGATCCAAAGCAGCATAGGGATCTTCTATAGAGAGCGCATCAAGCGACAGTGCGATAGAATTTGTGCCGATGCGGGCAGCATAAAAGTTGGTAAAGATGACTTTAGGTGGTTGAATGCTCTGAACATAAATTGTATCTGGCCCAATAGCCCGGTGGAGGACGTTGTGTCCGTGGATTTGATCCAGAGCCTTAAAACAACCCGATGTGAGCAAGAGTTCTTGCACAAACTCCTCACGTGTCTCCGACAAAGGATAGATGCTTAAGGGTTTTCCAGCTGGAGGCATAATCGGCAAGACCAGAAAATCATCAGACCACCTGAAAGGAATGTTGACCATTGGCGCAAGACCAGTCGAAGATAATTTTTGCAAGGCTAGACACTCGTGCATATAGAAATCATAAAGTGCTTTTGCATCAAGGGGATCCTTCGTCAGATCATATACCATCAATTGGAGTGTTTTGTCCGAGTTGCCATCCATTCTCGCACGGAAAAGACGCACGCCCGGTCGAAGTGTGACCGCATCATCAATAGTTAAGGACTCAATTCTACTAGGTACTTGTGGTCGGTTTGAGAGATCAACCAGCACCTTATTGATCTGAGCACGCCACTGACCTACAAGTGGACTACCACCCTGCATATCAATCGATTGGAGGCGTTCACAGACATGTCCCAACAAAAAGATGCCATTAGGTCCACGAGAATCGTGAATCTGTGGGAATTGGTCTGCGACAGAAAGGAGTACCCCGCCACGGACACAATAGCCACTCTCTTTCAGTGGTGTCACCTTCCAACCAATATGACCAGCCAGAACTTTGGCCACATAGTCAGCTTTTGTCAAAGGGCTTCGTAAAGAGAAGCCATCCTCTCTGATCCATATCTGATCATTTCCCAGGATTTTCCCTTTCCATGACTTTTCATCAAGCAGAAAAATCCAACGATCCCCAATCACAATGAAGTCAATTTCGTGTGAGCGGTCACCTTTGGGCAATATCTTGTTGCAGATCACAACCCAATTTGCTGGTAATTGCTGGAGTACTTTTGCAGCCCTACGTTCCCCTTCTGTAGCAAATGGTCCGGCACTAACTAACTGAGCCATGAAATCTCTCCCTCTCAATAAAGGTTTTATGCATATGGGAACCTACTGCTCTGAGAGTTCCTTACCGTCTTTAGAAGACATCACATTTCATTTTTTGAAGACTTATTACTTCAGCATCGTTTTGATGAAAGAAAGTGCATAATAAAGAATACAAAAAATTTTTATAAAAACTCAACTTATATGCTGGCTAGAAATATAGCATATTCAGCTATTGCATACAAGAGTAATAGGAAATTATGTGGGGCCTAGCCGAGCATGATATAATAGATGTGCCAATGACCGAGAAAGAAGCAAGAGAATGAGCATATGGCGACGAATCCTGCGCAGCAGCACATGTCATTTGAAATTGAGGTACTCTAACTCTACCGACGTCTTTTGATCCCTGCAGTGGTTGAGCAGGTAAAGGAAGAAGGACATGTCCCAGGTTTTTGCGAGCAGCAGCCGTAGTAAGACACTTTCTGACAACGACCAGCAAACAGCACTTTCACATGAGTCATCTAACGGTGAAGCACATATTCGTCATATCCATATAGTCATTCTGGGAACAGGGTTCGCCGGGCTGGGGATGGCCATTCGACTTCGGCAACAGGGAGAGGAAGACTTTGTAGTGCTCGAGCGGGCGGGAGATATTGGAGGAACATGGCGCGACAATACGTATCCGGGTTGCGCCTGTGATATCCCTTCACACCTGTATTCCTTTTCCTTTGCACTCAATCCAAACTGGAGCCGCAAGTATTCTCCCCAGCGCGAGATTCAGGATTATTTACGCCACTGCGCGAAGCGTTTTAGCATCCTCCCCCATATCCGGTGGAGCGAGTTGCTGAATGCTGCGTGGAACGAAGATGAGCAACGCTGGCATATCACTACTACACAGGGCCAGCTTGTTGCTGATATCCTTATTCTGGGTAACGGGCCTCTCAGTGAGCCGTCGCTTCCACCTATCCCAGGCATTGAACGCTTTGAAGGGGTCTTGTTCCATTCGGCGCAGTGGAAGCATGACTATGACCTGACAGGCAAGCGCGTGGCTGTGATTGGGGCAGGGGCATCAGCAGTTCAGTTTGTCCCACTGATTCAGCCACAGGTGGGCCAGCTTTGCTTGTTCCTGCGTACACCACCCTGGATTGTTCCTCGGGGAGATCATCCTATTCCTTCCTGGCAGCGTATGATGTTTCGTATCCTGCCCATCACGCAGCACCTTGTGCGTGCAAGTATCTACTGGCGGCAGGAGTTCATCGCAAGCGGACTGGTCTACCAGCCCAGTTTGATGGAGGAAGGTATGAAGCTCGCTCGGCGATATCTGGAGAAGCAGGTGCCAGACCCTGTACTTCGGTCAAAGCTCACGCCTCAGTATACCATGGGCTGTAAGCGTGTTCTCCTGTCCGATGACTTTTATCCGTCACTTAGCCAGCCCAACGTCGAGGTCATCACCGAGCGGATTCGCGAGGTGCGGTCGCACAGCATCGTGACTGAGGATGGCAGGGAGCACGAGATCGATACGATTATCTGCGGGACTGGTTTTCATGTGACTGATATGCGCCTCCCTCAGTATGTGTATGGACGTAGTGGACGATCACTTGCTGACATGTGGCACGCCGACCCTCATGCCTATTTAGGCACGACCATCTCAGGTTTTCCCAATCTCTTCTTGCTGATTGGGCCAAATACTGGCCTGGGTCACAATTCAATGATCTACATGATCGAGTCTCAGATCACATATATCCTGGACTGTTTGCGCACAATGGAGCGGCGAAATCTGCTGGCCGTCGATGTACGTGCCGAGATTCAGGAAGCATTCAATGCAGAGGTGCAGCAGCGCATGCAGGGTACGGTCTGGGTTTCAGGGTGTACCAGTTGGTATCTTGATGCTCATGGAAGAAACACAACCCTCTGGCCTGGATTTACCTTTGAGTTCCGGCGCAGGACACGTCACTTCGATCCACAACACTACAACTTGCTTCCTCAGCGAACCACTGCTCTCGTCTAAAAAAGTGCCGCTGTACAGAGTCATATTCCCTTTTCCTTCTTGACAATCTAATTACATTAGACTATAATCTTATTGTAGGAGACAAAAAGCTATTACCATTCAAAAAATGGATCACAGAAAGGAACAACTTATGAATACTCAGTATCTTCCCGTTTCTACCGGTATCCTAGCTTATGATGATCAAGGGAGCGGTCCATTGGTAGTCTGTATCCCCTCGATGGGAGATGTGCGCCAGGAGTATCGCTTCCTGGCCCCAATCCTGGTCGATGCGGGCTATCGCGTGGTGACGATGGATGTGCGTGGACACGGCGAATCGAGCGTGGATTGGCCAGATTACTCAGTTGTAGGTATTGGTGCGGATATCCTGGCACTCATTCAACACCTGAACGCCGGACCCGCTTTATTGATAGGTACATCTATGGCTGCCGGTGCGGCAGTATGGGCAGCGGCTGAGGCCGCCGAACTGGTCAGTGGTCTGGTACTCATTGGCCCCTTTGTTCATGATATAGGCCCACTTTGGCCGGGACGTTTACTCTTCACGGTACTGTTTGCCGAGCCATGGGGCCGTGCAGTCTGGAATTGGTACTTTTCCACCCTCTATCCCACACGTCAACCGTCTGATTGGCAGGAGTATAGACAGCACTTGCAGCGCAACCTAGCAGAGCCCGGACGGATGTCGGCTCTGCGGCACATGATCAGGGCCTCGAAGCGGGCATCTGGAGATAGATTGGATCAGGTACACGTGCCTACTCTGGTTATTATGGGTACACGCGACCCGGATTTTAAAAAGCCATCCGAGGAGGCGCAGTGGGTAGCTACTAAGTTGCATGCCCAGGTACACATGATCGAAGGAGCGGGCCACTATCCCCATGCTGAGATGCCAGAACAAGTTGGCCCTGCGCTTCTCTCGTTCTTTCAGCAGATCAAGGAGCCTGCGTCTCATGGCAGCTAGGGCGGGATTAGATCACGCTACAGTAGTGCAAGCAGCGGCGGCTCTGGCAGATCAGCAGGGGTTGGAGGCGGTCAGTCTAGCTACACTAGCGGCCCAGTTGGGGGTGAGGTCTCCCACGCTCTACCACTACGTTGATGGCTTAGCAGGATTACGACGTGAGCTTGCCCTGTTGGGAACACAAGAGCTAACTCATCGACTTGGACGCGCCGTGATGGGCAAGGCGGGCGACGAGGTGCGAACACTGACGGCCTACCATCTGACGGGCACAGAGGCCGTCCATGTGGTACGCATGCTACGTAGTGTCGTTCACGGCTTCGTCACGCTTGAAGGTAGTGGCGGCTTCGGATTGTCTGTGGATCTCGATGAGAGCTTTCGTCGACTGCTCCAAGTGTTCATCCTTGGTCTGCGCCAGTTATCAGTGACCGGCACGCAGGAGAATTTTGTAGTAGGTGGTTAGGCTTGGTTACCTGCATGAACATGAATTGTTGTGCAGGTGTTGAAGAAAGGAACTATATATGGTACTCATATTGATCAAAAACGCGAATGTGGCTTTGCGCTTCCTGTAGCCAATAATGCATCTTTGCCATTGAAATTACGCGATATTACTTGACATTACACGGATATACACGATATAATCATAATAGTGCAGTTTATTGCATGGAGATACTGACCATCTGCGAGCAATGGCGGCGCAAAGCTTAAGATAAATAACCTTGCTCCTCAACTACCAAACATAGGGGCGGTAACGGGAGGCATTAACTGGTAGAGGAGAAAGTTCTATAGATACGTGAGGTGATGTATGTATAAGAAAGGTCCAACTTTTCTGAAGGTGTATGTGATTCCTGTGTTGCTGCTCAATCTGATTGTAATCGGCTGGAGTGTCATTACTGCGTATACAACATATGGATGGCTGAGCTATCTCGGCTATGCAGTAATCGTTACAGTGGGTCTATACCTGTACTTGATATACCTGGATGGCTACCTTCACTAGTTTTGTCCAACCTTTTTCCCATTAGCTCTTCATTTCCTTTAATAGGCTGACATATCCACGCCAGAGCTGGTTCCTGAAATACACCGGCTCTGGCGTGATCGTTTGCTGCACCTGAGCATGCCTGACAAACATTGGAAGTTTCCAATCTGTTTCCAATATAAAATCAAGATCGATGCCCTATGCTTAGGTACATAGAAAAGAAAATCTGGAGCCATTTATGAAAAGAAGCGGCTTTACTACCCACGACCCTGATGGCTCACATTTTAGCGAAGAGATCTTTTTCAGAACTGATCTGCATATATTAGAAAGAAGAACATAATGGAAACAAATCCTTACGATTACGATACAAGAGCTTCGTGGACAGCACAACAAAATCAACCCTATGAAGGCGATTATGTCGCAGTACGCACCGCTCAGCAGCGGCCCCCGGTTCCCCAAAATCAGGGAGTGAAACAACAAGGTGGAGTGCAGAAACCCAAAGCGCCCAAGCCTATGCCAAAAGCGCGAGCACTAGCCCTGGCCCACACGTTGAAGAAGTGGGTTGTCGCCACTTCCCTGCTGGGATTTCTCTCATTCAACGGGCTGATCGCCTTTCACCAGATCGGTAACACAACCAGCCAGTCTACTTCGACATCGTCAAAGACTTCTCAGACGACCACGGCGATCTCATCTTCATCAGCAAAGTCATCAGCAACATCTTCTTCTCAGAAGAGTAGTGGCTTTTTCAAGCAACAAGGAGGGAGCAGCATTGGAAGCAGCAGTTCTTCGCAAACGCCTGTTAGCGGGTCTAGCGTCTCTTAACGATACTACTCTTCCCGGCATGCGTCGTGAGTTTCGAGCGATGGGAATGACGATTTCTCTCCTTACTGCGGGCCTGCTCGTGTGTGAGGATGGAAGAGAGGAAACCGCGAAGCTGTGGCCGGTACACCTGATGGAGGAATAACGATGAACATTACAAGTATCTGGCAAAATGTAACCTGGGATGTCGCACGGGCAGGAGGATTTACTGCCTACGTATTACTCACTCTGGCGGTGGTCGCGGGGCTGGCACTTTCGACAAAGTTGCAATCACCCAGCCGTTGGCCTCGCTTGCTCAATAGCGAACTGCATAACTTTCTCACCCTGCTGAGCACGATCTTTGTCGCGGTGCATGTGCTAGCGGTTTGGGTGGATCCTTTCACCCACTTTGGCTGGAACGAGGTCTTCATTCCGTTCGTGAGCCATTATCGTGCGATATGGATGGCTCTGGGCATTGTGGCCTTGTATCTGGGTATCGCCATCGGCATCAGCACCTGGCTGCGCCCACGTATTGGTTACATCTGGTGGCGACGCTTGCACGTCCTGACGATTGGTATCTATGCCCTGGCGACTATTCATGGAATTGGTACCGGCAGTGATACTCAGACCTGGTGGGGATTAGGCATCTACCTTGTTAGCATCATCCTCGTGGGTTCGCTCCTCTGGCAACGGCTGGCTGCTTCTAAGAACAAGCACAAGCAGAGTAGCACATCTCTTCCCTCTCGCAGCACGAATACCACTCCTCGCAGCCAGACTCCCAACAGAGCCAGAGTTACAGCAGCACCTGTGGCAAGTCAAAGGCGATCAGAGGTTGCGCGTATGAAATGAAAAGAAGGAGGGTCCACATCAAGCGTAGATGTGGACCCTCCTGGCGTCTTACAGGAAGGTTTTTGGAGAAGAATAGAGACTATCGCGTAGGGGCAGGGTCCTACGCGATGTTGTGTCTCCACTCGCAAAAAACCTACCCGCGTAAGCTACTAAAACTGGGGAGGTGGGGGAGTTTGTCCCGTGTAATCGCCGATCACGAAGGCGGTATAGGGAGCGTTGCACTGATTAAAGCCATTACCTGGAACATTGAGCATGCCATACTGGAACACGATTTCCTTTTCAGGCTCAATGATGATGGCACGATCATTGAACTGGTCAGCAATACTAATATTTCCGTTAGCCAGTTTCACCGCATTCGTCGGAAGAGGACTGGAATTACTACCCGATTGCTTATTGGTGAAGTATTGGAAGACTATGTGTTTGTCTTGCGTTACCTCAATAATGCGGGCATGACCAGAATCGACAATCAGCGTATCGCCATTGGGCAGCCGACTGGCAAAGGCGGCCGCTATGATTCCCTTGCTATACTGCCACACGATCTCGCCACTGCGCGTGATTTCGATCACCCGGTTGTTGTTCTCATCAGCGATGAGGATGTGCCCATTGGGAAGCAGTTCGGCGCTGTTTGGACTGTTGAGTGCACCGCGACCGGAAGTTGGGCCATACTGGAAGACGATCTTCTTGCTGAACCTGCCCACTTCGATCACGCGGTTATTGCCTTGATCGACGATCATAATGTTGCGGTTGGGCAACTGGATCGCAAACACTGGGACGTTCAACTGGTTGGGACCAGAGCCAGTCACTCCGGCTTGCCCATATTGCCACACGATGTTACCGCCCTGATCAACGACGATGACACGATTGTCGACACAGCCATTAGGCAAGAGAGGGTCAGCACCTGCAGGAATGCCAGTTCCAGCCAGTAAGGTCAAGCCGCCCGAGAGGCGCTCGGCATCGTTGAGCCCGATAATTGCACCGGGACCAGGATTGCAGAGGGTGGGGTCACCCGAACCAAAGCTCCACACAATCTGCTTCTGGCGGTTCACTTCAATCGCACGGTTGTTGAACTGGTCTGAGATAAGCACATTTCCTGGAGTGTTGAAGCCATCTGAGGCATGCACTTGGTGATGACTGAAAATGAAGACAGCGATGGCAAAGCTCGAGATGAGCAGGATCGAAGCCATGATCCCGAATGGAAATGAGAGGCGCCGCTGCGAGAAAATCATTGTTTTGGTCTCTCCTTTCAAAATAAGAAAGATTACGTAGAAATAGATATGTGTCAATAGAAGAATGTTTACCAGATTGACGTTTACACGAAATGCCTCACTGAGTAGGCAAGAAATGCAGGCTCGAGGGAAGAGCAGAATGGTTGTGATCTGGTTAAGTTTGGGTTGTGATTTCATGAGGCGTAAGGCATTTCATAACCTTGAAAGCGGTTTCTCCGGTCTCTTTCCCTGTTGTGCCGCGACTAAGCTTGATTGCTTAATGCTCTTGCAGAAATGTTCGCACCATAGCCATGTATTGTTCGAAAACCACGTTGTGAATGAGGTGGCCGGTATTCTCAAAGTACACAATCTTGATATTGGGTTGCTCTGAGGGTACCTCACGATAGGTTGGTTGGGTTGCGGGTGCCGGGAAGGCAAAAGAATGCTGCATAATCAGGGCGGGACAGGTGACTCGCTTGAGCAGTTCAGTCAAATTGTTCTGCTCTGCAATTGTCCAGACCGGTGAATTGTCTCCAGCTAGTTCAAGGTCAAACAGCGCGTAGCCTTCGACGGCTGGCACGTATTCTTCTTCAGGCCAGAGTTTTCCTCCTGTTACTGGAAGGAGGTATGGCATGGCAGCAACCAGGCGTTCCTCGTGGCTCATGGTTCTGAGTTGCTGAAGCCAGGCGTAAAACTGTCGGCTCCAAGCTCGGAAGCCTTCCGATTTTGCCAGATCGGCAGGGCTGCGATCGACGCCCCAGCCCTCGACGATGAAGGAATGTACCAGTTCAGGATGCTCTGCCGCCAAGTGTAGAACTGTTGCGCCACCTTGCGATAGGCCAAGGATGCGTGGGTGATCCAGCTTGAGGGCCTGAATGAGGGCAGCTAGGTCCTCTACGAGCAAACGGGTGGAAAATCCGTTAGCGATTCCTTCTGAGTGACCATGCCCTCGTGCGTCAGGCATGATAATATCGTAGTCACCCTCGAGTTCTTTGGCGACATGTAGCCAGCCTAACCCGTAAGAATTGAAGCCATGCAGGAGGAGCAAAGGCGACTTCTTAGTGTTGCCTGTGCGATAGTAGTGTTGGCGAATGCCATTGGCGAAGATGTCGCCTTCGTGCCAGTGCGTTGGAACGAGTTCGGCAATGGGACGATAGCTCTTCACCTCATCTTCTTGCTCAGCAAACATAAATGGTGGTTGTGCGTTCATAATGGATATCCTTTCTGTTTCAGACTAAAACTGCTGCATAGATTTGGCTTTGGAACATACTGTTCATGACCCTGGCACTATTCTAAGCCATGACGTTACGTCATGGTCAAGCTCTTTGTTTCGTAAACTCATTCATTGAAGACGAGGGCGGCGCATTCCCCTCGCCTTTAGGCAGGGGCTAGCCGCCCTTGACATCTATGGTGTACCATACTACAATACATGGTATGGAAGAACAACATACCAAACATGTTACTTACAAGATAGGCTACCATTTTGTATGGTGTCCTAAATATCGGAAGAGTATTCTGACCGGCAAGATTGCCGTGTTTGTGGAGTCGGAAATACGACGGTTGTGTGATGCGCACAAATGGACAATCGGCGCACTCACTCTTCAAGAAGATCATGTCCACCTGTTTATCAGCACGCCTCCATCCGTAGCCCCGTCGCTCATAGCTAATACCCTTAAGGGGATTACGGCAAGGCAGGTCTTTAAGAACTATCCCGAGGTCAAAAAGCAACTCTGGGGAGGCTCGTTCTGGTCAAGAAGCTTTTATGTCGGGACGGTTGGTGACCTGACAGAAGCCACGGTACGCGCCTACATCGAATTGGGGCAAAGCTAATGCGCAAGACCTTTAAGTTCCGGATCTATCCCAATAAGGCAATGGAAAAGAAGCTCTACTTCACGCTCGATCTCTGCCGTGAGCTGTATAACGCGGCAGTGCGCCGTTTCGGCGGCGGTTAGATTGCTCCATAGGAGCAGAAGGTTGAGGACAAGAAACCTACTAGGACGCCAGTTTGATGGGAAGTCCTTGCATCTCTCCAAAATTGGGAGTGCTCAGGTCAAGTTACACCGTCCGCTAGAAGGCCAGATTAAAACGATCACGATCAAACGTGAGGTGGATCAGTGGTACGTTGCGTTTTCTTGTGAGATGACAGATGTCCCTCCGTTGCCCGTTTCGTATGAGGATGTGGGCATAGACTTAGGCGTGACCCATCTGGCAACCTTGTCCAATGGGGAAATGATTGAGCATCCACGTTTCTATCGCCAGGCGAAGCAGACCCTGGAGAAAAGACAGCAGGCAGTATCTCGAAAAAAGAAAGGCAGTCATCGACGCGAAAAAGCCAAACGGCTGATGGGAAAAGCTCATCGCAAGATACGCAACCAACGGAAAGACTTTTTGCACAAACAATCGCGCAAGATAGTCAACCGCTATCAGGTGATTGTTTTTGAGGATATCAAAATCAGCAACCTGGTCAAACGACCCAAAAGCGTGAAGGACGAGGAAACAGGGCAGTATCTCCCCAATGGAGCGGCTGCAAAAGGGGGCTTAAACAAATCCATTTTAGATGCGGGTTGGGGAGCCTTTGTTCACATGTGTTCTGTCAAAGCGGAAGAAGCTGGTCGGACACTGGTCAAAGTCAATCCGCAGTTCACCTCTCAGATCTGCTCCGGGTGTGGCACAGTGCGCAAGAAAGACCTTTCAGAACGCTGGCATAGTTGCGACTGTGGAGCTGAGCTAGATAGAGATGTCAACGCGGCAATCAATATCCTGGCACGAGGAAACACACAACTGGCTCGGACGGAGCCGACGCGGGCAACTGCGTAGAAGCCCCCTGCCGATCACGGCGGGGAGTACGTCACATAGCAGAGAATATGTTATATGATAGTGTATGTACTCAAGCGGCTTATCAGGTCATCGAGATAAAGTGAGGCTTATTATGTACATTTATTATGTCCTGCGTGGCACACAGGCAGGCAAAAGAGTAGAGCTTGACGGCGGCATTGACGAAGAGAACTTCCCTAGCATCGATCTCAGCGATGGTCGAGCCATTTTGACCTATCTCGAAAAGCAAATCAATTCAGATTCTCGCACAGCAGGCAACTGGGAAGCAGCTGACCTGACCGACTCTTTCTTCGACCGCGACGACAACTACATCAACTTCAATGGTCGCTGGATGCGCCGCTCTGATGCTCCGTGGCGCAAGGATAAGGATAATTAAGAAAAATAAGCACTACCTTAAAGATTGCTGAGAGTTTTCCTCATCTTATAAGATTTCCTTGTGTATCAGGGACTCATCTGTTATTCTCTTTACAGATGTAAATACTATTGCGGTGTAATCTTTAATGCGCCGCCTGCTCAGCAAAGACATAGAAAGGTTATGTACGATGATCTTACGCCAATCTACAGGACGCGCACGCGGTTTAGCAGCTATGAGTCCAGAAAGACGTCGAGAAATTGCCAGCAAGGGAGGGCGCACCTCTCAAGCTCGCGGCACTGCTCACCAATGGACACCTGAAGAGGCTTCAGTCGCAGGTAAAAAGGGCAGCGCCCGTTACGCTCGCAGGCGCGAAGCAGTACAACCATAGCCTGTCGGCTTATGCACTGATCATACTACTGCTTGTACCCCATCGTCATCATTATTACCTTAAAGAAGTATTTTCTCTGAAGTAGGGCAAATCAAAGGGAAATAATTTGCCCTCTTTAATTTTAATGATCTACCCCCTCGATCTCCGCTTTCGCCCTTTGATTGCCATGCGCTGCGGCCCAGCGCAACACTTCACCTGCCAGATAGAGCGAACCGGTGGCGCAAATCATATCGTGTACATCAGCCAATTTTAGTGCAAGATCCATCGCTTGAGTGCTCTGGGATGTAGCATATATCTTCATACCCGGAGCATATTTCACAAATACTGCTTCCATCTCTTCAACTCTAGCCATACGTGGATTATCCACCATTGTCAGCACTACTGTATCCACCCCGGCACCGACCAGGACACGCACGATGCCCTCCAGGTCTTTATCACGTGCTACACTCAATACCACAATGACTCGTTGATACACAAAGATACTCCCCATCGCTTCCATCAGCTTCTGCACTGAATCGGCATTATGTGCTCCATCAACGATTATGATCGGCTCATATCCGATCACCTGTAAACGCGCAGGCCAGTAAGCCCTTTGCAAGCCTTCGCGCAGTGCCGCTTCATCCCACATTATCCCCTTTTTACGCAGCATCTCTAAAGTGGCTAGTGCCGCCGTGGCATTCTCAATCTGATAGCGACCGGCCAGCGATATCTCCAATCCGCTATAGGTATGTTCAGGTGTATGTACCGTAAAACGTTGACGTTCGACCGTTGAACTCTCCACTCTATATACATAATCAAGAGGTGGTAATTTTCCTGTACTAACTTCTGCCTTTGCAGCATCCGCCTCAGCAGGCCCGACGCGTACTAGCTTCGCATGCTCTCGCCTGCTTACATCTGCAATGACCAGCAGAGCTTCTGGCGATTGGGCAGACGTCACCACTATCCCGCTAGGCTTAATGATGCCAGCCTTCTCTGTCGCAATCTCTGTCAATGTATGACCTAAAATTTGCATATGATCATAACTAATCGAAGTAATCACGGAAACTACCGGATGGGTCACGTTGGTCGCATCCAGTCGACCACCCAGCCCAACTTCGAGCACAGCGTGTTGCACGTGCTGTCGTGCAAAATAGAGCAAGGCCAGAGCTGTAGCTATTTCATATGTAATAAATGGCCCGAATTGCCCTTGTGCCTGTAGCCGCTCGGCCACTGGGCGTATCTCCGTCAACAGTTCTGCCGCCTCATCTTCGCGAAGCAACTGCCCGTTAACTCGTATACGCTCACGAAAGGTATGCAAATCAGGCTGCGTATAGAGACCCGTATGCAGACCTGCCTGCCGCAACACGTGCTCAATAAATACTGCCGTTGACCCCTTTCCCTTCGTTCCGGCGATCAACGTGGAGGTATAACTTTGCTGTGGGTTACCCAACTGCTTCAACAACGCCGCCTCACGCCGCAAATTTTCTTCAGGATTGCGCGTATATGGCCCGCCACGCTCAAAATTGCTTAAACTGTATAAATATGCTAACGCTTCCTGGTAATTCATAGGCTTGCCTGTCGCGAAGTCCGTACAACCGCATCACTCATTTTCACCACACGCATCATCTCATGTACATCATGTATACGCACAATATCTGCACCCTGTGCAATACCGAGAGCGACGGTCGCGGCTGTGCCTTCAACCCGCTCGGAAGGAGGTAGGTTGCCCAAGACCAGTCCAATCGTCGATTTGCGTGATGTCCCTAACAAAAGCGGACGTCCCAGAGCCCGCAATTCCCCCAGCCGATGTAGCAAGGTCAAATTTTCGTCCGGCGTTGTCCCAAAACCAATGCCTGGATCAATAATCAAGTGTTCCCATGCTACTCCGGCACCTAGGGCCAAGTCTATGCTCGCCGCCAAGAAGCGTAGCACATCGCTTACAATCTCATGCTTCTGATACCCACGCATATTTGCCATAAGTACTATCGGCACGCGCCGTTCGCTCACCAAGGCTGCCATATCTGGGTCCTTATGTAAGCCCCAGATATCATTCACCATGCATGCACCCGCATCAAGTGCTTGCCGTGCTACCTCAGCCTTATATGTATCAATCGAGATGATTACCTCTGGGGGGAGTGTAGCAAATAATGCCTGGATAACGGGTAGCACCCGCGCCAACTCCTGCTTCAATGAAACAGGAAGCGCATGCGGACGCGTCGATTCTCCGCCTACATCGATCATTGTCGCCCCTTCGCGCACAAATGCCTGCGCCTG
>WNGK01003198.1_pt1 | contig 18718 bp, 22 predicted proteins | sample 5400601 | NCBI WGS metagenome assembly WNGK01 (sample SAMN13153376, study PRJNA577476) | soil metagenome | isolation source: 60 cm soil or saprolite under Garry oak tree replicate 1 | place: USA:California | collected 2016-06-15
TCGTTAGCCTCGCCGATACGGTTGAAAGTGCCTCGCGTAGTCTCGAGAAACCAACGCCGCAGAAAATCGAATCGCTCGTGAATGAACTGATCGAAGAGCGCATTACTGATCGGCAACTGGACGACTGCGATCTCACGCTCGGCGAGTTGAAAGTCATTGCCGAACGCTTCCGGTTCACGCTCACGATGATGCTGCACAGCCGAATAGCCTATCCAAAGCCAGGACAGAAACCGGCTGGACCACGAGACGAAACCTTGCGTCCAGACGTGATGGCCGCCACACGGAAGCCCGAAACTGCTCCGCCAGTCTCAGCCGCGTAAATCCAGTATGGCAAGACCCCGTCGAGCCGAGGAAACGCTCACCCAAACGAGAATCCAGTCCGCTTTCTATTGTCAGACAAACTTCAGCCTCGGAGGCATACCGGCTTGGGCCGATAGCCAAATCTCGGTCTCGGTTCCGCTCGTAATTTGCACTTAAAGATCCGGTGGGCGAGCGCGTGGTTCTCGATCTTTTGAGGTAGCAGTGCTTGGCCTCGTAACAAACGGTCCGCCTTCCATCGGTGTGACTTTTGTAAAGGCGACATCCGGCATTTCGCTCGGCAGACCTTCGAGCGGGAAGTCTTTTCGCAGCGGAAAAAACGGATAACCGCCCCACATCAGAATGCGACGGAGATCTGGATGGCCGTTGAATTTGATTCCCATCATGTCGTAAATCTCGCGCTCGTGCCAGTTGGCAGTTGGCCAGATGTCGGAAATCGTATCGATCGCAACGGGTTCTTCCGGGACTTTCAACTTCAGGCGCAGATGAACAGCGAGCGGCATGGAATACAGTTCGTAAACAATTTCGAAACGCGGCTCTTCACCGAAATTGTCGATGCTGGTAACGTCGATCAAATAGTCGAAACTAAGTTGGTCGCGGCAGAATTTCGCGATCTCACGAAGATCGCTGGCTGCAATCGTGAACGTTATCTCACCGCGAAACTCCATCCTATTCTGAATTTTCTCGCCGAATGATTTACTCAGCGAAACGAGTGCTTCCTGGCCCGTCATGCGAGCGCTTCCCGGAGTCTCTCGGTGAGTTCCGGTTTCTGTTCTTTGAAGGAGTGCTCGCGGGAGATTTTTTCCTGCTGTAAACGTCGACTGGCAAAAGCTGATCGATTCCTTGCAAAACAGCATAGGACCGATACATGCCGCCGGTGGAAGCGCATGCACCCATCGCGATCACCCATTTCGGCTCGGGCATTTGCTCATAAATTCTCTTCACTGCCAGCGCCATTTTGTAAGTGACCGTGCCCGCAACGATCATCACATCACATTGTCGTGGCGAAAAACGCATCACTTCTGCTCCGAAGCGCGCGATATCAAACCGTGATGCGGCCGTCGCCATTAGTTCGATCGCGCAACAAGCGAGACCCATCGGCATTGGCCAGAGCGAATTCTTTCGCACCCAATTGAGCGCGGCATCGAAGCGCGTAAAAATGACGTTGCCTTCGATCTTCGAATCGTAGGCTGTCGAGTGTGTTTCCGACATACCGAACAGTAAGATCACGCTCCGCTCTCGCAAGAGAAAACCAGCCACAGATTGACACGGATGAAACACAGATTACGGAAAGAACACACTGAACTCCCCAACATGAATCTGTGTTCATCTGGGGCTAATTTCGTAATCCCTTCGATCAAAGACCTGTCATGACCGAATTGAACCGCACGCATCTCGACCAACTGGAGAACCAGAGCATTTTCATTTTTCGCGAGGCGTATCACGCGTTCAAAAATATCGCCATGCCATGGTCGATGGGAAAGGATTCCAACGTTCTCATCTGGCTTGCCCGCAAATCCTTTTTCGGAAAGGTTCCGTTTCCCGTTCTGCACATCGACACGACCTATGAATTTCCTGAAATGCTGGAGTTTCGCGCATGGGCGACGAAGCATTACAACCTCAATCTGATCGTCAAAATCAATACGGAAGCGCGCGAGCGCGGAATTGGCTACGAGACGCATGATCCGGTGACCGTGACACATGAGTTGAAGACCGTGGCCCTTCAGCAAGCGCTCGCTCAGTACAAGTGGGACGCGCTTATCACCGGCATCCGACGCGATGAAGATCCCACGCGTGCAAAGGAACGGTACTTTTCGCCGCGCAACGCGCAGTTTGAATGGGACTACAAAGATCAACCACCCGAATTCTGGGGCCAGTTCATAACGACGGCGGCGAAAGGCGAACACGTTCGTGTACAACCGCTACTCGATTGGACGGAAGTCGATGTCTGGCGTTATATCCAGCGCGAGAATATCCCAATCCCGCAAATGTATTTTGCTCGAAATGGAAAACGATTTCGTTCGTTGGGCTGTAGCCCCATCACGCATCCGATTGAAAGCAATGCCTCGACAATTGATGAAATCATTGCCGAACTTGAAGCGACAAAAACAACCGAGCGCGCCGGTCGCGCGCAGGACTATTACGAGCGCAATGCGATGCAAAAACTGCGCGCACGGGGGTTCTTATGATTGCGGATCGCGGATTGCGGATCGCGGATACAGAGAAGAAGAGAGCGCGCGTTGCCGACGCAGTGATGTCCGCTGAGGACTTTCGCAAGCGCACATTTCAATTCGGGATTCGCATCATCCGGCTCGTTCAAGTTCTCCCAAAGACCGACGCTGCGCGTGTGATCGGCGATCAGTTGCTCCGTTCGGCAACAGCAGTGGGAGCAAATTATCACGCTGCTGCGCGAGCACGATCGCTAGCCGATTTCATTGCAAAAATGGGCATTGTTGAGGAAGTGTGCGATGAAACACTTTACTGGCTCGAGATGCTTGTTGAGCTGCAGTTGATAAATGCAGATCGATTGAATGAACTCCGCGCCGAAGGCAACGAAATTCTAGCGATGGTAGTGGCTTCGACCAGGACGGCTCGGGCGAATGCAAAGCGAACAGCGCGTTACACAGACCGTGCCTAAATCCAATCCGCAATCTTCGGCGGCGAGCCCGCTGAGGGTCGTTTTCGTCGGCCATGTTGACCACGGCAAGTCCACGCTCATTGGCAGGATTTTGCACGACACCGGTTCGCTTCCAGAAGGCAAGATCAACGAGATTAAAAAGGCCTGCGCTGCTGAGGGGATGGAATTTGAATTCGCTTTCTTGCTCGATGCGCTGCTCGAGGAGCAAAAGCAAAACGTCACTATCGACACGACTGAGATTCCTTTTCGAACCGCGCGCCGCCGCTACGCCATTATTGACGCGCCGGGGCACAAGGAATTTCTAAAAAACATGATCACCGGAGCGTCGAGGGCCGATGCTGCATTCCTGGTGATCGGAGCGGATGAAGGTGTGCTCGAGCAGAGTCGCCGGCACGCCTATCTGCTGAGCATGCTTGGCATCAAGCATATCATTGTTGTCGTAAACAAAATGGACCTCGTGGATTTCTCTGAAGCTCGATTTCACGAGATCGAGCAGGATTACCGAAAGTTTCTTGCCGATCTTGCAGTGGAAGCGCGCATGTTCATTCCGGCCTCGGCGAAACAAGGCGAGAACGTTGCGCGAGCGAGTATGAAAATGAAATGGTATTGCGGTACGAGCGTTCTCGAAGCGCTCGATCTTTTGCAATCACAAAAAACCGAGCTCGATCTTCCGCTGCGGTTTTGTGTTCAAGACGTTTATCGTTTCGATGGGCGACGCATCATTGCGGGTCGGATCGAGACCGGAACGTTGAGGGTGGGGGACCAGTTGGTATTCTCGCCGGCAAACAAATCGTCGGTGGTCGCCACGATTGAACGTTGGAACGGGCCGCAAGACAGCCCTGCCGTGGCGGGAGACTCCATTGGTATCACTTTGGGCGAACAAATTTTCGTCGAGCGTGGCTATGTCGCATCATATGAAAACGAAACACCGATCGAGACGAATCGTTTTCGCGCCGATCTTTTCTGGATCGTGCGTGAGCCATTGCGGCTAGGCCATTTTTACGATCTACGACTGGCGACGCAAGAGGTGAAATGTCAGGTCGTGTCGATCGAGCAGGTGATGGATTCGTCGACACTCGAGACAAAGAGCGATGGACGCGAACAATTGGAACGAAATGAAATTGGCCGACTGACAATTCAGACGCGCAGTCCACTCGTTATTGACAACCATGATCGCGTCCCGAATCTCGGCCGGTTCGTCATCGTCGACGATGGGCACATCTGCGGTGGTGGCACGATTTTCGGCGGCGTCTATACAGATCGAACGGTTGCAAAGAGCAAGAATATCTTTTGGACCGAAGGTAAAATTACCGCTCACCAACGCGCGATACGGAGCGGCCATCGCGGAGCGGTGGTTTGGCTGACCGGCCTCTCCGGCGCTGGAAAATCGACGATTGCCCAAGCACTGGAGCGTGAGTTATTCCAGCGTGCCATGCAGACATACGTGCTGGATGGCGACAACATCCGGCATGGTTTGAATTCAAATCTCGGGTTCTCGCCCGAGGACCGAGTAGAGAACATCCGTCGTGTCAGTGAAGTGGCGAAGTTAATGGCCGATGCCGGCACGGTCGTTATTACGGCATTTATCTCACCGTATCGAATGGATCGCCGCCGTGCGCGCGAAATTGCGCTTGAGGGTAATGCAGAGTTTATCGAAGTCTTTGTCGATGCGCCGCTCGAAGTTTGCGAGACGCGTGATCCGAAGAGTCTCTACAAAAAAGCGCGAGCGGGCGAGATCCGTGATTTCACCGGCATCGACGCGCCCTACCAAGCGCCGGAGGACCCCGAGATCGTTGTGCACACGGACCAGCAAACCGTCGATGAATCCGTGACAACGGTTCTGGAACAGCTGTTGCCGCGCTTGAGAGAATACGAGGCGAACGCGTGAGGCTGCCGGTCGTGACTCTTACGATTCGTGATGCCGGATTAAACGACGCGCCGAAGCTTGCTGCGCTCATGATCGAACTTGGGTACAAAACCACGAGTACCGAAATGAGGGAGCGTTTGAAATCAATCTCAAGCGACGCCCGTTACAGCACCCTTGTCGCCGAGAACGAAAATGAGATTTGCGGGATGATTGGCACGCTTACGCACGTCAGCCACGAACATAATGATCCTTCTGGAAAAATTATCGCGCTTGTTGTTTCCGAGACAGGGCGCCGCAGGGGCGTAGGCCGCGATCTCATTGCCGCGGCCGAAAAGGATTTCCGAAGAAGAAACGTTACGCGAGTGACTTTGACGACGCGATTCGAACGCGAAGATGCGCATGGATTTTACGAGGCACTCGGCTATTCAAGAACTGGTTTTCGCTTTGCAAAGAATCTCACGCCAGCGCCGGAGGCCCTTTAGCCGCCTTTCTGCCGGCGTCGCTGTCGTAGCTGTGTGAAGACAGGTGACACCATCGGGCTCCACGTTCCAAACAGGTCAGCGTTGCGCTTCCCACAGGGAAGCGGCTACAGGGCGCGTACGGCTGAGAACGACCAGTAAAATCATCAGTAGCGGACTCGGACCAGGAATAGTCCTTCAGCGGGGGCAGCGAAGCGCGCTTCACCCGCGTGACCCGAAATGAGCCGCTTAGCTAGATCCTCAATAGATAATTTGCCAAGCGCGCATTGTACGAGCGAGCCGACGATGAAACGCACCATTTTGTAGAGGAAGCCGTCGCCGTCGAAGTCGATCGTTACACAGGAACCGTTGTGGCGGACGCGCACGGAATAAATTGTGCGAATCGTGTTCCGTTCCCGTTTGCCACGATTTGCAGCGAACCTGGCAAAATCGTGAGTGCCAACAAAGTGTTCGGTTGCTGTCTTAAGAACTTTGAGATTAAGCGGACGCGCAATATGCCAGGCTCGCCGGTACTCGAGTGGCGGCAACACCGGAGCAGACCAGATTCTGTAGCGATAAATTTTTCCTTTTGCTGAAAGGCGCGCGTGAAAATCTTTCGCAACATATCGACAACGAAGGACCCGAATCGTGGGAGGCAGTAGCGCATTAAGCGCTCCAGTCCAACGCACAGCCGATAAACAGTCATCTGTGAGATCGGCATGTGCGCACTGCGCCAGAGCGTGGACTCCGGCATCTGTTCGCCCGGCCCCGAGAACGCGAACGAGTTTGCCGCCGATACGCTCGAATGCGCGCTCAATATGATCCTGAATCGTATTGCGATGGGATTGACTTTGCCAGCCCGTGAATTGAGATCCGTCGTAGGCGACAATCAATTTCAGCCGTCGCGACATCCGAATTTATTGCGACGGCTCTGCTGCATGAGCCGCGTGCTGTCGCCAATCGAGGTATCCTTGCAAAATCATTTGAGCGGCTACCTGATCGACATAGCCGCGAGTAGCGCGCGTTTTCTTGCCCGCGTCACGCAGCGCTCGATGCGCTGCAACGGTGGTCAGGCGCTCGTCCCACGTCGCGACCGGGCACGGAAGAATCTTTCGCAATTTTTCGACGAACCGGAGGGCTTGACTTGCAGCAGCTCCAATCTCGCCGCTCATTTGCCGTGGGACTCCAACCACGACATGGTCCACGTTCTTCTCGCGAACTATTCGCGCGACTCGCTTTGTGGACTGTTCGTCTGCCGGAATTGTCTCCAGTGGATGGGCAAGCAGCTGTAGTTCATCAGAGATGGCCGTTCCGATGCGCGCCTGGCCAAGATCGAGAGCCAAGATAGGATTCATCGTCCGGTCAGATCATTGCAATTCAGGCGGCAGCTTGCCGATTAAGTTCTTGATCTTTTCCGCTTGATGACGATGGCAAACCAAAATTGCGTCCCTGGTCCGCACAACAATGAAGTTATGAACTCCAAGCAGAGCGATCGCCGTCCCGCCCTCATCAAAAATGACATTATTGGTCGAATCGACCGCGGTGACTGCGCAGTTGGCGGCATTTCCCTGTTCGTCGTTCTTAAAATAATTGGCTACTGCCCTCCAGCTTCCGATATCGTCCCAATCGAAGCTGGCTTCCACTACCAACACGCGGTCCGCTTTCTCCATGATCGCGTAATCGAATGAAATCCGAGGCAATTTGCTGAAGCGTTCGCGCAAGACCATCTCGAAATTTCCCGCAGCGCGAAGCTGGGAAATAAAATGTGCCAACTCCGGCGCCTGACGGTTGAATTCGCTGAGCACTGTGGGCACTGACGAGACGAACATGCCTGCATTCCATCGAAAATTTCCTTTTCGCAAAAATGATTCGGCTAGATCGGGATTGGGTTTTTCGCGGAAGCGCAGCACTCGATGAATGGCGTTCTTGTCATCGCGTCTTCGTAAATGGACCGGGTTGCCATGTTCGATGTAGCCGAAGCCGGGGCAGGCCCACGTCGGTTTAATACCGATGGTTACAAGCTCGCCCGTCTCCTCTGCCGCGTCTGCAGCCAAGGCCAAACTTTCCTGAAAGGCCGATCGGTCCGCAATAACATGATCGGCTGGAAGCACGATCATCGTGGCTCCGTGATCGCGAGCCGCCACCCAACCGGTGCCGAGCGCAACGGCCGCAGCGGTGTCGCGCTTGGCTGGTTCCGCTACAATATTCTCCTTTGGAAAAGCCGTGAGCAATTGGCGGACTGCCGCTTCCTGTTCGGCGTTTGTCAGGATCAGAATGCGTTCGCGCGGGATGAAGCCCTCAAGGCGCGCCACGGTTTCCTCGAGGAGCGTTCTCTTAGAGACGAGGCGAAGCAGCTGTTTAGGTCGGGCCCGGCGACTCAGCGGCCAAAAGCGCTCACCACTGCCGCCGGCGAGAATGAGCGCGTAGATCGGATTTGGCATTAAAACGAGCGCTGACCGGGGTTTTCCAAGTCGCGAGGATTTTCCCGTTTCTTTTTTCGAAACGAGACGTATATGGTAGGCGATGTCTCTCCCGATATCCATTTCAAAAACCGCCCAACAGCTTCCGGTTGATCCTTTACTCGTCCTGACCCGCACTGCGATTGGTATCGGCCTGGGAATATTGGTGGCGGAGAAAATCAAGCCGCCATTGCGTCAGGCAGCTGCAATTGCACTGGTTGCAATCGGCGCGTTGGCTGCCGCGCCGTGGCTGGTGAAAATCGCGGTGGGGCAGATTAATCGGCCGGAATCGGAGTGGGGGAGCCGTGCCCGGCTACGCTCCATTCGCGGAGATTCCGGGTATAGCTCCGATAACGATATCTATTGACGTTAGTGTAGAGGATCTTGTGCCAGGCGTTTTGGCGGCTGATACAGCTGCTTGATTCAATCTGCTCCGCAGATTAAGCGTGCTTCGCGTCATGTCCCGCCCGCCCACATCCTCCAGCAGTGAATTGTTGCGCGCTCATTGCGCCGCAATTTCCAAGGAAGAGGCCGTCTTACGGGGAGGCGGCGACAAAGCCGGTCACGAACGTCAACGCAAAATGGGCCGGCTGCCGGTGCGCGAACGCATCAGCCATTTGCTCGATAAGAATTCGCCATTCTTCGAGATCGCTCTGTGGGCAGCTCATAGAATGTACGAAGAATGGGGGAAGATTCCGGCAGCCGGCGTAGTCACTGGCATCGGCAACGTCGAGGGCGTTCCGTGCATGATCATCGCCAACGACGCGACCGTGAAGGCAGGCGCGTTCTTTCCGCAAACGGCCAAGAAAGTAATTCGGGCCCAGCGCATCGCATTCGAATGCGCCCTGCCGATCGTTTATCTGGTCGATTCCGCTGGCGTGTTCCTGCCGATGCAGGATGAGATTTTTCCGGACGAAGATGATTTCGGCCGCATCTTTCGCAACAACTCCGTCATTTCCGCGGCTGGCATTCCTCAATTCGCCGCCATCATGGGTAATTGCGTCGCGGGGGGTGCCTACCTGCCGGTCCTGTGCGACAAAATTTTAATGACGAAAGGAAGCGGGCTATATCTCGCCGGGCCTTCGCTGGTCAAGGCAGCCATTGGACAAATTGTCGATGCGGAGGAACTGGGCGGCGCGAAAATGCACTCGGAAATAAGCGGCACGGTAGACTTCTACGAAAAAGACGATCCATCATGTCTCAAACGCCTTCGGTCGCTCATCGCTTTGCTGCCGGAAGCAAAAGAATCGAAGATATCCGAGACCGCGAAGGAAGGACCACAGCCGGCGAAGAGTCCCGATTCGGTCTATGACTTGATCAGCTTTGATGGGCAGAAGCAGTACGACGTACGCGACCTGCTCGCCGCGGTCGTCGATACGGACTCAGTCGACGAGTACAAAGCCGATTACGGCAAGACAATTGTGACGGCATATGCGCGCATTGCCGGGCGCGCGGTCGGCATCGTCGCGAATCAGCGTTTGCAGGTTCGGACGAAAAAAGAAGGTATTCAAATGGGGGGTGTCATTTATTCCGATAGCGCCGATAAAGCGGCGCGTTTCGTGATGGACTGCAATCAAACAGGCTTGCCGATTATTTTCTTCCAGGACGTTACCGGGTTCATGGTGGGACGCGATGCGGAAGAGAGCGGGATCATTCGCAGCGGCGCGAAGTTGGTGAACGCCGTCAGCAATTCCGTGGTCCCGAAGATCACAGTTGTTGTTGGCGGATCATTCGGTGCAGGGAATTACGCGATGTGCGGAAAGGCATACGATCCGCGATTTATCGTTGCGTGGCCGACTGCTCGCTACGCTGTGATGGGCGCCGCGCAGGCCTCCGATACCGTCTTTGCAGTTCTTGTTCGCGCTAGAGAGCGCGACAAGAAATCGTCGCCGGAAGAACTCGAGGGGCTTCGCGCCACCGTTAAGAAAAATTACGAAGAGCAAACCGACATCCGCTACGGCGCTGCGCGCGGTTGGGTGGATGCGATCATTCAACCGCACGAGACGCGGGACGTTCTCATCGATTTGCTACAATACATCTCGCGTCCAATGCCCAAGGCGCGCTTCCATACTGGCGTCATCCAAGTTTAGATCGCTCACGTGTAGCGCGTCTGTGTGAGACGCCATCCAAGAAATGGCTTCAACCTTTTAACTTTGTAACCTCTCTACCTTCCTGCCATGCCTCTTGTCCTTGTCGAGAAACGCACGCCGCAAATCACGCTTGTGACCCTCAATCGCCCCGAACGGCGCAACGCCCTCACGATTGAAATGCTGACGGAGCTGACTGGTGCAATCAATGTTGTCTCGGATGAGCCGCCTCAGCGCATCCTCATATTGCGCGGCGCCGGCGCTGCTTTTTGTACCGGTATGGACTTGAAAGCAGCGACCTCGCAAAACCCGCACGCCATGGCGGAGTTAGTTGCGAAAACCCTGCTCACACTCAGCCAAACCCGTTTGCTCACAATTGCAGCCGTCCACGGTGCGGCGGTCGCCGGAGGCGCGGGAATCATGTCGGCGTGCGATTTTGTTGTCGCAGCAGAAGGAACGAAGATTGGATATCCGGAAGTGCGTCGCGGTTTAGTGGCCGGTTTGGTCATGACTTTTTTGCGCCGGCAGATAGGTGAACGAAACATGCGCGAACTATTACTGGGCTCCGCATTGATCGATGCTCAACGGGCTAAAGAAATTGGCCTCGTCAATCGGGTTGTTGCTCAAGACGATTTGATGAGCGAAGCGCAAAAGTTTGCCGATGCAGTTTTGCAAGGCGCGCCAGGCGCTCTGGAACAAACGAAACGATTAATAGAAGAACTCTGGTGGCGTCCGGTGCGAGAAGATGTCGATCTTGCGCTCAATTATCACGTGCAAGCCCGCGAATCTAGCGAAGCGCGTGAAGGCATCGCCGCGTTCAACGAAAAGCGACGGCCGAAATGGGTGGTGTAGCCGCGTCGCTGTGCGACGCGAAACCGGCCACAGACCGGTTGCTACATCTTCTAGGTCATACGTGGCACGGCGGCAGCTGACCACCTGTGTTGAAAAGCCGAGCCAGCGTAGCGGCGGATTGAAAACGCCGTCAGGCGCGACATGTCTGTGAAAATCCATCTCCCATCAGATACGTGAGCCGGCTTTACGAATTGCGACCAACACGCGATGGTCGCGCGCGAATGGAAACGAAAAGCACACGATCGAAACACAGTTGGCGGCCCAGGGTCGGATGGGGTGTGCCAGTGGCATGGCTGACGCTTTGCGTCGTTTGGAGCTCGACGTGGCTCGTTATCAAGATCGGATTGCGAGATTTGCCGCCGATTTCTTACGCCGCCACCCGCTTCGTTCTTGCGGTAATCGTTCTTGTCGCAATCTCGACGGGGCGAGTGCGCCTACTGCCGCGGCAGGCGTTGGATTATGCGGTGCTCGCTTTTACCGGCGTCCTCATGTTTGCAGTGAACTACGGACTGCTTTTTTGGGGCGAGCTGCACGTTTCATCGGGTCTGGCAGCGGTGTTACAGGCCACGATCCCGATCTTCGGCATGGTGTTCGCGCATCTGATGCTTCCCGACGAACCCTTGCGCCTGCAAAAACTTGTCGGCGCGTTCCTCGCGCTCGGTGGAGTGACGATCATCTGCGAACGGCTTCTCGGTTTTAATGGGTTGATGGCGTTCTGGGGTGGACTCGGCATCGTGTTCGGCGCAGCCGGTGCGGCGTTCTCGAATGTCCTGCTCAAAGCGCGTGTGATGCAGTTGGCCCCGGCGATGATTGCTGCGTGGCAAATGATCTTTGGCGTGGTACCGCTGCTCGTGACGGGATTTATCGTGGAAGGAAACCCGCTGCACTTTCATTGGAGCGGCTTGTCGATCTTTTGTTTGCTTTACCTTGCCGTAATAGGTTCGGCGCTCACGTTTTTGCTTCTTTACTGGCTCCTGCCACGAATGACTGTGGCGAACCTGCAAGCGATCTCGCTCATCACGCCACCTGGCGCGGTCGCACTAGGATGGGCGATTGGCGGCGAAAAATTCTCCCTCTGGTCGCTCGTTGGCGCGTGTTTTGTGCTCGCCGGCGTATGGATGATTTTCCGCAAAGCGGAAGTGAGAAAGCATGCATTGCAAGAAGGTGAAGCAGGCGTGCAATTTCCCGAGGGTTAGTGGGAGTAACGACAAAGTGCCTGCGAGCCCGGCCCGCGCAGAACACAGTTAGAAAAGGTGGACGTTAGATACGCGTCATTTTGGGAAATCGGCCGAGAGGAAATCATCGTCCATGCCGATGATTAGATCGACATGTGTCAGGAATTGGTCTTTGGCTAGAAGCGCCTTCTCGATCTTTTTTTTGAGTGTCTGGTCGATTGGAATCTCAAATTCCTTTCGGCTCGTGTCACCAGCCTTCGTAAGCGGATTTGTCATAACCTGGGGAAAACCAGCAAGCGACTTGCCCGAGCTATCAAGGACATTGACTTCGAGAGTTCCTGCTTTGCTGTCGCTACTTCGACTAATGTTTACCGAAAATTGATACGGCAGTTGTGCCACGCTGCCTTCGACGATTCGTGAGGCTAAGCTGTCCGAAACCGCCATGCGTGACATCGGCAGCGGCTCGCGGTCGTACGACGGGGCTGAAAACCGTTTCTGGCCCGGCTTGGCATTGTTAAACTGCTCACGAAAATGATAGCGAACTTCGCACGCGAAAGGTGGAGGGGTGTAGGAAAGCGCGTCGGCCCCAAATGCCGGCAGCGTCAACAATTCGACGAAGACACCGCAGCATAGTGCCAATGAAAACACGGCCAACGATTCGCGCAGCACGCGGGAATTTCGCACGGGCGGAATTCTCCGGCGGGTTAGCTGGGTTGCAATGGATAAGTCACACCGTTAACCACTGCTGCTTTTCCGGGAAAGAGTTGGTAGTGGATCGTCGGCGATGATGCGCCCCCGCCGTTCGCTGGATGAGTCGTTCCGGTCGAAACGCCGATTGCTCTAGCGCAGGCGACACTAATTTCGCCAAGGTGATCGTGCGGTCCAGTGTCTGCGACGACAGCTTCGGTGGTCTTCCCAGTTCGTGAGTTGGTCACGACACAGCGGCAACCGAGCACAATGCCGTCGACACCTTTAACAATCATCGGCGGCACGACGATGAACGGAACCGTCGCGGAGTCGACGTATTTAAACGGGGAAGAAGCCGGCAACCGCTGTCCGTTCTCATCGAGCAAATGCAGCGAAGTTGCCGAAATGTACGCGCCAGGGCAAGGGTCGGTGGCCTTCTGCACAATGGGTGTTCCCGTTTCATCGCCCGTGTCCGTGACGACTCCGTACCAGTTGCCCGGGTGGCCGGCATTTCCGATAACATCCAGTGTAGGCCCGTGATAAGACGCGGGGGCATAGCATGGCGGCTGACCAAACTGACCGTTTGCGCCGTCACCATCGAGCGTCGCGCCGGCTGAGAACGTCACGCTGCCATCATCCTGTTCGATAATGTCATTGCCGCTGATTGTACCTATTTTTCTCATGAGAATTCTCCACTCCGCGCGGCAGCAACCAGAAGCTTCTGGAAATTGGTAGCGGTAACTTTCCGCCAGTTCTTGATATCGGTTAGCGGTTGTTTATCGCTGACCCAGTATGTGACGCCATCGGGATTGACACCAGGTTCAACACCGCCATTGCTGCCATCATTAATCATCCAATACTTTGGCATTTTGTTGCGAGGCTAAGGTGAAGCGAGCTTAATGCACCAGGCGAATAGTCCAAAAATCGTCTGAAAGATTTTGCGTGAGCAGATAAGAGTAGGGGATCGTGAAATAGCCTCTTTTGCCCCAGCTTGCGCCCCATGAATTACGCACCATGAAGCGCTGGGTCTTATCGTCGTAACCGACTGCAAGGACGGCGTGACCGCCGATGACTCCCTCTCTGGGCGCAGGCATTTGCAGCACGCCAGTCTTGGCAACCTCGGCGCTCTCGAAGCTGTCGTAGACGGTGAAGCCAAAGACGAATGGATAGCCGTCTGCAAGGCAGCCTTTCATCTGTGAAAGCATGCGGTCGACCCGCTGGTAATTTACTGCGCGGAATTTTTTTGCGTCTGTGTAGCAGGGCTTAGGTGGTCTCTGTGCGGGCTTGGCACCGGAAGGCCAGAGGTTAGTGTTCGGATCAGCGGGAGTGTCGTCGTAAGGCCACTCGGTTTCTGGGCAAGCGCCTTGTTTGCCGACACTCTTTATCCCATCGCGAATCTGCGCGCCGTTATCGAGCGGCACGCTGTGCTCAATGCTTCGCTCGTTATAATAAATGAAGAGGCGTGATGGAATAAAATCGGCCAGTTTTTGTTTCTTGCGATCGAACTCGATGGCCGCGGCGATGGCGTTGGCGGTGCAGGAGCCGATTTGTCCCTGGTTGTAAACTTTCGGGCAGTGTTTGCGCAGGTCGACTCTGCTGGGAAGTGGACCGAGCTTCGCCATCGGCGCGGCGTAAAGATGATCACGGTTGTCAGGAAGATCCGGCATCCAGCCGAAGCCAAGGTGGTTACTTTTTCTTGCTAACTTTTTCATTGTTCGAAACGAAGTTGGTTTGGAAAGGGCGTCCGCCTACGGGTGCGCAATTCCAGGATTGTCATTTGATGTGTTGCGCAACGGCTTACACTGCTGCGTTGGCTTGGAACCTTTTATAGGATTTGGGAACTGTAGTTCAAGACTTCTTTCTAACTGCGTCAAAGCTTCGCTCATGGCGAATTTCGTTTTCGATCCGCATAAAATGCTTAGACTCCAAGGAACGCAATGCCGATGTGGCGAAATGGCAGACGCAACGGACTTAAAATCCGTTGGGCCGTAAAAGGCCCGTGCCGGTTCGAGTCCGGCCATCGGCAATTTCAACACCGAGTTTCGTCGCGTGCTTGCGATTTGTCGGAGTTGCGGAATGCGGAGTGGGGACTGCGGATTATGGGAGGCCAGTAGCCAGATCTTGGATAACAAATGCCAACGGATTCTTTTGCAAAGCGCGTGGCGCGGTTCGGCATTCGAGATGTCGATCTTGAGGAAACGTTTGCGCGGTCCTCCGGACCGGGCGGTCAGAATGTAAATAAGGTGGCGACTGCCGTGACACTGCGTCATCGGCCGACTGGAATCAGCGTCGCTGTGCAGGATTCGCGCTCGCAAGCGCAAAACCGCAAACTGGCCCGTGAGCGATTGCTCGATGCAATTGAAAAGGCTCGGCAAAGGCGGCGCGCAGTCGAAATCGCACAGCGCGAAAGAGAGCGTCGGCGTAAATCGCCGCGACCGGCCGCTCTTAGAAGGAAAATGTTGGAAGCGAAACGCAAGCACGGTGAGCTGAAGCGACAGCGCGCCAAGGTTGAGAGTTAAGGTAAAATTCTTCCCTTTAATACGTCTGCCGAGGCAGTTTGTGACGAATTATCTTTTGAAAGAAGAATCCATCTTATGAAAAAATCGATCATTCTCATTTCTGCATTTTCAGTGCTCACTATGCTGTTCGTATCCTGTTCGAGCGAACCCGAGACGACCACGACCACAACGCGTCAGACCACTGTAACTGCGCAGCCGGCACCCGCTACGACAACAACCACGACGCATCAGACCACCGGCGGTTACTGAACGAGAGCAACGACCGATTCGAAGAGGGAGACTGGCCAGCAGTCTTCCTTTTCTTTTTCCAAGGCGTGCTGTTGCAACAAATGCGGCTTACAACGGGGCGTCATGTAGAAAATTGTCCCTGCAAACTTTTGTTGCATGTGCGACACAAGTTTGTCGCAGGCCTCGCGGGGACGGCGAGTTTCTGCTACAAGTAGTTTCATAAGTCAATCGACCCTCACCTGACCTCTCCCTGGGGGGAGAGGCGATCCCTTCTTCCTATGGGAGAAGGCGAGGATGAGGGCGTCTGGAATAAAAAGAGCGCAAGCAATTTCACTTTTGAAACCGCTTTTAACTAATCTGGCGCTACGATTTCTCGGCCGATACCTCTGCGCTTTGGGCTTCTTCTTCGGCCTGACTAACAACGGGCGCGATGGCTTGAAGCTTTTCCCCATTACGCAAGTCCATCAGCTTAACGCCCATCGTATTTCGGCCCACAACGCGGATTTCTTTCACGCGCGTTCGCACCATCTGGCCCTTGGTTGTGATTAGCATCAGCTCATCCTTATCCGTGACGGTTAGCGCGCCGACAACGTCTCCCGTCTTTTCACCGGTTTTCATGGTGATGATGCCTTTGCCCCCGCGAGATTGGCGGCGGTAGTCGTCGAACGGCGTCCGCTTCCCAATCCCATTCTCGCCGGCCACGAGCAACATCGCCCCTGGAACAACAATTGCGAGGGCAACGATGTGATCGCTCTTCCCTGGCCGAATGCCCCACACACCAACGGTGTTGCGCCCTTGATCGCGCAACTGCTCCTCGTGGAAACGCAGGCTCATCCCTTTCTTGGTAATCAGCACAAGCTCGTTGTTGCCGTTCGTGAGCTCTGCGGCGATCAAGCAATCGCCCTCCTCGATCTGAATCGCGATAATGCCACCTTTGCGCACGTTAGCGTAGTCGGAAAGATTAGATTTTTTGACGATGCCGGAGCGCGTCGCGAAAACGATATGGAGCTTTTCGTCCCATGTTTGATCGACAGCGCTCGCTCCGGTTCCTGATTTTTTCGACTGAACGCGGATCGTCGCCGCGATCTTTTCGTCGGGGCGCAGCTCTAGAATATTTGCAATGGAGCGCCCCTTGGCGGCCCGCCCCATCTCTGGAATTTCATAAACTTTTTCGACGTAGGCGCGTCCGGATTGCGTAAAAAACATCAGGTAATCGTGGGTCGTTGCCGTGAAGAGATGCTCGACGAAATCGCCTTCCTCTTCTTCGGTCGCGCCTTCGCGCGTTGACATGCCGATCACGCCCTTGCCGCCGCGGCGCTGCGCGCGAAATGCGCTTACGGCGGTGCGTTTGATAAAGCTGCCGTGTGTGATGCTGATGATGCAACCTTCGTTGGCAATGAGGTCTTCCATGTTGATCTCGGTCTCGGCGGGCGCAATCTCCGTCAAACGCGGCGATCCATATTTGTCGCGAATGTCGCGAAGTTCCTTTTTGATGATCGTGAAGACTCTTTGCTCTTTTGCCAGAATGTCGCGGAGGTCTTTGATCGACCCGAGTAGCTCCTTGTATTCATTGTCGATCTTTTCGCGCTCAAGACCGGTGAGTTGATAAAGGCGAAGGTCGAGAATCTGATTTGCCTGATGTTCGCTGAATGCGTAGCGGCCATCCAGCAAGCGCGCCGGATTCCGAACAATGATACCGATTTGTTCGATCTGCCGCTTCGTAAATTCAAACGCGAGCAATTTCACCCGCGCTTCGTCGCGGTTGGCCGAGCCGCGAATAATTCGAATGAACTCATCGAGATTGGCAAGCGCAATGAGGTACCCTTCGAGCGTTTCGGCGCGTTCTTCTGCCTTGCGTAATTCAAAACGGGTGCGGCGCAGCGTAACTTCGCGGCGGTGCTCGATGTAGCAGGCGTTTGCTTCCTTGAGCGAAAGAAGCTTCGGCCGGCCGTGATCAATCGCAAGCATTATCACCGCGAAAGAGCTCTCCAGCGCAGTGTGTTTGTACAGATTATTGATAATGACCTTCGGATTGGCGCCGCGCTTGAGTTCGATTACGATGCGCGTGTTTTCATCCGACTGATCGCCGACGTAGCTGACATCGGTAAGAACTTTTTCGTTCACCAACTGTGCGATCCGCTCGACCAGCGTTGCACGGTTCACGCCGTAGGGAATTTCGGTAATAACAATCTGCTCACGTGCGCCTTTGAGTTCTTCGACTCCAGCTTTGCCACGGACCTTAAAGCTGCCGCGCCCGCCATCGAAATACTGGCGAATGCCGCTCATGCCGCAGATGATGCATCCGGTCGGGAAATCCGGCCCCTTCACGTGTTTCATTAGCTCGTCGAGCGTAATGTCCGGATTGTCGATTTGCGCGCAGATCCCATCGATAACTTCGCTCAGATTGTGCGGCGGAATGTTCGTGGCCATGCCGACCGCGATGCCGGTTCCACCATTGACGAGCAAATTCGGCAAGGCGGATGGGAAAACGGTTGGCTCAGTGCGGGTCTCGTCGTAGTTGGGGACAAAGTCGACCGTGTCCTTTTCCATGTCGGTCATAAGCGCCGCGCCGAGATGTGTCATGCGCGCTTCGGTGTAACGCATCGCGGCCGGCGGATCGCCTTCCACTGAGCCAAAGTTGCCCTGCCCGTCGACAAGCGTTTCGCGCATCGCCCACGGTTGCGCCATATGAACAAGGGTGGGGTAGATCACCGCTTCGCCGTGCGGATGATAATTACCACTCGTGTCGCCGCAGATTTTCGCGCACTTGCGATGCTGCCTGTTTGGAAACAGCGATAAATCGTGCATCGCATAGAGAATTCTTCTCTGCGATGGTTTCAGTCCGTCACGCGCGTCGGGCAAGGCACGCGAGATTATGACGGACATCGAGTAATCGAGGAACGATCTCGATACTTCCTCGGCAACATTGATCGGTTCTACCTTTTCGTTTTGATTGTACATGGTCTAAATTTGTAGGAGCGCTGCCGAACGCTCTGCCACGAAACGTTCTTCCCAAGCGCGTGAAATGTCATCGGCCTGACGGACCGTCACAGGAGCACCAATCCTTGTGCGGCGCGGCAGAGAAATTCGCAGAAAATCCAACACCGCTCGGATGGTGCCCTCGTAGTCTTGGCAGAGTTTCTCGTATTCGACCCGGAAAGGATCGATGCCGATCTGCTGAAAAAAACGCTGCCAAACGCTTTCCTGCCGTCGGCCCTCTTTGAGACATTGTTCGATTAATTCCGCATCGAACTGCGGTTCTCTTTGAATAGTTTTCCCCTTCTGCACTTTCCAAAGACCAGTCTGAAGCGCACGAGCTGTCGACAATGCTTGCCGGAGTTTGTTGCGCCGGAAGACATGAACAAACTTGAGACGCGGGAACGCATTTTGCAAAAGCTTGAGATCGCTTGTTCCCGCATCACCAAAAGCG
>WNGK01012303.1_pt1 | contig 18710 bp, 16 predicted proteins | sample 5400601 | NCBI WGS metagenome assembly WNGK01 (sample SAMN13153376, study PRJNA577476) | soil metagenome | isolation source: 60 cm soil or saprolite under Garry oak tree replicate 1 | place: USA:California | collected 2016-06-15
GATTCCCGGAAGAAAATCACGGATTTCCCGACCGCAGACATTGGCTAGTCTGGACTGACATCTCCGATGAACCCTAACCCAAGCCTAGGTTATGGCCCCGTGAAGAAGGCATCCGTCTCGCTCCAGGTCCCCGTGCCCGCATCGAGAGTCAGTTGACAGCCGCGGCTACGACTCTCTTTAATAGTCAGTTTTCCAGAAGAATTGTTTGGGGTTCACCATGAAGGTCGAGGATAGGCTGGACGCGATTGAGAGGGAGCTTGCGGAGATCAAGGCAGCACTATCATCCTCGCGGAACCTGAAAGTTGTGAAACTAAAGGGATTGTGGAAGGGGCTCAAGGTCGACGACGAAGACGTTGAAGCGGCTAAGAAATCCCTCTTCAAGCATGCCTCCGCCTAGACGGTTCTATGTCACTGATACCCATCCCTTCGTGTGGTATCTCGCCGACGACGCAAGGCTTAGCTCCGATGCTAGAATGGCTTTCGACCGCGCAGACTCCGGCGAAGCAACGATCATCATTCCAGCCGTAGCGCTAGCAGAAGCAGTCTATCTCGCTGAAAAGGAACGAATCGAGACGAAGACAGACCTAATCTTTGGAATAGTTGAAAACGCTTTGAACTACAGAGTCTACCCGTTGGACGTTACAATCGTCAAGAAATCCTTGGAACTGCAAAAACTGTCGGAGATTCACGACAAGTCGATTGTAGCGACAGCAAGACATCTTGGCTTCGAACTCATCACAAAGGATGGAAAGATCAGAGACAGTGGCTACGTGCCAACGATCTGGTAACATCTGCCCCAAACCCTGGGTTTTGCCACGTGAAGAAAGCACCCGTCCCGCTCAAAGCCCAAGTGTCCCCCTTGACTAGTCAAGGGACGAGGCTACTAGAAGCCTTCATGAAACACAAGTTTGGCTTTGCCGCGTTTCTCATTCCCCTTGGTATCCGGATAATCCCGGAGATCCTCGTCGGACCCTACCCGATAGGGTGGGACATTATCGCTTACTACATTCCGAACTCTCTCGACCTAGCCTCAGGCAGCATGAACGTGTGGGGAATAATCACGTCGCCTCCACTCATGTACGCGATGGTCGTGCCCGCTTACGTTCTGACAAAGGTTAGTCTTGTCTGGATCTTCAAGATTCTGGGTCCGATCCTCTATGGCTTTCTTGGCTGGTCGATATTCATGTTCTGCCAGAGAAGACTTCACTGGTCAAGCAAGAAAGCGTTCTACGCAGTACTCTTCATCTCAGCGTACTTTGTTACGATGCGGATCGGATGGGACGCCTACCAAGCCGAGCTTGGACTTGCTCTATTCCTTCTTGCAGAGTCGATCCGATTCCCGGCTTCAGCCAAGTCAGCGCTCAGCAGAGTTTCCCTGTTATCCCTCGCTGTTCTTTCTAACCAACTTGTCGGGGTCCTAGTCGTTGGCACCCAACTGGCGACACTCGTCCATCCTTCGATAAGAAACAACACAAGGCTGCTCTCGCTTCAATTTTCGCCAATCGCACTCTTCCTCCTAATTCTGTACTCAACCATGCGGACCGCACTGGCTCCCGGGCTTTCAATCGTCGGACCCGGAGCCAACTTGTCGATCCTCACAACCAACCTCTCCTTCCTCTTCTATGCTTACATCTTCGTCGTTCCACTAGTACTGTTTGGTATCAAACTCCGCGAAAGGTCAGTTTTCGTCCCTTGGACCATTACGTGTGGAATCGGGCTGGCCCTCTCAGTAATGCCCGGGCATGTTTTCCAAGATATCGGGTACAGATGGGTCCTGCTCCTCTCCTTGCCTCTTCTGTTTCTGGCCTACGAGGGCTACTCCAGGTTGCGGGTCCAAAGCGCATTCGCAACGAGGAATTGGGGAAGCGTGCTAAGAGTAGTAATCATCGTCTCACTTTCTAGCTCGGCAATATCATATGCCATTCTTCCAGCACAATCGGCACTGACTATCTACACTGTGTTTCCCCAGTATGTTCCTACTTCGATGGTTCAGAGCAGCCTGCCCCTTTCCGACTATCCGAACGTTGTGAGTGCGATGGTCTGGGTGGACTCGCACCTAGATTCGAATAGCGTCTTGATCACGCAACAGGCGTTCTATGGCTGGGCGCGATCCTATCTCTCGCCCGACAAACAAGTGCTGAACAGTTTCCTGAGCTCTCCATCTTCTGCGATCGATCAAACGGGATCCTACACCCACGTCCTCACGGTCTGGTGGGTTGAAGGATCAGGATGGTTCCAAGGCTCGTTCCCAGTCGGTGCAAAACCATTGGTGAGGTTTGGAGACCTTGCGGTCTATGAGTATCGTTAGGCCGATGTTGCGATCGGTTGGAGTATTTCGACGAAGGGGGATGCACCGACCAATACAATTAGCGTTATCAACCCTTCAACTTAGGGTTCAGCAACTTTGATCCAGAGCGCGGAGTCCGTGAGACTTCGAGACTTGGTCGAAGAGAGGCTTGGCCTGGACCCTCAAACGGCTATTTCGCGAATAGTCGACTTCGTTCGGACATCATTCGGTTCTTCCGGATGTGCAGGAATTGTTGTGTCTCAGTGGTGGGATAGATAGTGCGCTGACTGCTACTCTCTGCGTTAGGGCTGTTGGGCCCGAGAAGGTGACAGGGGTCTTCATGTTTGAAGAGAGAATGCGAGACGGTATCGATGCGCGGCACGCTCGGGAGATTGCGAGTAACCTGCACATCCGAACTGTTGACTTGACTCTGGATCCTCTTATCAGGCGTTTCTCAGAGACGTTTCCCGTCAAGATCGAGCATCAGGTAGCGAGAGGCAATCTGAAAGCAAGAATGCGGATGATGAGCCTATACTATCTGGCGAACGCGAAAAACCTCCTAGTCGCTGGCACAGGGGATAGGAGTGAGGACCTCATCGGTTATTTCACGAAGTACGGGGATGGGGGCGTGGACTTTCTTCCGATCGCGCACCTGTACAAGTCACAGGTGAGATTCCTGGCGAAACATGCGGGCATCTCGCCGGAGGTAGTCGAGAAGCCTTCGTCTCCGAATCTCTGGGAAGGCCAGAGGGCTACGGATGAGATCCCGCTTGACTATGCAGAAATGGATAGAGCACTGGTCTGCCTCTTTGACCTGAAGGCGAGCCCGGAAGATACGGCGAAGAATCTGGGAATTGACGAACGGAAGGTCCGTGAGATTGTGTCGAGGTTTCAGAATTCAGCGCACAAGAGATCGTATCCGCCCATGATCGGGAGCTGGTAGCTTGAATCTCCAGAAGAGACTTCGAAGTCACAAGGCCAAGATCGCCGTGTGGGGAACAGGATACATCGGCTTCTCAACGATGGCTTACTATGCGAAGAATGGGATCAGGTGTGTCGGATACGACATTGTCCCCGAAACGGTTCGAAGCATCAATGCCGGCGAAATTTCGCTCCCAGGTCTTGGCCAATGGTTAGGGTTCTCCGCGGTCCCGCTCGTCAAGAACGGCCTCATGCACGCGACAAGCAAGGTGAAAGACATCATCGACGACTCCTCGATCAAAGTTCACTTCATCTCGATTCCCACAGAACGGAAGGGCAAACCGTGGGACGGTGCCCTGCAAGACGTTTCCAAGAAACTAGCGGCGAAGAAGGTCGAAAACGGGCCAGATCTGGTGATAATCGAGTCAACTCTTTCGCCTGGACAGTGTGACAAGGTCCTGGTTTCTACGCTGCGCAGGTCAGGACGGGACGTTCCGGAGGAATTCCAAGTAGCAATAGCCCCAAGGCGCGACTGGTTCGACAACCCCGGGCTCAACGTCCACACGATCCCGAGAGTTGTGGGAGGCCTAGATGAAGAATCGAGAGGAGCCGCCATGGACGTGTTAGGGATCATCTGCTCCAAACTGGTTCCTGTTTCTGATCACAGAATTGCAGAACTGGTCAAGTCGACGGAAAACTCGTTCAGAGCCCTTAACATAGCCTTCGCCAACACTCTATCTCGCGCCTTCCCAGACATCGACACCATCGAACTGATCAACGCGGCCGCGACAAAATGGAACTATGTCGCTCACTATCCAGGACTGGGAACGGGAGGATACTGTATTCCATTGGCTCCCGAGTATCTCATTGAAGGGTCCCGCAACAAAGGGGAGCACACTGACCTTCTTTTACAAATTAATGAAGTCAATAGATCCCAGACCAGATTCGTGGGAGAACTTATTGCAAAGAGCCTCTCCGGAAGCTTAGTTGGAATACTCGGCCTTAGCTACAAGCGCAATCTGAAAGTCCACGTTCTCTCGCCGACTATAATGCTCGCTGATGTTCTGAAGAAAGCTGGAAAGCACGTTGTGATTCAGGACCCATTCTATTCCTCTAAGGAGATAGAGGAGATTGCCGGAGTTGGCACTTTCAGTTACCCAGAGGATCTGAAAAAATTCGATTCGGTCGTAGTATCGGTTCCCCACCTTGAATATACCGAGACTCCTGTGCCAGCACTCTTGAAATCCATCAGGTCAGGCACCTTCGTGTTGGACGCAGAGGGCGCCTGGCAGAGTTACAGAGACTTCTTCCAGCAAAAAAGCATCGACTACAGAAAAATTGGCGATGCCGGTTGGGCTCTTCCGAGAAAGACGAAATGAGCAAGACCATACCACTCGTTTCAGTGGTGATTCCAGCGTATAACGAAGAAGACAACATTGCTCCTTGTGTCGATATGCTTACCAAAGAACTGTCGTCCGCGCACCTTCCTTTCGAGATTATTGTTGTAAATGATGGAAGTACGGACAATACGCTCCGTAAGGCTCAGTGCCTCTCATCAGCTAACCGTCTTGTCAGGGTCGTCGACCTTAGAGGAAACTTTGGTAAGCCTGTTGCGTTGAGGGAGGGAATTCGGAGGGCTAACGGTGAGCTGATTGCCTTCTTCGACGCTGACCTGCAGTATAGTTCTCGAGATCTTGTCTCCATGATACACATGTTTCATGAATCCTTGGACTTTGTAAACGGGAATCGTGATTACAATGGATACGGAGCATCTAGAACGGCATTCTCGCGTCTCTACAATAGAGTTGTACGCTTACTCTTTCGAATGGAATTGAAGGATTCGAATTGCGGAATCAAAGTAGTGAGAAGAGAGCCCGCAGATCCCGAGACACTATTTAACTTCGGGCTTCCTTTGATGGTCCCACTCTTAAGGATCAGGGGATTCAGATCGGCCGAATTGCCGGTGTCCTTGTACGAACGCAGGTCTGGGGAGTCAAAGTATTACTCGAACGGACATTTCCTTGGTGGAATTAGCAACGTACGAGACATTACTTATCATTCGATCATGCTTCTTAGTCTGCTCATTCACGCACCCTTCGAATGGGGACGCAAGAATGGAAGCTCAAGTAAAGGCGTGAACTCTTAATCCGCGGTCCACTTCGACACGGAGACCGCTATGGTGCGCATCGTTGTCCTAAGCCAGCGAGGCGTCAGACATCCTCTCTCTGGTGGTGCTGGGAAGTACATCCACGAAATATTGCGCCGCCTCACGGATCGCCATTCTATCACAATCTTGTCGTGCGGGAGTGCGCTTAGCAAAACCGTCGAGGAGATAGACGGCGTGACTTATCGACATTTTCCCGAATCATTTCACAGGCTGACCTTGCCAATAAGATATCTAACCAAGTTTGCGGGAAAGACTGACTTGTTAGTCGACAATTCAGATGTCGGGATTCCTTGGCTTTCACCTTTTTACACTAAAGTGCCTAAGATCCTCGTGACTTACCAAATTGCCAAGGGGATATTCCGCTATGAGCTTCCTCGACCGCTATCGGAGATCGCAGTTAGCCTTGAGCCCCGCGTCTACTCGGCGTACAGAAACAGCAAAATTGTGACATGTTCACCAAGCACGAAGGACGACCTAGTATCCTTGGGGATAAAATCAGAAAGGGTATCGGTGATTAGACCAGGCATTGACGACTCGTTTAGACGATTCGAATCGGATGGAGCTAAATTTGACGATCCTACAATAATGTGCATTAGCAGATTTCGCCGTTACAAAGGGCTCAGCTACGCGATAAGATCGATGAAGTTCGTTCTTGAGAAGGTTCCAGGAGCCAAATTGCTTATCATCGGAAATGGTGACCCGACAGAATTGAGAGAGGAGGTTTCCCGAACAAACTATTCACGATCGATTCAGGTCCTAGAACGTAGACCTAACACCTGGGATGCAGAGAAACGTGATCTGTTGTCGAAATCTCACCTTCTATTGATACCATCCATTCGTGAAGGATACGGAATCGTCGTGATTGAAGCGAACGCATGTGGCACACCTGCGATCGGTTGGGCAGTCCCAGGAGTTCAAGACTCAATAGTTGACGGAAAGACAGGTTTGCTCGTACCTTTCGGCGATGTTCGCGCACTCGGAGAAACCATAGCGAAGCTTCTAGGGAGAGACCCGACACAACTTAGGGACCTATCACACCCCGCTATCGACTGGGCGAGACAACATTCGTGGGATACTGCTGCAGAAATGTTTGCGCAAACCATTGCTCTAGAAACTTGACGACTCTCGGTCATGTTGCAAGCTCCGAGCGATCCAAGCCAAAACGTTTGTCACGTCTAGAACTGATAGAGGAGCTCAGTCGGGGAGCACAAAAGTCCTCAGGCCTTTCAATCAATATTGGCTGCAAAGATACCCGATTGGGAGACATCAACATCGATATCAGCGGCCATCCGAACGTCAGAGCGAGCGTACTGTTTCTCCCCTTCCGGGAGAACACGTTTTCCGTCGCGATATTCTCGGAAGTACTTGAGCACCTACCTGCAGGCAGAGAGAGACAGGCACTCACCGAAATTCGCCGTGTCCTGAACCAGAATGGAGTTCTAATCCTTTCGACACCAGCTTCGGAGGGCGCCTGGGGAAAATTGTATTGGTTCGGGGATCCGGCCTTTTGGTTCATTAACCACAGGCACTATCTCGAAGAAGAATTGAAGCGGTTGCTTGACTCCAGCGGTCTCGCGGTGGAGACCTTGTCGAGAAGAGGAGGACCTCGAGACCTTTTGTTTAGCATCGTGACGCCTTTTGCCTACTTGTCAAAGAAGCTGGGGAAACCATGTGATCCAAACCTAAACAGCGATTATTCGATTGAATCACCTCGCAGAGGGTACACTTTTGTCATTGAAGCAAGAAAAACTAACACGATGTCCGGCCGAACCCTCATATGAAACCCCGACATTCCTTTCTGAGTGGCTTCCTCGGTGAGTGCTAGGGGAGAATTGGGAAGACCAAATCATTCGTGAAGGAAGATAATGAGATGACGCTCGTTCAATCAGAAAGAAACCTTGTGTCTGTCATAGTTCCGACTCGCGACTCCTCTCGTACGATTGCGACTTGCTTAGAGTCGTTAGGGCGTCAACGTGACGTGGAAATTGACATTGTGATAGTTGACCAAGAGAGCAACGACGGGACCTCCATGATCGCCCACGACTATGGTGCGACAGTCGTCAATGTGAAGCGAACAGCTACTTATGCTCCACCATCGCGCTCCCGAAATGTTGGGTTCTCAAAGAGTCGCGGGAATTATGTTCTCCATATAGATTCAGATATGGAATTATCCAGTCCGGACCTTCTCTCATCTTGCGTGAGCGCCTGTCGATCAGCTCACGCAGTCATAATTCCGGAAATAGATGTTGGAATAGGTTTTTGGGCAGAATGCAAAAGCATGGAAAGACAATGTCACCTTGGGAAGACCTTGCTCGAAAGTCCAAGATTTTTTAGACGAGAGACGTTTCAGGCACTGTCCGGGTACGACTCGAGTATTACCTCGGGAGAGGACTGGGAATTGACCGATAGGCTCCTTCAGCGCGGTGCAATAATAGCAAGGATCCCTTTGAGAATAAAACATCATCTTGGAAGTCTCTCTATGAGGGCACAATTGATGAAGAAGTTCAGCTATGGTAAGACGATGCTTCCATATGCCGAGCGTCGGAACAGCCAAATGAGCAGAAGATTCGGCAGCTACGTTGGTGCGTACGCGAGGAACGTGAAGAATCTCAGATTTTACATTTATCCAGTCCTGCTCATGCGCTCTATTGAGTCTATCGGCCTTGTCGCGGGCATAACTCTCAGCAAGACGACGGGCGAACCGCGCCCATAACCATCCCATTGCACGACATCAGTGTCAGTGCGGTCGTCGACTTTGTTTTATCAGGAAAGACAGAACCGCTAACGCGTGAATGAGTCTCGCGCTGATGATTTATGAAAGAGGCAAAATATCTCAAGACTTCTGACCGTATCTGTCACGCGGTCTTTTGAACCACTAGCTTGCCGATTTCGAGATATGATCGCACTATGGAGGACCCCTTTGACATTCTTGTGAGGATTTCGCGGTCGGAAACCGTCCTCAGCTTCTGCGTTAAGATCCTAGAGTTCAGTGTGAGAGGCATGTCTCGAACGTTCGAGAACACAGCCCGAAGGTATGACCTTGTCACTTCCGTCTGTCCCAATAGGCTCGCTCCAATCACAAAAGTCATTAGACCCGAAAGCAAACTGAAGGGCAAAATGAAAGTAAGGGCCCAACCGCTGTAGTTCTTCAACAGTGTCTTCATAGTATTTCTTTGACTGAGGTAGAGCCTAAGGGTACTTGTAACATGGCTGTCACCTTTGACAGCACCGCCTTGAACGGTCCCTCCGCTCTTGTGGTACACTACAGCGTCAGGCACCGCACAGATTCCAAAACCTGCTAACCTAGCGCGCCAACAAAAATCCAAGTCTTCAACAAATATGAAATAGGAAGAGTCGAGAAGGCCGATGGTTGCAAACACGTTTGCTCTGATCAACATTGCGCAAGCTGCGACATAGAAGGGATGGGGCGCCTTGTCGCGAATTCGGGCCGAGGTGTTATTGACCGGATAACCCAGCACATCACAATCTAGTCCCAATTCGACGATCTGGTTTTTCTTCTCTAGGTCTCGTATGAGAGGGCCGACGATTCCAATCGAGCTATCCAGACGAGTTGGCGCAATCATCCTTTCAATTGCCTCTGGTTCCAGAACGGTGTCGTTGTTCAATAGCAGGATGTATTCCGTGTTAATGTCTAGGGCGTATCGGATTCCTACATTGTACCCTTCCGCTGCGCCGAGATTCTTCGCGTTAGCTATAACTTGAGCTTGAGGATGATTCTCCCTTATGAGCTTGATCGACCCGTCAGTCGACCCGTTATCCACAACGATGATTTTCAGGCCCGGCAACGATTGACTTGAAAGCGAATCGAGACATGAGGAAACGAATTGGTACCCGTTGTAATTGAGTACTATAGCGCACACATTAGGGAGATTTGAGAGCACTCTGGTTTCAGCTACGACTCTATTGGATCCTAGTCCACCGCTTGAATAAATTTATAGTCGCTCAATAGTACAAGTTCAACTCTAAGAATATTCTGAGTCGATTAAGTACGACCCGCATAAAGTCATGGCTGGATTCGGTGTCTTTGCGATCGCGGGCACTGGATGGGGTCTTGCTTCTCGTGGTCTCTATTGTCGTAACAATCCTTTGGTTCAACAATGGCAACCTGGCGCTGGGTGGAGATGTTGCCGCGATCCCATTCGACCCTACGCGAATGGCGCCAAGATACCTGTCGGCATGGAATTTTTGGATTGACTCTGGGAATCCTATACCAAGTGCCATCAGCAATCAGGTTCCCACGTTGGATTTTCTCTTCTACTATTCTCTCCATCTGATGAACCTGTCTCTCAGCTCGGCGCAAAGCATCTACATTGTATTGTTTTCCTATTTCCTTCCTGCCATTTCCACATATTCGTTGGTGGTCGTTCTCTTTGATTCTAAACTCCGCTCCTCCCGGTTGGCGGGATTTGTTGCGGGATTGTTCGCGATCTTGAATCCAATTTATGTTTATTCCACGGGATACACTTCGATCTTGAATTCCCCGATTTCAAGAGCGTCATTGCCACTCGCACTATTTCTTGTGGTTGCGGGGTTCAAAAAAAGAGATCTTAGGTACGGAGTGGCACTTGGACTGTCATCAGTACTTGTTTTCGCAGTTTTTGCGCGGGCAATTGAATTCGGGTTCCTAGTATTGATAGCCGTGGTTCTAGCTGCTCCGCATGCTTCAAACTTCCTCAAAGGGCGTCATCCCATCTCGCCAAGATTTGCGTTCCGTTTCGTCGGAGTGTCTTGCATTATCGCAATCGGAGCGAACTTGTTTTGGCTCATTCCGTTTCTAGGAGTGTACCCAGTCTTCTATGACACTCTGGCAGCGTTTCCGGTCTCGTCTGTAAGCTTCGAAAGCCAATTCACAACATTGCAGAACGTTCTACGTCTGCAGGGATATTGGCCGTTCTTCGTAGGTACGTACGTTCCGTACTCAAGCTATTATTTCAATTCTGTTATTTGGGTCGGTACTTTTGCCATACCTGCTATCGCAATAGCAGGACTATCCTCGTGGAGAGTAGCTCGCCGAGAGAGCATAAGTCTGGGGTTTCTTGTCGCATTGCTCCTAGCTCTGGGTCAGGGCACCAATTTGCCCTTTGGAATCTTTACAACCTTGATACAATCTGTGCCTTTCTTGAAGCTTTACAAGGACCCGTGGATATTCCTCGAACCTCTGTCGCTTCTCTACTCGATCCTTTTTGGAGTTTCGATGGCTTCTATTGCAGAATTCGCTTCAAAGCACATTCATCGCAGACATATTCCAAAAATCGCATCCATAGCACTGGCAATGTTGGTCTTGGGAATGATCTCTTGGCCGGTCCTCTCTGGAGCGGTTTTTGAGAACTGGTATCAACCGTCGCAGCGAGGTGTTGCTGTTCCGCCAGAATACGCGCAACTAAACAACTGGCTTTCGCAAGACAACTGTGGTTGCGCCGCATTGATTGTCCCAAAACTTTCTGGGAGCTATGTAGCCACGAAGTGGGGGTTTCAAGGTCCTAATGACTTGTATCAGAATCTCTTCTCGGTGAAGCTAGTTACGGGCTCAGGCCCACCGATCTATGGTCTGCGACCTGCGCCTGAAAAACAGATAGTGGACTACATATACACACTAATGTCAGCCGGAGATCCGCTTTTCTCTCCCAATCCAATTAACGCGACTTCGCAAATTCAGTACTGGCATTTCTCCGTCAAATCTCAAACTGCTTCGGACACTGTGACCTACAGTAGGAATCTGACACCTTGGAATGAGATTGATTGGACTAAGCTAGTTTTCGGAATTGGAGATGATTCGGGCAATGTTGCGTGGTATCCATTTGCACAGCATGTTTTGCTTACTGACGGACAGTGGAATCTATTCGACTTTCCTTTGAACCAGCCGGATGTGAGAGCCTCTAACTTGACGAGTATTCGCGCGTTCTTTCTAAATTATGGACTCTTTTCAGAGAATACCGTAACAGCGACGGGAAGCGGGATGATCTCCTTTGGGCACATGATGACATCAGCAGGATACGTACCCGAGAAGTTGATTCAATTCCTTCTGGGATCTTTGAACGTTAAGTACCTCGTCATGGACAAGTCCATCGATTCCATGTTGTACCCTCAGCTGGATCTAAGGCCCTACGAATCTACGTTCTTCTCGTGGACGAAAATCACGCTGGTGAAAAATTTTGGCAGCCTACTTGTATATGAGAACTCACAATATGGCTCTCTGATCTCTGCCCCGAAGACTTGGATTCAAATTTCGAACATCTATCAACTTCCCAATGAGTTCGGACGTGCACGAGGAACCCCGGAGGCCTTGGGATATCTAATTACAAATGACCAACGTCCAGGACCCACGACGTACAACGCGACGATAGAATCGGTAACACAGACTGGACCTACGAGTTTCAACGTTCGACTGGTCAGCGCTGGGAATTTCCTGCTTGTATTATCAACAGCTTTCGACAATAACTGGCACGCAACAATTAATGGAGTTACGCAGAATGACCATGTTCTGGCAGATGGATATTCGAATGGTTGGCTAATTAACGAGTCGGGAGAAACTACCGTCCAGATCGTCTATCAACCCCAATCAGTTTACGACGCCTCGTTATTGGTGTCACTCCTGACCTTGGTCATTGTCTCGGCAGCCTTGTGTGTACCGAGGTTAGTTAGGGTAATAGGGAGTCGACTTCAGAATGCTATTCCCCCACCAGATAATGGAAGAGATAAGATTGGATGTCAAGACCTCGATCTTCCGATTCGGGCGCACTCTGAATTGGAAATCCTCCGAAAAAATTGAACTACCATAAGCTTAGTCTAAGTTTGGTGCGAAAAACGAATCGGACACTTTTATCGCAGTCGCATGAACCACACGTCGGGCTACACAAATGAGGGTTGTTATCACCGGGGGTTGTGGTTTCATTGGAAGCCACTTGGTCAAGGAAGCGGTCACGAGAAGGTGGGACGTGACGGTCTATGATAATTTCTCCCGTTTTGCTCCTGACCACCTTGGCGATTACAAAGAAGCGGTCTCGATCGTGAAGGGCGAGATCGAGGACCTGGCAGGCTTGAGAAAGACCTTGAATGGAGCAGACGTTGTGTTTCATCTCGCCGCTGCTTCAAGACAAAGTGGCTCCATTGAATCACCAAACACCTACTTTTCTCCAAATGTTCTGGGAACATTCAATGTTGCCGAAGCCTGCAGAACCACCTCGGTCAGAATCATATTCACAAGCACGTGGGTGGTCTATCAGAAGAGGCAGAGGGAAACACTCACCAAATTTGACGAAAAAGCTGTACTTGATCCCGAAAACCCGTACGCCATGTCGAAGAAGCAAGGGGAAGATTGGCTGAACCTTTACAACAGTCTCTATCGGGAAGATTCTGTGATCTTTCGCTTGTCCAACATTTACGGTCCCGGAGACAAAAACCGGATCATACCCTCCATAATCGACCGCGCTAAGAAAGGTGATGACATAGTGGTTTTCGGCAAGGATCGCCTCCTAAACTTCGTTCACGTTGATGACTTGGTTGAAGCGTTTGTATTTGCAGCTACAAAGAAGAGAATGGACAACCGTATATTGAATATTGGATCGGACACCAGCGTAACCATGAAGGAAGTTGCAGACAGGATAACGAAGGCCGCCTCGTCTAACTCACGAATCAGAGTCGAACCTTTACCTGATTGGGAACATCCCTACTATCTCCCTGACATATCACTAGCCGAGAAAGAATTAGGTTTCAGAACGCGGAAACAATTGGATGCCGGCATTGAGGAGATGGTCAGACCTGAAGTGGCCAAACCATTGGTCATATCCGAAGTAAGATAGCCCCAATCAATATAGGAGATCTCAAAACATTGCTGGGACGGCCGGAAGTACTTGATCGGAAAACCGTCACTACGGTAACCACCTGCCAGATTTGCAAAAGTTCGAGACTTCGGAAAATCTTGGAGCTGGGCAATCATCCGGCGGTCGTATTCCTTACGGAACAAGAGCTAGGTGGCAAGAAGGATGAGCGATACCCGCTTGGTATCCAATATTGCGATACCTGTGGATGTGTACAATCTAGATACATAGTCGACCCTAGCATCCTCTTTGGAGAAGAGTATCATCACATCTCGGGGATTCCAACCTCATTTAGGAGGCACTTGCAGGATCTAGCTTCAGTATTGTCAAATCGGTTCAGCCTTACTCCGCAAGATCTAGTCGTGGAAATAGGCTCCAGCGATGGAGCACTTCTCGAGCAACTCTCGTCGCATAAGGTGAAACTCCTCGGAATCGATCCTTCAAGCGTCGCTCAAATCGCGATCGACAAGGGAATTCCCACAATTAGGGAATTTTTCGGCGAAAAAACCGCTCGAGCTATTCTTCGCAAGTTTGGAAAGGCCAGGGTAATAGTTGCCTTAAACACGTTCGCCCACGTGGCAGAGTTAGATTCCCTTTTGAGGGGAATCAACTTGCTCCTCGACGAGAAGGGAGTATTTGTCACCGAGTCCCACTATTTGGTGGATCTAGTATCAAAGCTTCAATACGATTTCATCTATCACGAGCATCTCAGATACTATTCCCTGAAGACACTAGTCTATCTATTCGACAAGTATGGCATGGAGGTCCATGATGTCGAACGAATTCCAACCCACTCTGGTTCAATCCGGGTCTTCGCTTCCCGAAAGGGCACCTATCCGATTTCACCGTCGGTCGGCATCATGCTTGAGGCCGAGTCCAAGTTAGGCATCTCCTCCTCTGCTACTTATGACGAATTCGCCCGACGCGCTGAGGAACACAAGTTGGCACTCATAGGTATGCTTTCAACTCTCAAGCATGAAGGAAACCGGATCGTTGGACTCACCTACCCGGCTAGGGCTCTGACCCTTATGCAGTATTGCGGTATAGATCAGCAATTCCTAGATTACATAACGGAACAGAGCCCCTTGAAGGTCGGCAAATACGCACCAGGAACACACATCAAGATTATTGACGAATCGGTCCTCTTCACGGATCAGCCCGCCTACGGATTGCTGTTATCCTGGCATTTAGCAGACGAGATAATTCCAAAATTCAAGGCCAAAGGATACAAGGGAAGATTCATCATACCACTGCCGGAACCCCGCGTCGTCGATTGAAAGTGTGCACTTCTCGGATCGGTGATTTGTCGCTAAGGTTCGAGTCAGATCCACGAGATATCCTCGAAACGAGAGATGCTCATCTTCGGTCCTTCAATATTCTCGGGGGGTCTGAATGGGTGACGGTCAATGTGTCACCGGGGTCCAGCAAGATCGTTGCTGGCGATGATGCGAAGATTGATTCATTGTTCTTCGATATGTCGGAAACTGCTCCACCAGTTATGTAAATCGCCTCGGACACCCCATCGTTGTTGACGTACGTGAATGGTGAGACTGGCCCCACATTGATCAGGTCCAATCCGAGAGGATTGTATCCGATGTTACTATGAAGCCGAAATGACTGTGCATCCAAAGCTCCAATTGAGTCCACTCCATTTCCACGCAGATCGTTATTTGATATTAGAACCTGAGAAACTATCTCGGTCTGCTGAGAGAGTGAGATTCCAAACTGCTGAGTTTGAACGTCCTGATCATCGAAGCACCTGTTTCCGATTATTAGGACTCCATCTACTGATACATCAGGAACTCCCTGTACGAGGATACCTGCCCTTCTATTAGGAACATCAGTAGAGTCACGGTTGTTGCTGTAGCAGATATTGCCCTCGACAATCACGTTTGACGCTGCGACTTGTATTCCTGCAAGAGCATTGCCGTTGCATATGTTGCCCTTGACCACAATCCCTTTGGAGATTGGTGCACCTGCGACATTGTTGAGGAGAAGTATTCCCATTCCCGCTCCTCCTGCGTTCGGAGCGTTTGTGCATGAGTTTCCTTCGAGTATGACATTCTCGCAACCCCTCCACACTAGGTAGATTCCTGGTGAGTAACCGGAAATCTGATTTCCCTTGACTATGGTCCTTTGGATGAAATCGTCTAGGACGATCCCAGCGGTCTCTGTGGAGCAGAATCTGCTATTCACGATTACGTTGTCGGATACTATCGAGTCTGAATCGAAGTGTAGGTATATTCCTCTGCCGAATGTATCCTTGATGAAGTTATTGTGTATTCTCGCTTTGGAAGTGGAGGTGCTCTGACGTAAAACATAGATCGCGTTTGCTGATTGAGGCCGATTGGTTGTTGAAGGATCAACATGAGACACTCCTGTCGATTCGAGCCGACAACCAGCTATTTCAGTACCCTCGACCGTATCTATCGCCCTCAGCCATATGCCTGCGTTCCAGATATCGTGAATATAGCAGTCGAGGATTTTGACATTGCGACCCGCATGAATGACTACGCCACTCTGCATGTCCGGATTGGCCGGACCCGGGTAAAGGGTTGTGCCTGCAATGTTGGGATTAGAAGAAGCATTACCATCCAACTCGATCCCTTCTATCGTAGCATCATCTCCGGCTACCTCTATCATATTGAACGGATTTGCAGTGTCCTGCGACCCATTCACCACTCTGATTACGGCGCCACGCTCACCAACTAATTGGATTCCTTGACCTACCCTGATGCTATTGGTTAGAGTGTAGATTCCTCTTCTCAAGACGATCAAACCGCCCTCTGTTAGAGCATCGATGGCTGCTTGAATTACCGTCGCGGCATCCGTTCCGGAATAGTCAATTGCTCCCGAAGTACCGTTCTGAGCGTAGAAATTGTCCTGATAGTAGATGATGTAACTTGCTGTGGATAGCTGGGTACCTTGGCTGGGATGCGTGTTCGAAGACGCACCTAGGGTTGGATCTATTCGTAGAACTCCGGCTAAGCCAACTCCGGCGATAACCGGGACTGCTTTCTTCAGAAAGCTCCTTCGAGAGACGTGACTCACTGTCTGTTCAGCTTTGCTCTTTGTCTCTTCCTTTCTTCCCGTCTTCGAAGGCTCGTCTAGCCTCGCCCAATGCTCTTGCAAGCTCGGGCACCTTCTTCGGACCCCAGACAAGCACTGCCACAACCAGCAGCACTACGACAATTTCAGGACCAACAAGGGCCATCTAACACATGACACCTCCACTCTTATCGGATAGAATTGTGCTGAATACTGAAGAGAGTACTTGGCTCTCTAGTTACCCGCTGTATTCGGCGTTAGTGACTATCAATCGTCACTGGTGAGCAGTTGCAAGACTAGTCGCTAGCCCTCACCATCTGAGGACTCGTTTCTCGTCAATAATGCTGAATATTGTCGTGAGCGATTTTCTTGAGACTACGACGACGGAATTTTTGTTGACTGGACTTGTAGCCATCCAACCGTACGACCCAGCCCTTCGTCCAGTCCAATGTTCGCACCCCAGTCGAGAATCATCTTGGCCTTTTTACCGTCAGGAAGCCGCCTATGGTGATCGCCGGTTGGAAAAGGTCGAAATTCGACCTGCGATTTCGAGGTGGAAATATGGATGATCTTGTTGGCTAAGTCGATTATGTTAGTCTCAACCGTGTTTCCAATATTGACGGCTTCGCCAGACACACCCTCCTTTACCACGAGTCGTAGAAGGCCGATAATTGTGTCTGCGACGTAGCAGAATGATCTTGTCTGGGATCCATCTCCGAAGACGGTAACATTGTCTCCTCTGAATGCTTGGAGAAGAAAGCGAGACACAACTCTTCCATAGAGACCATCAGGTCTCAGCCTTGGTCCATAGCTGTTGAACAATCGACCAATTCTCACATCGAGACCGTACTGGTCATGATAGGCTTTGCAGAGTGCTTCTCCAAACCGCTTCCCCTCCTCATAGCACGACCGGGGCCCCAGAGGATTGACTCTACCTTCATACGACTCCGGAGTCGGAAACATCTCAGCATCTCCATACACCTCGCTTGAGGACGCATAGAAGACCCGGGCATCACTCCGCCTAGCCAAGTCCAGCATCTTGTCCGTGCCTGTGGCATTAGCGAGCGCAGTCTCCACAGGATGTTTCTGATAATCCTCGGGCGCCGGTCTACTGGCCAGATGGAATATCATGTCAACCTTGGGGTTTCTAGAGTATGTGCAGACATCGGCTCTTTCGAATTTGAAACCCTTCACTCCCTTGAGATGCTCAATGTTCTCGAAGACCCCAGTCGAGAGATTGTCTACACAGATTATTCTCGAAGCTATCTGATTTAGTGCGTCACAGATCCAGCTACCTAGAAATCCGGATCCGCCGGATATCAGGACATTCTTCCCACGAAACGGCTCAAGGTCAACGGATTTCTTGACCCGATCGATATCCTCCCTAATGATCGGGTCCATCAATCCTGACGCCGGCCCCTGAGGATCTAGCTAGGGTACTCGCTCGTGGGAGTAGTGCTTGTGGGACAAGTACTGGGCTTCCCAGTACAGATCAGGTGAGCCGATGTCCAACCAGATCTCACTCGATGAAACCTCGGTCGTGTATACGCTAAGGTTCCAGTCTACCATCTTCTGGATCCCGTCAGTGAGTTGGAGCTCTCCCCCGAAACCCGCCTCAGTAGATTCTAGGGCTTTGAAGATATTATCGCTGAACACGTACACCGGCATAATAGCCAGTTTCGAGGCCGGCTTCTCAGGCTTCTCGACAAGATGTTTCACCTTCAAGAGCCCGTTAGCACTCGTCTCGCCCTCCACTATCCCAAAACGAGTCGGATCCCCCACCTCCATTGACAGGAACAGCCCGTCCGCCTTTGACTCCTCACTCAACGCGATAACCCTGCGCAAATGGTCCGCATTTCTTGATATGAAGTGGCTATCGCCAGCGTGCACCATGAAACGATCATTACCTACGAAACTCCTAGACCATCCAAACCCTTACTGTCAAGCATCGAAACAAACGAGAAATCAGGCGTAAAATGATCCTCAATGGCCCTTTTACCACGTCCCACAATAAAACAGAACTCACGGAACCCCACGTGGTGCAACTGCTCGAAGACCAGCTGAACAATAGGCTTCAAACACAGGTCCCCGTTCTTCGCCTTCGCGAAGACTGGCAGCATCTCCTTCGGCTGCTCCTTAGTCACGGACAAGAGCCGCGTACCCAAGCCCGCAGCAGGAATCACAGCCTTCCTTATCACCAGTAACCGAAGCCTCAGACGCCGCCCAGTCACCGAATCGGCTTTATAATTTGTACCGAACCGAACCTTCTAGCAGACATTTGCGTGCGCTTGTTCTCCTCATCGTGCTCTTTTCGGCTACACTCATAGGGGCCATTCTATCGACCACGGCTGCTGCTCAGCCTGTTTCCTCTAGTCTTCTCGGGCAGAAGATGCAGGCTGCTTGTTCTTTTCTCAAGACTCTCTACAATCCATCGCTAGGGCTGGTAAGA
>WNGK01008556.1_pt1 | contig 18702 bp, 18 predicted proteins | sample 5400601 | NCBI WGS metagenome assembly WNGK01 (sample SAMN13153376, study PRJNA577476) | soil metagenome | isolation source: 60 cm soil or saprolite under Garry oak tree replicate 1 | place: USA:California | collected 2016-06-15
GCGCGAACACCAGTGCCTTCCAGTGTTTCCTGCAACGCGGCTGGCGAAATGTAAGAACGCGGCGCGTCCGGCTGGTCTCCCTTTTGCAGTTTGAGCGCGTCGCCATTGGTCCCGTGCGATTGAATCAACAGAACTTCGATTCGGTTTTCCGGATGCGATTCGTTATGGATCTTGATCTGAGCAAGTACGGAATGCCAATCAGGATCTTCAAAGTAAGCAAAGCCGAGCGCGCGATAAAACTCACGATTACCCGACTCGCTGAGATCGGGACTGAAAATAATTCCCTTCCCGCGGCCGATGTGGCTCAAGCCATTCGAGTGATCACCTCGCGCCCATACTTCAGTGATGGATAAGGATCGCGCAGGCGGGATTGACCATAAAAACCTGGATGCGACTGCGGAACCGCCTGATGAGAACCACGACTGGACATTCCCGTTCAAGGTTCCCGACAGGAAGACCAAGACAAGCGTTAGAGTCGCCGCGATCCGAGTCAAAGCGTCACCTCAAGCTTTGAATCAATGCCGGGGGCTTCTGCGTCGGATGATAAGGCGGCGCAACGATGGCAATGGTTTCAAATAGGTTGCAGTTTTAAGCTAAGACTAATACTGAAAGAGGAAGGCCACGAATGTTTAGGCTCAGGTTGCCTGGCTAAACCCTGATCAGTTCTTCCATCGAACGTGAGTGTAGATTCGCGCACGGAAATGTGACCAAAGTCCGTAGTTTTGACTCGGCTAGACGGATAACCGAGCCGGAAAGAGTAACCGAAATGAATTACTCAAAATGGGTCTCGGGGCTTCATCCAGGATCTCTTCATTATGCTCAAGAACTAAGACCCAGACGCTGCATAAGTTTTGAATATCGGGGATCGGAGCGAAGGTCTCCCAGGCGAGGATCAGTAAGGATGGAAAGCAAATTCATGTTGTGTTTCTCGTAGACCCTGTCGAGAATTTCAAATGCCCGGTCCGACCTCCCCAGGCCAGCATAGATCAGAGCTATATCGTAGTCAGAATTCGTTTCGGGCTTTTGTCTGACTTTGTCGATGATCCGCAGCGCCTCGGCTCGATTACCCCAGAATGCGTAGGCTTGCGCCAACCGTATTTCGGCGGTACCTACGCCCTGACCACCTGAATCCGTGAAGAGCTTCATTGCCTGCTGAAACTCCGAGACAGAGCGTTCGCGATCACCCTTCATCTCATAGGCCTGAGCGAGGCGTATTCGCGGCCAGGGCGAGGTGGGATTGAGCGCGACCGTTTTTTGAAGTTGTTCGATTGCCTCGTCGTATTGCCCTGCAGTCGTTAAGTAAGCGCCTAGTGTGATGTTGATATTGACTGAGAGCGGATCGAGCTCCAACGCCCGTCGCAGCTCTGCGATTCCGGCGGCCGAGCGTCCCTTCACCACAAGATACCAACCAAGCAGAAAGTGTGCGATGGCCGAGTCGGGATCCAGTTCAATAGCCCTCTGATATTCTCTCTCAGCGCTTTGCCAGTCCCAGTCAAAGAAAGCCAGCCGTCCCAGTGTCGTGTGTGCTTCAGCAAGAGTCCCGTCAAGCTCCAACGCTTTAAGAGCGGCCGCCTGCACCTTGTCGTGTGCTTCAATACGACCGGCTGGCGATGACGGAAAAGCCAGATCAAAAGAATACGCGTCCGCCAAACCAGCATAGGCGAGCGCAAAGCGCGGCTCGAGGTTGATTGCCTGCTGGTAATAGTCGATCGATTTCGCGACCGCCCCGGCAATTCCACTGCGATCGAAGAAATATCGACCCAGCAAATACTTCTGATACGCCTCGGGATTGTGCGGGTAACGTTTGCTGATCCGCTCCTGGCCCGACGGAGTTATCTTCAGCGCCAGGGCCGCAGCCACCCGCCCGGCAATCTCATCCTGCACAGCGAACAAATCAGTAAACCGCTCGTCGAAACTCTCTGACCAAACTGTCGACCCATCCTTCGTGTTGATTAGCTGCGCGGTAACTCGAATGCGTTCACCGGCCCGTTGAATTTTGCCATCCAATACAGCGTCCACTTGGAGTTCGCGGCCAATCTCCACCGGCCCTTTTCGCGCTTCCGAGTTTCCCGAAACCGCAGTAGCCGGTCGAATTGTCAACTTTTTTATGCTTAAGAGTTTTGTGACCACTGCGGAAGCCATTCCTACCCCGAGCGATTCGTCGGACTCGCCCGCGGTGATAGGCTTGAACGGCAGGACGCCAATCGAGGTCACTTGCAAGTTAGCCACGGCCTCGTTCGTCCTGCTCCGGTTCCACAAAAGAACGAGCGCGGCAGCCAATCCCACCAGTGCGATGATCAAGCCAAGGGCCGATCTCGAATGCCAGGTCTTTCGCTGACTGGGTGCCTCTGCTCCCTTGCGAGAATTAACCACAATCGCCCCGGCACCCACGAAATGGCCTTCGGCTTCAGCGCCGATCCGAGTCTGCGGTTCCGCCACTTCCTTTCCATTCTCTGTTGCCAACTCTCTGACGCTTGCAATAAAACGATAGCCGCGACGAGGAATGGTCTCGATATAGTGTCGCTCATTGGCGTTCTCGCCCAGCGCCCTGCGGAGCGAAAAGACGTGCTGCGTCAGGTTGCCTTCGTTAACGAAGCTGTCAGGCCACACTTCCTTTAGCAACTCATCTTTCGCCACGATGTGACCGCTTTTCTGCACCAGGGCAAGCAGCATCTCGTACGCCTTGGGCGTCAGTGCCACCGGCTTGCCGTCGCGCAGGAGTTGCCGCTCTTGGGTGTCCAGATGAAAAGGGCCGAATTCGTAAAAGTGATTTCCAGGAGCACTCATCTCAATAACCTTAAGAACTAATTGAGAAACAATTAAGCGCCCTTTGAGGACTTTCTTCAGATGGCGCTCGCATCATTCGACGACGAAATCGACGGAGAGCGATTAGAGCGATTGTACGGGAACTCGCCAGCGGCTCATTCTAAGGCAGACGATGAAAGCGAAGCAATAGCGTGAGTCTCCGGACGGGTTGAACGAGTGTAAGAGTGGAACCGGACCTAATGCCACCAAGCAGATCAGCATGAAAAAGCAAACCAAGACGGAGCCTGCGATCTTCATCGACGCGGAGTCAACCGGGCGGAAGCCCGAAGGTCTGGTTGAAGCGTGGTGTCCCGAATGCGGCGAGTTGGTTAACGGTGTGACTGCGGAAGCTGCCGCAGTGTTGTCGGACCTGGATTTGCTAACCGTAAAGAGCAGGATCGTAGCCGGAGATATTCACTGCCCCGAAACTGCCGACGGGCTACGCCTCGTCTGCCTTAACTCATTACTAAAGTAGCCAATGGAGTCCTGTTGACATCAACGTGCTGAGGAGAAAAATCCAATGTTCAAAATAGACTTGCGACACAGCATTCACTTTGCTCCGTTTGTGATGGCCTTAACGCTCGCCGGTTGCGGGGCGAAAGAACAACCAAACGCCAACACTTCGCAACCGGCGCAAGTGGAGCAGTCTGCTTCCAAGCAGGCGAATTTAGCAACGTCATCGCCGGTGGCGGCCGGCGTCTCCGCTCCTGCCATCGCTACAGCCGACGGCGAGACTCCCGGCGTGCGCGCCGAAGTGCAGGAACTGAAGCGGAGCGGCGATAACACGCTGACACTTAGATTCACCGTTGTTAATGATTCGGACAAGAAGCTTGAATTTGGGTACGACTTTGGTGACGAAGCGAACCACATCAAGGATTACAACAGCATCGGCGGTGTGAACCTGATCGATAGCGCCAACAAGAAGAAATACTTTGTGGTGCGCGACACTGAAAGCAACTGTGTGTGCAGTCGTAATCTGAATGCGATTCCGCCGAAGTCACGCGGCAACTTATGGGCCAAGTTTCCAGCGCCGCCGGCAGACGTGCAAAAGATAAGCGTCGTTATCCCGCACTTTGGCCCGCTCGATGATGTGCCCATAAGTCAGTAAGCAAGAGAAAGGTCTTAACATGGGGCGACCAAAACTAGCGCGACTTTTGTTTCTCTTTTTGTTATCTCTCGGTTTGCTGACTCATACGCGCACCGCCGCATCGCAGGACAGCAACCAGGTATTGGATCCAAGTAAAAACAAGGTTCTCGACCTGGTCTTTCGCGTCGAGGACATGGGCGGGAAGGTTCAGGACCTTCAGGTGAAAGAAATAGGTCAGGAAATCCATATCGAATTGGCTGCCGACGTGCTTTTTGATTTCGACAAAGCCGACATTCGGCCCTCTGCGCAGTCAGCGTTGCACCAGGCGGCCGAGATTATTCGCCAGCACGCCAAAAGCACGGTGCGCATTGAGGGCCACACCGACTCGAAGGGAAACGATGCTTACAATCAAAAACTTTCCGAGCGACGAGCTAATTCGGTGAAAACATGGCTCACTGATAGAGAAGGTCTCGGCAACGTCCAGTTCGCTACCCAAGGCTTCGGAGCGAAGCGCCCGGTGGCCCCCAATAAGAAGCCTGATGGATCAGATGATCCCGAAGGGCGTCAGAAGAATAGAAGGGTGGAGATCATCGCTAGGAAATGAGCTCCGGACATCTTTCCGATGAACTAAGTGAAATCTTCAGGCGGATGAACGCAAACAATTTCAAAAATTTCGTTGAGATTCTGATTCTCTTGCTAATCCTGGTGTTCTGGCCCGGCAGAGTTAATGCGCAGCAAAAGGACACCACCTCTTACATCCGTCCCGAGCATCGCGAAGTCGTTGAGCGTTGGCTCGCGCGTCGGCCCGATCTGCGGTTGGCCACAGACGCTGATACGAACCAGGACGGACTTGCGCAAACGCGCAAAGAAAAGGGCAAGAACTATCACCCATATTATGCGGTAGGGGATTTCAACGGAGATGGGAAAGAGGACTTCGCCGTCGCGCTCATTAATAAGCACAAGCGCAAGTGGAAGTTCGCCATCGCCGTCTTTAATGGCCCGATGGGAACAAAGAGGGCCCCATCGTTTCTCGATGAACGGTCAGACCTCAGCGACGGCGGTTTCTGGGTCGGCTCTGTGCGAAAAGGAAACCGTCTGATCGCCGGCACATTTCAAAGCGACGACTGCATCATGCTGCAACCAAGCCGTACACGCCGTAAAGGGTACGTCTGGAAGAACTGCTTGGAGGATTGACGAAGGAAGAAACATGTGACTCTCTTCATTCACTACAACCTGCCGGTTTATCCCGGGCGCAGAAGGAGCAGTGCTTATGAAACTTCTATCGGCGATATTCGTTGTTACTCTTCTTTGTTTTGGCATTCTCGCTCTGAAGAATCCACTCCCGGGACCAAAGTCGCTTCCGACGCCGACACCAACGCCGGCACCGACGCCGAGGCCAACACCAACGCCTAAGCCAACACCAACGTCTAAGCCAACACCGACACCTCAGCCGACTTCCGCCTGTAAGAACAAGCAGAACGTGACTGTCTACAGCCACGGCGATTGGGCGCCTGACTCTAACATGACTAGAGTGATTTGCACGGTGGATTACTTTGCGTGTGGGAAATGGTACAGCAAGAAGTCGGAGGTGGAGAATAAAGCGGGTATGTGTGAGTCGTTCTATAGTTCGACTAAAAGTAGTCTGCCTAAGGAAGTTTGTTGCGATTGTTATCCCAACTGTCTCAGCAACGACCCCAACGACCCTTCAACTAAACCGTACCCAGCGCGGGTGGATTGCAGTATGGATGTGACACCAACAATTGAGATCGAGCTGCCCCAGACCCTGAACATTGATGATACGCCGAAGATGGCGGATATCACCGCGACTGCCAGGGTCACTGAAGGCGCGACCGTCAGTTGGACCGCAAAAATCAAATACAAGGCCCGCGGGAGTTGCTCCTCGATCCCGCCATTCGACAGCGACGAGGTCACCGGTGAGGGGCTCGCCTTTACGCCTAACTTTGGCGGCATATTTGGAGGAGAACTGACCATCACTGCCAAAGCGACGTGCGCAAAGGGAAAAGAATCAACTGCAACGATCACGAGAACTATCGGAGGCGAAACTCCCAAGGGAGCAGACGTGCGAAATGAGATCGGGACATTGTCGGCTCCTTTTGATCCAGATGATCTCAAGAGAATCGCCTGCCGCGAAAGTTTTCCTCCAGGGCAGACGCAGTTCAACAGTGACAACACTCCCCGACTCGGCGCGGGCGGCGATGTCGGAATCATGCAGATCTGTTACCAGCGGAGGGTTGGTGACTTTTGGGATTGGAAGCAAAACATAGCCACCGGTAAGAAGAGACTTGCGGAAGCGTTAGATGCTGCGCGCAAACAACCAGGCATCGTCCGCGACAATGGGTTCCCGGACGCCACTGACTTCACTCGCGAACAGCTTCGGCTGGAGGCGATTAAGAGATACAACGCTGGTAACGATCCGGCCAAAGGATATTGGGAATGGGATGGTGAAAATAAGATCTGGGTCGCTAATCCCCAGGGCGGAGGCGATCCCAATTATGTAGAAAATGTCCTCGGAACAGATCCAAAGAAACCTAAAGATCCCAATTGCCGTCTGCCTTAAGGGTAACGATGCCAAGAGTCTTAAGATACTTATTAACGCTCGGAATCACGCTGGTGGCTCTGTTAGTCGTCGCAATAACTCGAGGCACCAAGACTCAACTCGCCTCCACAGCGTCGTACGTTTATGTACTGTCACCCGATGCCAGATTCACGACCATTGATTTAGCTGCGCAACGCGTGATTGCCAGCGGCCAGTTTGCGGAGCTTCATTCGATTGATCGCGTATATCCCAATCCATTCGGTGACAATCTTTTTATTCAGAGCCCCACTGTCAGCGATCAGTCTTCAACTCAGGCGACGGAACAACTGGCCGTCATCAGTGCCGTGCGTGGCGCGAAAGAATCAAACTTCCAGGTCACACGCTGGATTCGCGGACCTACTGCTTCATCGAGACCGATTTGGGCAAAGGCGCTGAATAAGAATCTTCTCCTCGTCTCCTGGGAGAACGAGCAAGGGCGCATTAGCACGGTTCTTTATGATGCTACAACACAGGCAGTGCAGCGGGTGGTTGAGAACTTTTCGGTAACGCCCACGACGTGTCTTAGCTCGGACGGCCAGACAGTCTACGCCGTCGCGAACAATCCCACGCGTGAAATCAAGGCGCTGAATCTGAAAACGCTGGCGATTGCCAGCTCGTCCTACGACTCAGTAGGTTCGCCGTCAGCCTACTACAAAGCGCCCGTGGCAGCGGACGGATGCACAGTGGCATTTATCGAACGGATCCAAACCCCCACACAAAGATCATCGCCGGCGATGATTTATATACATAACCTGGAAAGCAACACGACCCTGAAGAAATTCAACATAGATGGGATTGGCAGGTTCGCCATGGTTCTCAACCGTAACCTGCTTCTTCTTAATCTCGAGGCGCTGGTTCCCAACACAGTTGGTGGAACAACAATTGGTGTACGCCGCGCCAGCACGGGAAGCTTGCTTCTCTATGACACCACAACTGGTAACGAGAGTGCGCAGATTTCGGTGCCGAAGGAAGGAGAGCTAGCCGGCGTTGCGAGCGACGGGAACAGTGCGTATTACATAAGTCCAAGCCTTCTTACCGTTATAGATTTGGTTAACCGGCGCGTCTCCGCCAGAATCGATTTGCCTTTTTCCCACGGAATGCTCGCGCTTGGACCGCGGGACTACGGCTGGCGACAGAAGCCGACTGCGTGAACGAGGATGGGTTGGCGGCCATGCGAAAGGAAAAGGGGCGCAACTGTCATCCCTATTATGCGGTTGGGGATTTCAACGGAGATGGGAAAGAGGATTTCGCCGTCGCGCTCATTAATAAGCACAAGCGCAAGTCGAAGTTTGCCATCGCTGTATTTAACGGGCCCGTTGGATCCAAGAGCGCGCCATCGTTTCTGGATGAACAGTGGGACCTCAGCGATGGCGGTTTTTGGGTTGGCTCCGTGCGAAAAGGAAACCGTCTGATCGCCGGCACATTTCAAAGCGACGACTGCTTCGTCCTGCAGCCTCGCCGCAGAGGATACGTCTGGAAGGACTGCTTGGATTAGGAACTTGGGCCTGCACGGAGCGCATGGTTAGCGCTCGTGCGCGAGAAGTAGTTATGAAGTGAGGAGGAACAAGACATGTTTCATGCCAAATCGCAACGATGGATGACTCGAGCAGCCTTGTTCACCGTGCTTGTACTTGGGTTGGTTGCGTGGAGTCCCGGCATCACATCTACTCAGGTGCAGTTGTCCCAAAAGAAGGAACCGTCCCCGCCGGCCGAGCTCAAGAGTCCCATCATCTCGATGATGGCCGCCTCTTCGATTGACGCCAAGGGCCCACCTGGTACAAGACATCTGATGACGGCGACGAGAAGCTATTCGAGCACCAGATTCAGGTCAAGAGTAACGATCAGGCCTTCTCCGTTTGCAAGAATGCAAGCGGGACTCTCGAACTTGGAACATACAAAGTAGTCGCGACTCTTGAAGGTCAAACTGAGGAGATCGAGTTTGATGTTTCTCAGCCGAAACAACAGAACAAAACCTCAAACAATCGTGTCGAGAAGTTGTTCGAGGATCAGGCTGAGTCGAAGGACGGTGACCGAGCTTTCTCGATCACGACAAACCCGAGGGGATCGCTTACGGCAAGCACATACGAGTCGGCTGATAATCTTGAACCTCAGATGCGAAAGATCGCGTGGGATGCTTCTTCAAACACCGCGCGCATAACTACGACGGCCTTTACGGCACCGCAAAGCAAGCGCCCAGTCGCCGGGGCGAGCGGAACAGCGCCCCAACCTGCGAGCGCTCCGTCGGTTCCGACTTATGGCTGCGACGTTAAAGTTTACGGAGGTGAGATCATAAGACCAAGGGACTTCATAGCAGACACGGTACAAATTAAATCTGAAGCTGCATGCCAGAGTGCAAGTGTAGTTCACGTACAGGCTACCGTGCGAGGTGTTCTTCAGGACGTGGGGAGCTATCCCGTAGCCGCAGGCCAAAGCAACAGCGCAGTCTTCAACGTAGATCCATGTTGGCTTCCGGGCGTCTCGGACCTCCCCGGAACTGAAGTTTCGGTACAGGCTATTGCTGAGTGGTTTGATCAGCAGAAGCTCCAGAAGGTCGCCAAGGGAGTTATCACACTTAATCATGACCTGCTCGCGCCAAGGGTCAAGGTCGTTTCGACCCCGGCGCGCGGGACCACCGTCAAGGCGGGCGACAAGATCAATCTCAAGGTCACGGCCCAAGAGAGGCGAATCAGAGGGCCGTGGCAGACTGGCGTAAAGGTCGTCCAGGTCACTGCGATACCCGGAGGCATGGTCGGAGGAGGGTGGGTTAATCCTTCGAATCTTCCCAAGCCGTGCACTGAAAAGACGTGGGAACAAGAGTACGGAGCCACCTACACCGTTCCCAATAATCCGCCACCAACAATAAAGATCTGCGCCATCGCCGAAGACTATATTGGGAATGAATCAGCCCAATGCGGTGATTTCTATGCCAATGTCATGCCCCCGAACTGCAAGCTCAAAGGCTATGCGCACTCTGACTTGCTCGACGCCTCGCCGGTACTCGGTGCTTTCGATCCTGCGAGTCCGAACTACAACATGATTAGCTGTAATTTCCGCTGGACTATCTGCGCAAAGTCATACCTCAAGACGAAGGTGGTTAAAAACAGCCAAGGTGCATGCAAGAGCTTCTTCGATTCTGAGAAGGCCAACCTGCCAAAAGACCAATTTTGCTGCGACTGTTATCCGAATTGTGGCGCGAAGCCGGATCGGCGAAGGTCGCACTGATCGCTGACGGCGTGGGCCTGGGTTTACTCAGGCTCAATAGATCAAGAGCGGGGCCCCAAGCCCGAGCGCGTCCAAAGCCTTTGCCCTTGCTCGTTTTGCCCGCTGCTCTTTGCCCGTTGCTCTTACCGCGGACACTCGGCGTTGGAATGCGTCAAGACTGAGCTGAAGCGCTGTTGATATTCAGCGGACGTGATGAACGAGCAGACCAGTGCTTGCTGTTTGGGCACATTTCCGCGGGTTACCAGCAACGCTTCGGACCGAATGCGCCACGAACAAACCGCGAGTGCCCGCAGTGAACCATTCGTGAAAGGCAATTTCAACTCAAGCCTTCGGGTGCGCTTTGTCGTAAACCTGAATCAGTTTTTCCATCGAAACGTGAGTGTAGATCGCGGTTGTCGACAAGCGCGCATGGCCGAGCAGCTCCTGAATGTCGCGCAGGTCCGCGCCGCTATCGAGTAGATGCGTCGCGAATGAATGGCGCAGCGCGTGCGGGCTGATGTCGTGCATGCCGGCGCAAATGCGAATGTACTTCTCCACCATTCGCCCGACCGATCGGGTAGTGATGCGTGTGCCCTGGTAGTTCAAAAACAACGCGTCCTCATCGCGTTCGGACACCGGCGCGCTGTGCAGGAATTTATCGCGCACGTTGAGATAGCTTTTCAGCACCTCATGGGCCGGATCGCCGAATGGCACGATCCGCTCCTTGCGCCGCTTGCCCGTGACGCGAATCAGATTGTTCTTGAAATCAATATCGCCTAAATCCAGTTTGGTCAGCTCAGAAACGCGCACGCCGGTGGCGTAGGTCAGCTCGAGCATCGCGCGATCGCGTTTGCCAAGATCCGTTTCCGTGTCAGGCGTCTCGATAAACCGGATCGCATCTTCGACTGATAAATGTTTCGGCAGCTTCTTTTCGCGGCGGGGCGTCGAGACGAGCTTCGCGGGATTCAGCTCGACGACTCCTTCGCGCACGAGAAACTGAAAGAAGGTGCGCAAGGCTGCCAGCTTCCGAGCGACTGACGTTTTCTTCTTGCGGGCAGAATGCAACGTCGCCAGCCACTCGCGAATGGTGAGGTGATCGATCTGCTGAATGTCGGGTTCCTTGCGTTTGCCTGTCTGTGGATGGGCGGGCGCAAGGTAGTCGTAAAACTGTTCAAGGTCGCTCGCGTAATTGCGCAGCGTGTGCTCGCTCACGTTACGCTCGTAACGCAGGTGCTCGAGGAATTGAGTTAGAAGCCGATCAATCATTCAGTGCACAAACTTTGTGGGAGATTTCGGCAATGGTTCATAAAGGCTTGTCGAGGTCATGTTAGTGAAAACCGCGAAAACGAGCGCCGAAGGCGCGGCATATAGTAGCCCCGGGCGTGAGCCCGGGAATCGCGATCTATGAAAATAAATCAGCCCGCGAAGGGCGACAGATGACCCATACGACCATTTCCCTCTGTCGCCCCTTTCGGGGCTAATAATATCTTAGTTGTGACTGGTTCCCCGGGCTCGCGCCCGGGGTTACTAATATGCCGCCCGCTTTCGCAGGCTCGTTGACGAGGACACCTCAAGTACTATTAACCCCGCAAAACTAGATTCCTTCGAATCCGAACGCTATCGCACGGACTCATCAAGCCCGCGGCGCGTAGAATCCGCGACGCGCGCGCACGCGCGTGTCGCGCCGCGTCTTCACGCGCAGGGCGATCGTATGATACTGCCCGTCGCGGCGCTCGTCGGTCGCGTAATAACTCAAGACGTATTGGTGCGCCAGATCGGCGGCGATCTGGACAAACGCCGTTTCCAGATCGGAAGTCTCTTTCGGAACATAGACCGCGCCGCCGGTCTGCGCGGTGAGTTGTTCCATCCGGCGCTCAGCCGCAAGGTCGCGCCTGTTGGCGTCGTCGTAGTGTCCGGTCTGCACGACGTAGACCTGACAGTCTTCCGCGAGCGCGCGCTGAACCGCCGTTTCAAAATCCGTGCGGCTCGTCGTGTCCGCTCCGTCGGAAACGATTACGATCACTTTGCGGCCATGATAAGGATGGAGATAAGCTACCGCGTCGACAATTGCGTCAAACAGCGACGTCGCGCCTTCCGGTTTGCCAAAACCATCGATAGTCTGCTCGAGCCTCTTAACGTCATTGGTCAATGCCTGAGCGAGATAGTTCTCAGTAGCCACGGAATAGATTGCGGCCTGGTCTGAAGGCCGCATCACACGCCGAAAGAAACGCATCGCTGCCTGCTTTTCCAGATCGCGCGAGGCATCGAGACTGCCGCTGTTATCAAACAGCATAACGAGCCGCACCGGCGTTTCCGAACGGCTCAGGTCCCTGAGTGGTTTGACTTGCCCGTCAACTCGCAACTCGAAATCCTCGAGTTTAAGATCGGTTACGGCATAGCCTCTGACATCGACAACGGACGCCGGAACTGGAACCAGGTTCGAAGCGATGTGCAAAATGTCCGATGAATCAACCTCATCGCCCTCTTTTGTCGGATCTTTCTTTTGCGCACTCGCGCCGGCACTGGGTTGCTGCTGAGCTTTAGTCGTGGAGGGCGGCGCCGGCGTGGTGTCCATCGGTGAGGGAGGCTTCGGCGGCGCCGATGATTTCCGCCGGCCTGACTGTGCCGGAAGAGAAATCGCAGAGATAAGCAGTACCGTAATGATTAGAGGCGCTCGAAACAGCCTGAAGTGACTGGCCCGATCAGGTTGCATCTTCATACAGCGGCGGTCTGAACCGCTGCGAGTTGATCGCGCATGTCTTGAAGCCACGAGTCCCATTCTTTCAATGCCAATTCGACCTGCAAGTGATGTCGGTCACGTTTACGTTTTACGCGCCTGCTTTGTTGCTCGTCCAGCGACGGCAACAGAGCGAAAGTGATATTGACCGGTTGGAAATTCTTCGTCTCCGCGTTGGAAACGTAACGCGCCAGCGCGCCGGTTGCGCTGTGGAGCGGCGCTTCGATTAATGGCTGACCATCGGCCAAACGCGCGGCATTGACGCCGGCCAACCACCCCATGGCCACGGACTCGACGTAGCCTTCGACTCCCGTGATCTGGCCTGCAAAAAAGATCAAAGGCGACCCGCGCATCTGCATTGTGGCCAGGAGCACACGGGGCGAGCGGATGTAAGTATTGCGATGAATCTGACCGTACTGCAAGAACTCCGCCTGTTCGAGTCCGGGTATCAGCCGCAAAACTCTTTTCTGTTCGCCGTAACGTAGATGATTCTGAAAGCCCACAAGGCTGTATGCGTCCGCCATCAAATTTTCCTGCCGTAGCTGCACGACTGCATAGGGCTCGCGACCGGTGCGCGGATCGATAAGGCCAACAGGCTTCATTGGCCCAAAGCGCAGAGTGTCGACGCCGCGCCGCGCTAACTCTTCAATCGGCAAGCACGCTTCGAACCAACGGGTCTCTTCAAAACGTTGCAGCGGGACACTCTGGGCTTCGCTCAAAGCCTCGTAGAAGCGCGCGTATTGCTCTCGATCAAAAGGGCAGTTGAGATAGTCTTGACCGCCCTTGCCGTAGCGCGCGCCGCGAAACGCAACCGTCGTGTTTATGGAATCGGCCGCGACGATTGGCGCAATCGCATCGTAAAAGTAGAGTTGATCGTTGCCGGTCAGCCGCATGATCTCTTCGGTCAACGAGTCGGAAGACAACGGACCGGTGGCGATGATCGAGATCCGATCTGCCGGGAGGCGTGTTACTTCCTCGCGCACCAACACAATATTCGGATTGCCCTCGATCTTGTTGGTGATATATTCAGCAAACTGCTGGCGATCGACTGCGAGCGCCGCTCCAGCCGGCACGCGAGTGGCGGAGGCAGCTTCCATCACCAGCGAACCAGCGCGCCGCAGCTCTTCCTTCAACAAATACGGCGCAGTGCCCGGTTCATCTGATTTCAATGAATTCGAACAGACGATCTCAGCAAGCTTTTCGGTTCGATGTGCCGGCGTCTGTTTTACGGGACGCATCTCGTAAAGGCGCACACGCACGCCCAGGCGCGCCGCTTGCCAGGCAGCCTCGACCCCGGCCAGACCGCCACCAATGACAACTACTTCATTCGCCACTGCGGTGAACCTTCTTCTTCCGCCGCTGAACCTTGCGATGGGCGCGTTCTGTCAACTCCGCGATCCGCTCCGCCTGCGTCAGCGGCTTGTCATCGGCGCTGGTCTCGCGCGCGGGTCTCGTGGAGTGTCCCGCCATTTCTGCCTGATGCTTGTGGAACTCAAACTCGTTTACGCGCGTTCCGCCAATCTTGAAAGTCTCGATGTTTCGCGTCTGATCTTTGGCCATTGTGACTCTTCTCCCTTCGCTTAAGAAGATGCAGCCGTTCCTGTCTTTGGTGACTTCTTCGAAATAGATTCTACGCTTGATTCGGCTGCTTGACACCGGAAACGGGGCCTCCGTATAGTGCAGTCGCGCGCAAAGGCCCATAAATCCTGCGTCTCCGGGCCGGCTTAGCTCAGTTGGTAGAGCGTCTGATTCGTAATTAGAAGGTCGTCGGTTCAACTCCGACAGCCGGCTCCAGGGCAAAAACAGTTTGGCATCTTGTTGACCCTGGGCTAGAATGGGCCGCGTTTAATATTGTTCTTAAGCAAGTTGCTCTTCTTGTGCGTTTGAACGCAGATTTCTTGATTAACTTCTAAAAGCTGGAGAGATATCGTGTGTCCGTAATAGTGCTCGCTGATCTTCGAGGGAAGAACGGATTTGTTAACAAGGACACTGTAGCCGGCGGTTATGGCTCGCGTTTTACCGGCGATTCGTTTGCAACCCGCCTGGGGGTTTATGTTCGTGGCATTTTTCAAAACGTGCCAAGCATTCACGTCGGATATCTAGCGGCGATTTTTGCCGCGGCCGGTCACCAGGTGATACATACGCGGGACGATCGCCCGGTGGACGGCGACCTGGCACTGGTACTGACCTCGCTGGTTGACTACCGGCACGAAATTGAGTGGGCGCGGCAGGCCCGGATGCGAGGAATGAAAGTCGGCTTCTTTGGCCAGCCTGCGACGCATCTGCCTGAACTCTTCAACGGCGCGGGCGATTTCGTCATCAACGGTGAACCCGAAGCAGCGGTAATCAAAATCGCCGCGGGTGAGGAGCCAAACGGACTCGTCTTAAGTCCCGCGATAAACGACTTGGACTCGCTTCCCTTCCCGCGCTGGGACCTCCTGAAGACGCGGCGCTTCGGTCACACCAGTCGAAACAAGCTCGGCCTGGTGCGCGCCATCCCGATGCTGACCAGCCGCAGTTGTCCGGAGCACTGCACCTATTGCCCACATCGGATTACCGCTAACTTCCGCGCGCGCACCGTGGATAACGTCGTGAACGAGATGCAAGAGTTGTGCAGGCTCTATGACAACGTTCACATCGTCATACGCGATCCGCTCTACACGCTGGATCGTGATCGCTGTTTCCGGATCGCCGAAGAGATTCAAGCGCGAGCGTTGGATCTGACTTATGAATGCGAGACGCGCATGGATGATCTGGATGAAAACTTGATCCGCGCGATGCACGCGTCAGGCCTGCGCGAGATCTCTTTCGGTGTCGAATCGCCCGATCCTATAGTCTTGAAGAAAGTTGCGCGTCGTTTCATTCCTCACGAGCACATGCGCAACATGATTAACCTGTGCTGGGAACTCGGCATCGCCACCACAGCGTTCTATGTGATCGGATTTTTGCAGGATACCGAGGAAAGCATCGAGGAGCTGATCCGCTTTGCCATGGATCTTGATTCCACCTACGCGAACTTCAAGATCCTGACACCGTATCCCGGGACGCCCCAGTTCAAACAACTCAAGCCGCTGGTCTTCGAAACGGATTGGGAAAGGTTTGACGGTTACACATTGAACTTCCGGCACCCGGTGTTGACGCCACGTCGCGCGCGCCTGATGCTGGGGATGGCCTACTCCCGCTATTTCTTCCGTCCCTCTCAGCTCTGCAACTTTTTTGGCCGGCATCACTATTCGCATCACCCGTTGCTGAAGAGGGCTGACGATTGGGCCTGGCGCAGGCAGGAGTCTCGCGATCGGTCGTGGGTCTCCGAGCGAGAGACAATGGCGCAAGCGGCGACGGAGGCTGCCAACGTATGATGCGCACTATCGCACGCTACGGCGTGCGCTCTGTGCCGGGTGACGAGAAAGAAATCATCGCAGCGTTTCGACGCGGCGAGGCGATTGAGGGTCCCGCAATCGCCGAGTATGAAAGCCGCTTTGCCGAATATCACCGAGCGGGATATGCCACGGCTGCCTCATTCGGCCGCATGGCCTGCTACTACATTCTGCGCGCCCTCGATCTTCCCGGCGGAAGTGAAATCATCTTTCCCGCACTCACGTTCTGGGCGGTCCCCGAGATCGCCAGGCAAGCAGGATTGACGCCCGTCTTCGTCGATGTCGATCCCACCACTTTCAATCTCGACACGGCCAAAATAGAAGTCGCCATCACCGAAAAGACAAGAGCGATTGTGCCCACGCACCTTTACGGCCAGCCCTGCGAGATGACCGAGATCATGCGCCTCGCGGACAGGCACAATCTGATCGTCGTTGAAGATTGCGCGCAGGCGGTCGGAGCGCGTTACCGCGGGCGACTGGTGGGCACATTCGGCCACGCTTCGTTCTTCAGTTTTCAACTGCTGAAAGGAATCAACACTTATGGCGGCGGCATGGCCTTGACAAACGATCCGGCGATCGCTGCACGCGTTCGCGAACAGGCAACGAATGAACCGCCGCAAAGTACCGGCGACTTAATCAAACGCGTCGGCACTGGCCTGATAGTTCGCGGTTTAGTCAGTCCCGAAGGATTTACCTTCTGGGGATTTCCCATTCAAGCAACTACCTCCGTGTTTGGAAACTTCGACTTTTCGAAGTACCTCTGGGAGAAGATTCGCCCGCTTGATCCGTTCCCGCGCAACTACCGCCAACGATATTCGAATGTGCAGGCGTTGTTGGGGATTCGGGGTCTGGACAAACTCGCAGAGCACAACGCCCGTTCGCGTGAACATGCGTTGCGCTACACGCGCGGCCTGAGTGATTGCCGCGCGGTACAAACGCCGCGCGTACTGCCCGACGTCGAACACGTTTATTATCAGTACTGTGTCTACGTCTCCGATCCCGCCCGGGCCAGCCGGCGCGCCATCCGCCGCGGCGTTGATTTCGAGACGACGCACGTTGATGTGTGCTCTTCATTACCGCTGTTCAAGGAGTTTGCCGCCCAGTGTCGTGGGGCCGAGATCACTGAGCGAGCACTCCAGCTTCCGGTTTACTCGCGTCTGCGATCATCCGACGTTGAGCGCGTCCTGCGCGTAGTGCGCGAGGTCACGAGTGACCTGCCTTTTCTCGACGAACAGTCACGCCCTCCTGTGAGAACATCAGACGCCGTCGTTGTGGGCGGCGAGCGGCGGGCGAGAGCAGGCTAGGAACCCGTGCCGACATTTCTAAGTTTCATTATTAACATCGCCGCAATCGCCTTACTTGCCGCAAATGATCTTCTGGCCGCAAGCGATCAAAGCGTTGGGATCCGTTTGCTACCGAAGTATGGCTATTTTGCTATCTTCTTCGCGGCTTTCTGGGAAGGCGAAGCTGTGTTAATCGCGGCCGGAGGCCTCTGTGGCGCGGGCTATCTCGATTGGCGTCTAACGATCCTGGCGGCGGCTGTAGGTGGCTCAGCGGGAGACCAGATCTATTTTTACGCGGCGCATGATCGGGCGGCGCGACTAATCAAGAGATCAAAGCGAATGAGCAAGTGGTATCCGAAGATAAGCAAATTCGTTCTGCGCCACGGCACGGTCGCTGTGTTGCTCTCGCGATTTGCCACGGGTTTGAGAATCACGATCCCTCTGGTCTGCGCAACGGCGGGGATGTCGCCAAAAAAATACAGCCCGCTCAACCTGATCAGCGCTTTTGCCTGGGCCACATTCTGGGTAGCCGTGATGTATCAGGTCGGCGCGCGCGTGCACGCCGGTTGAGCAGTCTTCGTCGGGCAGACCTCGGACGTCCGCCCGCGGTAAATCGCCATGAACATGCGCGACTAGCGCGGACACACAGGTCCGCCCCTACGAGAGCTAGCCATGAACTTCAATCTTGAAGGTGATCTGTCTCCCGAACAGCAATCGCGCATCGTCAAAGAAACGGTCGAGGATTTCAACGCGTATCTGAATCGCTGGCCCGAGCCGAAGCTCGTCGCCGGCGCAGTCGTCGAATGGTTCGGCGAAGGCTGTATCCTCCGCGATGTCCACGGGCGCGAGTTCATTGACTGTCTCGGCGGGTTCGGAATTTTTGCGCTGGGTCATCGCCATCCAAAGGTGATCTCGGCGGTCAAAGGTCAGCTGGACCGGATGGCGCTGCACTCGCAGTGGATGCTGAGTCCGCGATCGGCGGATGCGGCTAGAAGACTGGCCGAAATCACTCCCGGCAATCTGCGGAAGACCTTCTGGTGCTCGACCGGAACCGAGTCGGTTGAGGGTGCGCTGAAACTTGCGCGTCTCTACACCGGCAAGAGCAAGTTTATCTCAACCATAAATTCGTTTCACGGCAAAACGCTTGGTTCGCTTTCCGTTACGGGACGCGATCTTTTTCGCAGGCCATTTCTGCCTTTGCTCGACGCTACATTTGTTCCCTACGGCGACGCGGGAGCAATCGCGGCGGCAATCGACAACGAAACCGCGGCGGTGATTCTGGAACCGATCCAGGGCGAAGGCGGCGTGATCGTTCCGCCGGATGATTACTTGCCAGCCGTGCGCCAGATTTGCACGGAGCGCGGTGTGTTGATGTTGCTCGATGAAGTGCAAACGGGCCTCGGCCGCACTGGCAAGATGTTTGGCTGCAATCACAGCGGGGTGGTGCCCGACATCTTGTGTCTCGGCAAAGCAATTTCGGGCGGCGTCATTCCCTGTGCCGCATTCCACACGACCGACGAGATCTTCAACTCGTTTCATCCGAACCCGTTCTACCACACGTCAACTTTTGGCGCGAATCCGATGGCCACCACTGCGGCAGCCACGACAATCCAGAC
>WNGK01004410.1_pt1 | contig 18690 bp, 18 predicted proteins | sample 5400601 | NCBI WGS metagenome assembly WNGK01 (sample SAMN13153376, study PRJNA577476) | soil metagenome | isolation source: 60 cm soil or saprolite under Garry oak tree replicate 1 | place: USA:California | collected 2016-06-15
CGCGCGAGCTCCTTGAAACGGGCGAGGACGAAGAGATGCGTCAGATGGCCTACACCGAGATCGCCTCTTTGGAAGAGCGAATCGTCACCGCCGAAAACGAACTCAAGCTTTTGCTCGTGCCTTCCGATCCAAATGACGAGAAGAATGTGATTCTGGAAATCCGCGCGGGCACTGGTGGTGACGAAGCCACGCTATTTGCCGCCGAGATGTTGCGGATGTATGGGCGCTACGCCGAAAAGAATCGCTGGCGCTTTGAGGTGCTCGACGCTTCGGAATCCGGCATTGGCGGCATCAAGGAGGCGGTGGTGTTGATCGAAGGCGACAAGGTCTATTCGAAACTCAAACACGAATCAGGCGTGCATCGCGTCCAGCGCGTGCCGCAGACGGAAGCCAGCGGACGCATTCACACTTCCGCGATCACCGTTGCGGTGCTTCCGGAAGCCGAAGAAGTTGACGTGAAGATCGATCCGAAAGACCTGCGCATCGATACCTTCTGCTCTTCCGGTCCCGGCGGTCAGTCAGTCAACACAACCTATTCAGCAGTTCGCATCACTCATCTGCCGACGAATGTCGTCGTGTCGATGCAGGACGAGAAGTCGCAGATCAAGAATCGCGAAAAAGCCATGCGCGTGCTGCGGGCGCGCTTGCAGGAGATCGAAGAACAGAAGCAGCACGAAGCCGTCGCCAGCGAGCGCCGCTCAATGGTCGGGTCGGGTGATCGTTCAGAGAAGATCCGCACTTATAATTTCAAAGAGAACCGCGTTACCGATCACCGGATCGGCCTCACCATTCACCAACTCGATCAGGTGATGGAAGGCAACCTCGACGATTTCATTCAGGCCCTAACCACTCACTACCAGGCAGAGAAACTGAAGTCGGAGCTGGTTGCGGCCTGATTGCTTCGACCAACTTTAACGCGAAGCAATTCGCTCGCTCTGCGCCTTAGTCCAATCGCAAAGTGTCTTAACATCGTCTGGAGTAAGCTTCGAGCCCGGATGCAACGGTGTGTACACGCTCAGCGGCATCGCGCCATCCGTAACTTCGTCGCAGATCTGTAGCAGCTTCTTCTCCTGTTTCCGCTGGTCATAGCGGCCCCACTCGGACAGGTTCATCATCTGCCGCCCGTCATTTACGTGACCAATGACCCACCATGACACCGGCGCGACGTTGCTGTACCAGGGCCACACTGTCCTGTTTGAATGACAATCGCGGCATGAGCGGTCGAGGATCGACGCCACCTGTGGCGTCATCAGCGTGTGAGCCTGAATCGTCTGCGACTCATCGACCGGCGGATTGGTCTTTGCGGGTCGTTTGAATTGGGCCGCGATGAAAAGCAATGCCAGGAGCAGTAACAGAGCTTTCAGTATTTTCGGAATGGTGCGCATAGTCTTCTAGACTGGCTGCGCGCGCGTAGATCGCTCGGGCTTCGTCCACCGGTGAGTTGGTGCGCGCGGACCATGTTCTCTTTATTGGTTACTCTCGCAAACTATCTCATGTAGGCTGGCTCATGTCTAATCCGCTCTGGCCGCTGTCGTTTCAATCAATTCCTTAACGCGCTTGCGGATTGCGCTATCTCTTTCGTTGGCGAGAACGCGCTTGAGGATTGGTTCGGAAAAACGTCCATACTTCCTAATCGTCTGTATCGCCGCAGCACGCACTGCAGCCGAAGGATCGCCGAGCATACTGACTTGACGCTGAACTGATTTCTCCATCTCCGGCGTGATGACTTCCGCGCGACCTGCGAGCACCCGGACAAGTTCCGCCGGACGCGGTTCAATCGTGATCGAAAGCACCGCATCCGTCGTTTGGCGCGGCAGGATGTAGAAGACACGCAGGCCTTCCTCAAACCAACTATCGCGCCACGTCTTAATCATCGCGGCAGCCTCTTTTTCGTAGAGGCCCGAAGATACGAGCATTTGTTTCAACTCTTGAAGGAGTGACTCCAGGTTCTTATCAAGGGCCGGCCGCTCGAACTTTGACTCGCCCGCGAAGGCTTCAAGCAAACGATAACCAATCTTTCCGCCGCGATTCTCAAAGATGATCAGATGCGAGATCTGATCCTTGGCGAGATTCTTCACGGCCACGTTGTTGCCTTCGAGCTTGACCGAAAGCGGCAGATCGAAAGTTCCCACGCCGCGATAGAAGAGAAACTTCTCCTGCTGTGCCGGCTTGCCGTTCGTACTACAGACTTGCACGAGAGCGGCGTCAGTCTCACGCGCTGGATAATAATGACTAGGCGAGTATTCGACCGGAAGATTGGCTGCCGCGCGGGGCATGACCTTCAATCGTCCCCAGTTGATGCCGGTGGTGACGGCCCGCGCTTGCGGATACCATTCAGTAATTTTGCCTTTTGGAAAATCAACTTTGACGTCGACGTCCATTTCGTTGTCCGAATAAAAGTAGAGCACCGGCGTCTCCATCCGCACTGCGGCTGTCAGCTCGCCTTTGCCTGAAGGATGGCGCAGTCCGTCGCCTTCTTTTTGGATTGTGTAGACAAACTTTGGCAGATCGGTTGGGCCGTTCAGTGGCCGCCATTCCAGAGCAATGCCGTCCTTCCCGGCAATCGAGGTAAACGTTCCCCACTCATGGACGACCAGACGGTTCTCTCTCGGAGGAATTTTCTGACCAGCGTTGCTTGAACTATTCCAAGGCGAGATCTTGATTCCTACAATCGTTGCAATGGCAAAAGCCAGAAGGCAAGCCACGATGATTCTTGATGTGATTTGCGTTTTCATCTCAGTTCCTCCTCCGTTGTGTTGTCCGACAAACTTCAGTTTGTCGTGGCGCCAATGACGTCTACGACGAGAGTAGCTACAAACTGAAGCGAGCTCTGATCAGGTACCGCGAAGCAACTGTGTTGGAAGTCAAGTTGAAACTGGGTCATCCTTGGTTTTCCAGCGTGTGCAATCACGAACCATGACGTTGATGATGGCTAGCAGTTTGCGCATACAGGCAGTGATTGCGACTTTGAATAGTTTCTTGTTGGCCAAGAGACGCTCGTAGAATTCTTTGATAACTGGGTTGCATCGGGTGGCGGTTAGAGCCGCCATGTAGAGCATGCTGCGTACGCGCGCGCGACCGCCGTAGATGTGGCGGGTGCCGCGTTGTTGCCCGCTGTCGCGATTGAGGGGCGCCACGCCGACGAGCTTGCTGATCTGTTGGCGATTGAGCGTGCCCAGTTCCGGCAAGTCGGCGATCATGGAGAAGGAGACCACGGGACCAATGCCTGGGACACTTTGTAAGACTTCATCTTTGACCCGCCAGAGCTTCGAGCTTTTTAGTAGCGTTTGGAGTTGCTCGTCGAGTTCTGCAATGCGGTCCTCGAGCCAGTCGATATGCTCCTTGATTTCTTTGCGCACTGTCTCGGTGGCTGCTGAAACACGCCGATTCTTCTCCGCGGTGAGCATCTCGATGAGTTGGCCACGACGACCTGCCAAGGCGTCTAACTCCAGCTCATCCTTCGACTTAATTGGGCGCAGCGGTGGCTTAATAGCAGCAGCAAAGTGGGCCAGGACGCGGGCATCAAGCCGATCGGTTTTAGCCAATTGGCCCAGGGCTTTGGCGAAGTCGCGCACTTGCCGCGCGTTGATCACAACCACTGGCAAGCCGGCAGCATGCAAAGCGGCGACGACTGGTATTTCCAAGCCCCCGGTGGCTTCCAACACGATGCGTGCTGGCCGCAAGGCGATCAGTTCGACGATCAGTTCACCAAAGGCGCTCGCTTTATTTGCACAACGGAACTGATAGTCGCTTTGGTGCGCGGCTACTTCCAGGAGTCTTTTTGAAACGTCGATGCCAATGAAGGATGTAGACTTTTTCTTGGACATGAGATCGGTTCTCCTTTCCCGGGCTTGCGAAAAATGCGGGCTCTAAGGCCCAAGCAACTGTTCGGGTTTATGGAAAACAAGGTGCAACGATCAAAGCTTCGCGTCGGGCTCTAAGCAACCAAGCGGTTAACGATCTGCTGCACCCTCGGCCAATCGCTTCTGCTTAGCAAGCGGTCGGCACAGGCAACAAAACACTTTCTAACTTGCATGGGGCTTAACATACAAGCGGTTACAACCTCGAGCCCAGGGGTTGCCGCCGCGGCTACCCTGGGTATTCAATTTCAACGGGCCTCAACCCCGATGGGGTTGTGTCGCCTCTTACACTCCTCTTGCATTGCGCTAACCTCGATGCTAAGTCACTATCATCCAGTTTGATCAGACGTTCCTTCAGTTTGTCGGACACGATCATTTCTTTCCCTGCCACCCGTTAATCTTTCCCAGCCCTTGCGTCCAAACTTTAATCCAGGCCTTGCGCAATCCTGAATCGTCACTCCAGCGTTTCACTAATTCGTCTTTCCAGAGCTGAAGCATCTGCTCGTTGAGCTGCAACACTCCATCGCGCGTTACGCCATCAGGCAGAGGGACATAGGCGGCCATGCGCTCGTACACGAGTTCACGCTCGCGACCACTTACTCGAGGCAACAAGTGCCACAGCGTCAATGTGTCACGCGGACGTGCTTCACTCAATACGATATCTAGGTCCTGAGTCTTCGACCCACTCATGTCGTCGCGCTTAAAGTCAAATTCCGCCAGCGCAAAACGAAAATTATCCGACGCATCTTCAAAGTAGGGCGTACCCGGTCCAATTCCAGAACGGGTTTGACACGCCGCGCCCGCCGGCACCATCGATTCGCGATCTCTCAACTGCAACGCAACCCAGCCGGACGTGACGCGCAGCAGACTGCCACCTGCGTCATCAACTTCGAGGGTATAAGCGCAACCCAAATCCGCGGCCACGCCGGACGGCGTGTCCACGAAGAACAGTTTAGGCGGCGCCCAGATTCTTGCGCTCATACGCCCGCGCGCCAACTCCAGGCGATGTTCAGTGGGCTTTGTTTGTAGCAGACGCACCCTCGTGTTTGGATCGATCTCGACCTGGCCAATCGTCCCAACGTCGATCCGCGCGCGCGAGCCACTGTCCGTCTCGAGCCACTGTCCCAACGCCAACTTTCCCTTATCGCCGATTCGCGCGGAGCCGATTCGTGGCGCGCCATCGAGCCGCGCAACTTCCCAGAACGGACGCGCCTCGTGCGTGTAAAGCCAGAAAGCTGTAAACCCAATCGCCAGCGCGACTGCCGCTGCTATCGCCGCAAAGCGAGGTTGAAAAAGAGACCCAAACCTTGATCGTTTCGTTTCAGCAGCTCCACCCTGCTCGGTCCGCGCCGCGATGAACGGTTGCAGATCGTTCCAAAGTGAATCCGGCGCGGAAATCTGTGGCAGGTGTTCCGCCAGTTTCACACCCAGCTTGACCTCTTCAAACTCGGCGCGGCAGCGGTGACAACCAATCAAGTGTTCCGCCACCTGTCGCGACTCTGTGGCGGACAGCTCGCCGTGGCAATAAGCCGATAGTTCCTTGTCAACGTGCTTTGAAAACATCGCTAATCTCCTAAAACAACCTGGTCTCGCAGATGAGCCAGACGCTTCGCCAGCGCTTTGTGCCCGCGATTGAGACGCGAGGCAACCGTGCCCTTCGAGCAGCCCATAACCTGGGCGATTTCTTCGTAAGACAAGTCCTCGACATATTTCAGTAGAATCGGCAGACGAAACTTCGGCTTCAGCTCGCCGATGGCGGCCTTTACAGAGTCCGCGATCTCCAGCCGCGCGTAATGTTTCTCCTGCGGTCTTCGATCTTCCATTCTGCTCACCGGATCCGAATCTCCAAAAGGAAGAAAGCGTCTTCGTCTGCGCTGCTCATCGATGCAGGTATTGACCACCAGACGATACAGCCAGGTCGTAAACTCCGAGTTGCCACGGAACTGTGTGATCGTCGTCAGCAACTTCAAAAATACCTGTTGGGTAACGTCGCCGGCGGCCGCGTCGTCGCCCCCAAAAGAATAGACGGCGATTGAAAAAACCCGATCTTTGTAAGCTTCAAAGAGCAGGCGAAATGCTTCACGGTCGCCCCGCTGACAATCTTCGATGACCCGCTCGTGTACGGTCCGCTGTGTCATTACAGCGCGCTGCTCCATCCCGTCCTCCGCTAGCAACAACCGTTAGACGGAGAAGTGCTAGCTTTTCTTCCCAAACTCATCTCTCATCAAACAACGGTTGGCGCAAAGGCGCAAAGAAATGCAAAGGCGCAAAGCTAAACCCGTGGCGCCAGAAAGTCCTTTTGCGCCTTGAGCTCTTTACTTTGCGCCTTTGCGTGAAACTGTTCCTTAGTTTACGTCCCGGTAGACAGATCCAACAGGCCTCACCGCGTCACATGGACCAGCATTTCCGTTCCGTTCTCGATCTTCAACTCTTTGCTGCCCTGGATTGCCAGAGAGCCTGCGCCGCCCGCGCCGCCGATGATCAACCCAATAGCCGCGCCCTTGCCGCCGCCGGCGATGCCGCCGATGATCGCGCCGGCCGCCGCACCGATACCGCCGCGCTTGATGGCTTGCCTGCCCCGGCTCTTGGATTGGACGCCACCTTCGGAATCGGCCTGGCCCGAATCCGAACCATAAACGCGCGTGACGTAGCCATGCAGGGTTCCCTTCTTGCCGTTACTCAACTGAATCGAGTCGAAGGCAAGATTCATCGTCGTCCGGCCCTGAACTTTGCCAGACTTTATGATCCTGCTGATGTGTCCATTTGCCGTCGCTTCGTTGTACTTCGCCGGATCGATCACGGTGACCGTGAACTTGTCCCCAACACGCGATGTCTTGCTCGACAGCGTGTCGTTGATGCGGACTTTCAAGTTTGTGCCCACCGGCACTAGCGTAACTATCGGTCTTCTATGAACAGGCCGCTTCAGTTGCGGTTTGGTTTCCTGCGCGTAAGCTACGGCCGAGAGCGAAAGCAACATTCCAGCCGTTAACAACGCCAATGAAAATCTTTTTGCTGTGTCTTTTCTCATCATCTTCCTCCCCTGCACATTTCGAGATGAACGCGCCTTAGTTTCCCGCAAGATTGTTTAGGTTCGCTAATTATTCCAGCCTTCGAACAACCTGTAAAGACGGACAAAGCCGCCCGACAGGCGGCTTTCAATCTCTTCACTACCAGGAACAAAGCTCAAACGCCTGCCGTCACCGTTTCCTGCGATTCGCGAGCCTGCATCTCATCGTCGCTCTCCAACTGGCGCTGCCGGTGTACGGTGCCGTCAGAGTCGAAGATGTAGGCCGAAGGTGCTTCGCGCATGATGATGTCCTGCAAACGCATCAACCCGTAAAGCAACGCTTCCGGCCGCGGCGGGCAACCCGGAATGTAAACGTCAACCGGAATGCATCGATCCACGCCCTGCATCGTCGAGTAAGAATCAAACGGACCGCCCGTCGACGCGCACGCGCCCATCGCGATGGCCCACTTAGGCTCCGGCATCTGTTCGTAAACGCGTCGCACCACGGGCCCCATCTTCAATGTGACGGTGCCGGCGATGATGATCAGATCGCTCTGGCGCGGGCTGGGCCGAAACACGCCGGCGCCGAAACGATCGATATCAAAACGTCCTGCGCCCGTGGCAATCATCTCGATCGCGCAACACGCCAAACCAAACGTCATCGGCCACAGCGCGGATTTGCGCGCCCAGTTAACGACCGGCGCCGCCAGGTCGACCGCCTTCGCGCCGACGCTTCGCCGCAGCGAATTCATGATCGAATCGACCGTCGTTAAAACGAAACCTTCTTCGTGTTCAGACATAAGTCATTGCCGATTTCCGATTGCCAATTGCCGATTTGCGTGTTGAAGCGCCAGCCGCGGAGATCCGCGACCGCGCCATGATCTTTGCTAACTCGCTCGTTCTCATCGAGCAGAGGCTTGACTAGTTCCTTTTTCAAAAGCCCGCCCTCAATGATCAACTCCAACCAGAATGCGCTTTCATCTGCTTCCTCTTCAACGATCCCTAGTTTTGCAATGAACTCTGCCTTCGACCGCGCACGACACGAAGCCCGATAATTGGAGCCAACCGAAGTACCTGATCGAACGAGTTGACCGCCGATTGCTCTTCCTTGAATGGTGTTAGGCAGCGCAGCCACGATCTTTAGGATACGCAACGCGAACTGCTTCGTGCGCTTCTTTAAGTCATCAGCGTTCATGGGTCTTTACGGAAATAACTCGGCGCCAAACAGACCAATCGGCAATTGGCAATTGGCAATTGGCAATCGGCAATGTTTCACGCCCATTCTAATGCGCCTTTTCTCCACGCGTAATAATAGCCAACCACCAGGATGCCGATGAAAACAAACATCTCGACGAGCGCCAGCTTGGTGAACGAGAAATCTTTGCCCATGAAGATGATTGCCCACGGCAGCAGAAAGATCGTTTCCACGTCGAAGATCAGAAACAGCATCGCGACAATGTAATAGCGCACCGTAAAGCGGTCGTGCGCCTCGGTCGTCGGATCGATGCCGCACTCATACGGCCGCATCTTTTGCTTTCCAAACTTGATGGGCCGCAGAAAACGCCCCAGGACTATTGGCAACACCGGAAAGACGATCGCCACCACGAAAAAGATCATCACCGGCCAGTAAGCCGTAATTGGCCCACCCACGTTTGGTGCAGTCGCTGTAGTCTGAAGCAGCATCACGCTCAAGAGAATCTGTAGATTAATTCGCTCGCAAAGATATTAAGTGCCGCGCAAGATCAATGTCAACGATGAGTTGGTCAAGTGTGTGTTTGGCTCAGTAGTAATCGAATGTTTATGCATACTGCCTCGCCGTCCCGTTTTAACTCCGTTAGGAGTCGAATGTTTATAGATGCCGCCACCCTGTCCGATGTCTCAGCTCCATCGGAGCGAAATGTTTTCAACGGACGGATCATTCAAACCCCGCGTCACATTCCGCTCCTACAGAGCTTCGGAATTATTTAGAACCAATGGTCTATAAACATTTCGTCCCTACGGGACTCAGCACGCCGCGAGATTTTCGCTGCGGCTGCGCCGCCTGATGTGCGGAAGGTCTGTGACCTTCCGGAAGACATTGTCAATCAGAAGAGGGGCTAGACCCGCGACTGGCCTGAATCCGGGGCGTAGCCCCAAGATCAGACCGGCGATCTCGCGGAAGGCCATAGGCCTTCCGCACATCGGGCGGCGCAGCCGCGGCACGCCACGTCGATGCAACGCGTTCACCAATTCTTCGCAGCAGCCTCGGCGTCTTCGAGTTCTTCCTTGCGACGCCAGTAGCCACAGGCTTCGATGAGCTTGCGGGCGGCGGCGAGATCGTCTTGTGGACTCGTCCACGAATACGGCTTAACTGCATGAAAGAGTCGCGCGCGATAGAGATAAATGTCAGCCATAAGTAACTTCATTGGGCCGCGCTCGGCGATTTCCCAGGCCTCGTGGACCCAACGTTAGGTGTGCAAAGCTTACCACAAACTCTGCAAGGCGAGGGAAAATCACAGTGCGCCAATCGAAAGTTGGTAGGACCGAGGACTCTGAGTTTTGCGGCTTTGCCGCCGCACAGTGCGGTAAGGCTCTGCCTTACCGAAGGCTGGCCCTCTTAATCAGGTTCTGCGGCTCCGCCGCACCCGGGGGCGCAGCCCCGGCAGGAGAGTTGAGCGGTTCCCGGTAAGGCTGAGCCTTACCACACTGCGAGACGGCGCAGCCGCAAGAGCCATCAACTTTCAATCGGCCCGCTGGGAAATTAGTGCAGGTCGCCGCCAGGCTTGCCTGCGAGTAAGGCGACGGCATGGTGTAGGACTGGTTTGATTACCGCAAAGCTCTCACGCACGCCTTTGGGTGAGCCAGGCAGGTTGACGATCAGCGTGTCGGAGCGAATGCCGCAGATGCCGCGCGAGATCATGGCCATTGGAGTTTGTTTGAGTGTCTCGATGCGCATCGCTTCGGCGAGACCTGGTGCTTCCCTCTCAATGACGGATAGTGTTGCTTCGGGTGTGTTGTCGCGTGGCGCGAGGCCGGTGCCGCCGGTAGTTACGATCAGATTAACGTGCTTCAGATCAGCGTAGGCACGCAGCTTGTGAGCCAGCGGTTCCAGATCGTCATTAACGATGTCTTTTGCAATGATCTCTGCGCCGAGCTCGGTCAGCAGTTGAACCAATGCCTCGCCCGACTCGTCTTGACGCTCGCCGCGCGAGCACGCGTCGCTGACGGTGATTACAACTGCGCGAATCTGATGTGACATCGCATTCCACCTACTCTTATCGAGCCCTCCCTTACCGTCCCACCCCAGCCGAGCCGCTCGGCTGGGGACCCCGCGGTCGGGCTTCGGCCCCGCAGCTTTCTGCCCACTGCCTCCTGCCTACTGCCGCCTGATTCTCACGTGTTCTTTCAACCAGCAACGGTCCATAACAACCAATAATCCCGCGTCAAGCGCGCGTTGCGCGGCAGCGTAGTCGATGACGCCTTCCTGCAGCCAGACACCGCGAGCGCCGACTGCGATTGCTTCGTCAACGGCTTTGCCGGCTTCATCGGAGCGGCGAAAGATGTCGACGAGATCGATCTGCTCGGGCACATCCAACAGCGACGGATAGGAGCGATCGCCGAAAACTTCAGTTTCGTTCGGATTAACCGGAATCACTCGGTAGCCCTGGCTGCGCATGTACGACGCGACTCCATGAGAGGGACGGTTAGGATCAGAAGAAAGACCGACGACTGCGATTGTGCGGCACTCGTCCAGGATTCTTTCAATTGTCTCCGCGCTGTTGATGTCCACGAGCACCCCGTCGAGTTCGGCGACCGCGGCTTTGCCGCCGCACCAGTGCGGAAAGGCTATGCCTTTCCGTTGGCCGGTTAAATACTGGAAGAGGCTCTGCCTCTGAAATTGTTCGAGGCGTAGCCTCTCAACTTTCACTTGGGGAATATTCCACGGAAAGGCACAGCCTTTCCGCACTGTGCGGCGGCAGAGCCGCGTCATATGATCTGGTCGCACTTCTCTTGAATCCTCAACGCGCCGCTTCGCTGCTGACCGCGTGCAACTCTTGTAATGAACGAACGTTCGGCGCGCCGTTGTCGTTGTAAGCTCCGATTGCCTCGACGATTGCCTGCGCCCCGGTCATCGTCGTCACGCACGGCACATTGTATTGCAGCGCCGCGCGGCGAATCGCCTGCTCGTCAAAGTGCGACACGCGACCGAGCGGGGTATTGATGACCAGCGCAATCTCGCCGCGCTTGACGTGGTCCACAATGTTTGGACGGCCTTCGTTCACCTTAAAAACGTTTTCTACTTCGAGGCCGACTTCCCGTAAGCGCGCCGCGGTTCCCAGTGTCGCGATGAGCTTGAAGCCGAGACGCTTCAGACGCCGAGCCAACAACACCGCCTGTCCTTTGTCCATGTCGTTGACGCTGATAAACGCCGTGCCGCTGCGTGGCAGAGTCAGACCCGCGCCCATCATCGCCTTCGCGTAGGCCTCGCCGAACGTTTCGCCAATGCCCATCACTTCACCCGTCGAATGCATCTCCGGACTCAGAATCGGATCGACTCCGGGAAACTTTACGAAAGGAAAGACCGGTGACTTGATAAAGAATCGATTGACCGTCAGGTCGTCCGGCAGAGCAAAATCCCTGAGCCGTTGTCCGGCCATCACCAGCGCCGCGATGCGCGCAATCGGCACACCCGTCGCTTTCGATACAAACGGTACGGTTCGTGATGCGCGCGGATTGACTTCCAGCACATACACCCGATCGTCCTTGATCGCGAACTGCACATTCATCAAACCCCGAACAGAAAGCGCCGTGACCAGCTTTCGTGTGTAATGGCGCATCGTCTCGATATGCTCAGAATCGATCCGCCACGGTGGCAGCACGCACGATGAATCGCCGGAATGTATCCCTGCCTCTTCGATGTGCTCTTGAATGCCCGCAATCACGCAGGCAGTTTCGTCAGCCAGCGCGTCAACATCAAACTCCGCTGCTTGCTCCAGGAATTTATCGATCAGCACCGGCCGGTCCGGAGTGAAGCCCACCGCCGTTCGCACGTATTCATCCAGACTCTCTTCATCGTAAACGATCGCCATTGCCCGACCGCCCAGGACATAGCTGGGACGTACCAACACCGGATAACCGATGCGCCGTGCTATCTCCTTTGCTTCCTGGCCGGTTGCGGCCATGCCGTTTTCCGGTTGCGGAATACCAAGTTCAAGCAATAGCGCGCCGAATCGCTTTCGATCTTCGGCCAGGTCGATTGAGTCAGGCGAAGTGCCGATGATTGGCACGCCGGCTTTGTGCAGACGCATCGCCAGATTAAGGGGCGTCTGGCCGCCAAACTGCACGATGACTCCTTCCGGCTGCTCCACATCGACGATGTTCATCACGTCTTCGAACGTGAGCGGCTCGAAATAGAGTCGATCCGAAGTGTCGTAATCGGTCGAGACAGTTTCCGGGTTACAGTTGACCATGATCGTCTCGAAGCCCGCATCGCGGAGCGCAAACGAAGCGTGGCAGCAGCAGTAATCAAACTCGATTCCCTGGCCGATGCGGTTTGGACCTGAGCCGAGGATCATGATCTTGCGCTTGTCAGTCGGTTGCGCTTCGTCTTCCTGCTCGTAAGTCGAGTAAAGATACGGCGTGAAGGATTCAAACTCAGCGCCGCAGGTATCGACGCGTTTATAGACGGGCACGACGCCGAGCTGCTTGCGAAATGCGCGTACCTCATCCTCGGTGCGCTCAGTGAGGTAAGCCAGCCGCCTATCCGATAAGGCAACTTCTTTGAACGCGCGCAACAAGTCAAGTGGGATGTTTTCGAGCTTCGGTACGTTCTGCTCGATGCCTCTTGAACCACCTGCTACTGCAGGTGGTACTGACTCGACTTCGCGCTGGATCTCCATGACTTCCTGAAGTTGTTCGAGGAACCAGGGATCGATCCGCGACAGGCGATAGATTTCCGAGATGGGCACGCCGTGCTGCAGCGCGTAAGTAACATAAGAAAATCGTTGCGAGTTTGGTCGCGCAAGTTTTCGCTGCAACTCATCGTCAGACACATCCTCCAGACGCAGCGGCTTGACTGCTTCGAGCGAGCGCAGGCCTTTGAATAGTGCTTCTTTGAAGGTACGACCGATGGCCATCACTTCGCCGACGGACTTCATTTGCGTGCCGAGCACGTCTTCGGCTTCGCGAAATTTTTCAAAATCCCATTTGGGAATTTTTGCTACGACGTAATCGATGGTCGGCTCGAATGAGGCGGGCGTTTTCTTCGTGATGTCGTTGGGAATCTCGTCCAGCGTGTAACCGACGGCCAGCTTCGCGGCAATCTTAGCAATCGGAAATCCGGTGGCTTTCGAAGCCAGCGCGGACGAACGCGACACGCGTGGGTTCATCTCAATAACGCGCATCTCGCCGTTTTCCGGATTGACCGCAAACTGAATATTCGATCCGCCGGTTTCGACGCCCACCTTCCTAATCACGGTGATAGCCATGTCGCGCATCCGCTGGTATTCAACGTCCGTCAGCGTCTGCGCCGGCGCCACCGTGATCGAATCGCCGGTGTGGACGCCCATCGGATCAAAGTTCTCAATCGAGCAGATGATCACGACGTTGTCCGCAAGGTCGCGCATCACCTCAAGCTCAAACTCTTTCCAGCCGAGGATCGATTCTTCGATTAAGACTTCGTGAATCGGCGACGCTGCCAGGCCTCCGCGAACGATCTCTTCAAATTCCTCCGGGTTGTAAGCCGTGCCGCCGCCCGTGCCACCGAGTGTGAACGAGGGACGAATGATTGCCGGATAAGCCGTTTGTTCAACGATCTCCTGCGCTTCGGTCCAGGAATTGGCGAAACCGCCGCGCGGCATCTGCAAGCCCGCTTCGTCCATCGCTTGCTTGAAGAGCATGCGGTCTTCGGCGATCTTGATCGCTCCGTGTTTCGCGCCAATCATCTCGACGCTACATTCTTCGAGCACGCCCGCATCAGCCAAAGCGATCGCCAGGTTCAACGCCGTCTGACCGCCTACTGTGGGAAGCAGGGCATCCGGCTTCTCCTGACGAATGATCGCTGCGACTGATTCAACCGTAAGCGGTTCGATGTAGGTGATGTCGGAAGTCTCCGGATCGGTCATGATCGTCGCCGGATTTGAATTAACCAGCACGACCTCGTAGCCTTCCTGGCGCAGCGCCTTGCACGCCTGCGTGCCCGAGTAATCAAACTCGCAAGCTTGTCCAATAACAATTGGCCCCGATCCGATGACTAAGATTTTGTGGATATCAGTGCGTTTGGGCATGCGTGACCAAAGACTTCTGCTACTACACGAATTGACCGCAGTGGAGTCGAAGCATTATACATAAGCTGCATCAGACGAGCGAAGCCATCTCGGCACCTCATGAAGTGATGAACGCTGTGAGACACACTCAACTCAACCGGAAACCGGGCCACGCTAACAAACTTCTGTTTATTGCCGGTGTTCTCTTTGTAGTTCTAATTGGATATTCCAACGGCCAGACTCCACGCACCGCCGAAGACTACAACAATCGCGGTCTTGATCGACAGAACAAAGGGGACATCGATGGAGCCATCGAGGACTACACAAAAGCGATTTCGCTCAAGGGAAAGCCGATCACGTTGGCCACTGCCTATAATAACCGTGCGAACGCCCGGATGAGCAAGAACGATCTCGACGGCGCGATTGAGGACTACAGCAAAGCCATTGAAATCCAACCCGACAATTTCGAGAACTATTATAATCGGGGCGTCGCCCGGATGGCCCGTAATGACAACGATGCCGCCATGGCTGACTTTTCCAAAGTCATCGAAATCTCACCGCGGTTTGCGCTCGCCTACGACAATCGCGGCACAGTAAAAAGAGCAAAAGGAGATGTTGACGGGGCCATCGGCGATTACAGCAGAGCCATCGAAGCCAACCCCCAATTTGCCCAGGCCTATTACAATCGGGGCGCGGCCCGTCAGAGCAAAGACGACGTCGAGGGCGCGATCAAAGATTATTCAGCCTCGATAGAGATAGCTCCACGCTTCGCCGAGGCTTACCTCAACCGCGGACAGGCGAAACAGAGTAAGGGGAATCTCGACGGCGCCATCGTGGATTACAACTCCGCGCTTGAGCTCAAACCCGATGACGCAGGAACGTACTTCGCACGAGCAACCGCCCGGCAGGCCAAAGAGGATCTCAATGGGCCGCGGCAGATGCTGACTTCGATAAGGCATTCAAGATCGATCCCAGCTTGAAGTCCACATTCAAGGCGTTCATCGAAAGCAGGAAACGGAAGAGTGCGCCACTAATGCGGGAATGGTGCTGTTCGTTAGCAGAGAGATATGAGACCCTCAGATGCGCGTAGAATCGAAACGTCGCTTGTCGAGGCGTTTGCGGTAGTCTTCGCCGTCGATCAGAACTTTGTTGCACATTTCGTAGAGGCGGCTGCGCAGGCGCGTGCCGATGCGGTCCTCGAGAGTTTGCGTATCGCTCTGGCGTGCGCGCCGATCCACTGTTAACTTGCCGCGAGTGCGGCGGCGTGGCGCAGCCTCATCCTGATCATCGATAGCTTCATCCTGTCTTGCAGCAGCTTCGTCTTGCTCAGTTCGTGGATCGTCCAAAAAGTTAGTTGTGAAGATTGTCAGTTTCTTGTCGTTGTAGCGCTTGTTGATAATTTGGTGCATAGTGTCGCGCACCCAGTCGGTCGGGATCGTCGCGCCCAGTTCGTCGAGCACGAGCACCTCTGCCTGATAGACGGGCGCCAGCACGCGCAGCTCAGAGTTTTTCGAAATCGGGTTATAGGAATCCTGAATCTCTTTCAAGAGCGAGCCAAACTCGTAGAAGAGGCAGGGCACACCTTTCTGAATTAGTCCCTGAAGGATGGCGACAGCCAGATGGGTCTTGCCGACTCCAACCGGACCCATGAATAGCAGACCACGATCGACGTCAGGGTAATCGAGCACGAGCCGGCAGGCGTAGCGAAAGGCAATGTTCGGCGAGCTGTTCGGATCGCTTTTAAAATTATCCAGAGTGCAGTTGGCATACCGCCGTGGGATGCGCGCTGCTTCCAGAAATCTCTGGCGTGAATCTTGCGCGCGACAGCGACAGGGGCGCGCGCCCTTACCAGAAACAACTTCCGTTCCCGTGCCAAAGCAATACTGGCAGACTGCCGGGTCGGTAGCAATATTCAGTTCGTTCTTTGAGGAATCAGCGTCAGAAGTTTCGTCGCGATTAACAATTCGTATGGCGCTTTTGTTCGCTTTGTCAGAAGGCATCAAGGATTGCTCTGCCGCGGGTTTACAAAGTATCGATCTCGTTTTTCTTACTCACAATAAGATCGATCGCGCTGGCGATTATAGCATCCGAACTAACGATTGCAATGCGCTCAACCGAAGTAGCTGTTAAATGTCTTGCGTTATCACTTTCCTCCAGCAGTTGTTTGCTCTCGGACAATCAAACTCTGAGACGACGATCGGCGTCATCGTCAATGCGTGTGATATATTTGCAGGCATCAATGCTGGCGTAGTCTTCTGTTTTAGAACCGATAATCGATGATTACCGGAGAGATCTGATTCGTCCGAGATGCATTTAGTTCGTTCATTGCTGAGCAAACTGGGTCTCGGCAGCATTTCTGCCGAGCGTCATCCGATCCGCGTCTTTCTGCTCGACGACGACCGGCGTCGGCACAGGTGGTTTGCGACGCGCTTCAAAGGCGATGTAATCGACGTCGCGCATGATGTTCGTGAAGCGCGTGAATTGTTAGGCGCCAACAATTACGACGCGATCTTTCTCGATCACGATCTGCATCCGGAACACTACGAGTCGTCCACGCCAGACGACGAGCGAACGGGTTACGCGATCGCCTTGTGGCTGGCTTCCAATCCCGAACTACAGCGCGCTTCGACGATTCTAGTGCACACCAGGAACGCCGACGGAGCGATGCGCATGGTCGAGGAACTTCGACGCGCCGGCCGGTCGGCAGAGTTTGTGCCTTTCCCGATGCTCGAGGAAAGAATCAAACACTACTGGAAACACTGAAAACCCGTAAATCGTGAATCGTAAATCGTAAATAGAAGGCAGAGACTCTTTCTATTCACGATTCACAGTTTACGGATTTCTTCGATGTACGCGTATTGTACCCGCACCGCGAGTCTCATGTATCGCGCACCTTCGTGAATCAATTGGCCTAGTCAGGGCACTCTACCTTCTTCAAATCCGAGATTGATCGGCCGTTTGATCGTCGCTTTCGGAATCTTTGCAGAGGCCGGATCATCGGCTCCCCGTGCAGAGCCCTTATTAGTGACAGCGATACTTCGGTCGACAACTTCGAAAGTGAGACCGTCGGCCCATGTTTGGCCTTTGCCGTTTAGAAGCACGCCCAGGAAAATATTCCTGGCATCGTTCGGCACATCGAGGACCACCGAATACATTTTCCAGTCAGTCGTGCCGCTGACAGCACGATCATTCATGATGTCGAGAGCGAGCAGCCGTTGTTCGCCATCGATGCGCATCCACAGAGCAGCTTCACTTGCGTCGACGGTTTTCAGCCAGCCTGAGAGTCGAACTCGCTTGCCGCGATATTCATCCGCGGCTATTGGTTGCCCCAGGGACATAAATCAGGTAATGATCGGCCTTACCACCGCGCGTCCGTTTCCAGCCGGAGGGTAAACCGGAGACGATGGGTTCAACTGGTTTCGGAATATCAGACACGTGCTCCGCGAAGATGAGCCAGTGGCCATCGCGACGAACGAGGATGTCAGTACTATCCTGGATAAGCGTGGCGCGCTTCTTATCCGCGGGCCTTGAGATAAGTCGGTAGTTCGTGACCGCAGTGTCGGGATTCGGCTAAAAGACTGTCAGGTCTTCAACGTCAAAGTGGTAATTGTCATTTGCCGCTGTGGATGCGAAGTCCATCCGGATACTACTCTTAAGCACTGAGGAAGAGATCAGCTTTCCTTCGGTCAGGAAACCGTCATCGGCGAAATTGCTGTTTACCGCAGTGGCATCAAGCTTCGTCCACGAATCGTAGTAGGCGCGAAGCATCTTAGCGATTTCGTCCTGGAGGCCGTTGGCCTGTGCTTGCCTGGATCCATTCGGCCTCGAGTTCGTCGCTCTGTCGAGCCGTTCGTCATTCTGCGCCCGGGTAACTCCTGAGCCGGCGAGCAGCGCCAGAACAACGATCGCAAGCGTCGTCACATGCCTTCTGATAAGTAATCTCATTTCCATCGATTTGAGTTTGATCTCATCGGTTTCTTCGTGATGGCCGTCAGTGGTCGTAGGCATTTGGTCACCTCGATTTGCGATCGGCAGATCGCCGATGAATGGTTACGCGCTGCTGTAGACTGGAGACGCCATCGGCATTGACCTCATGCAAATACGGCTTTTTAATCACGGGACAGAAGCAGTTACTGCGTCCTGTGTCTTGTGACCTGTACCTGGTGGTGGATTGGTATAGGCTGTTGTGCGCATGTCAGTCCAGGCGGGATGCATTACCAGATCCGAACCGATATCGAGACCATTGTAATCGCCAATGAAGAGAGCCTTTCCGTTCGTTGTGCTTGTTTTTGTGATCTCTGTCTGGAAACGCGAGTCATTGGGGTTCGATAAGCCGGTGTCTACTCTCAGCAACGAAAAGGAAATTCCTCCGTCAAAAGACGATGCCAGTGTTTCTCCATACTGGATATTGCTGGGATCGTAGTTCCTATCGCTGAAAGCCACTCTTAGATTTCCGTCCAAGCCTACGGCGACCCATGGGTAAAATTGATCTCTTGCACTGGTAAGCACAACGGGAGCATTCCAGGAAGTTCCGCCGCTGCTGGACTTGACGACAACAATATCGGTATTTGTAGCAACA
>WNGK01006359.1_pt1 | contig 18686 bp, 15 predicted proteins | sample 5400601 | NCBI WGS metagenome assembly WNGK01 (sample SAMN13153376, study PRJNA577476) | soil metagenome | isolation source: 60 cm soil or saprolite under Garry oak tree replicate 1 | place: USA:California | collected 2016-06-15
GCCGCTGCTTCCGCAGGCGGCAATGAGGAGAGCCGCGCTGCCGGCAAACGCCGTCAGGCCGGCTTTCTTGGTCACTGAATACAACAAAACCACCTCGCTCGTGAGCGGGACGCGACTGAGCTGCGCCAGTACCAGTGGCCGCATGCACGGTCACCGCGGGCCGGAGCCTGTTGGGGAAACCATAGGCCGCTATCAGTGAACGACTCCATTAACATCGGCGTTACTTTGTTAAAAAACTGTTAATATCTCCGCGTACACCGCCAGGACGGGCCGGCCGCCGGGCGGTCCCGGCCATTTTGGCCGGCCGCCAGCGAATCGGCCGCCCGCGATCCTCATTCCGGTGCTATCCGGTAGCCCGCCCTTGGCTGGGTGAGGATCAGCGGCTGGCCGCCGTCGGCCTCCAGCTTGGCGCGGAGCCGCCGGACGTAGACCCTGATGTACTCGGTCTCCGTCTCGTAGCCGTGGCCCCAGACCCGCCGCAGCAGGTGAGCGTGCGTCAGCAGCTTGCCGCGGTTGGTGGCAAGCTCGCGCAGCAGCGCGAACTCGGTCGGGGTCAGGTGCACGGCCTGCCCGGCCCTGCTGACCTGCTGGCCGGCCAGGTCGATCACCAGGTCGCCGATGGCGATCACCGGTGGCGCGGGATCCTGCGCCGCGGCCGGGCGGGTGCGGCGAAGCGTGGCGGTGATCCTGGCCAGCAGCTCCTCGATGCTGAACGGCTTGGTCATGTAATCGTCCGCGCCAACGTTCAGCGCGGTCACCTTGTCCCGCTCGCCGCCCCGGGCCGAGACCACGATGATCGCCACCGCCGACCGCTCGCGGATCTGGCGGCACAGCTCGAAGCCGTCCGCTTCCGGCAGCATCAGGTCCAGCAGGACGATGTCGGGCGATTCCGTCTCCAGGAGCTGGAGCGCGCGGTTGCCGTCGGTGGACACGACGGTGTCGAAGCCGCGGACGGACAGGTTGGACCGGATCAGGTCGACGATATTGGGATCATCCTCCACCACCAGCGCGCGGGTATGCGCCGAGTCAGGCACCGGAGATGACCTCGTTCCGCGCTACCGCAGGCCGGCCCGAATCTGCCGCCGGGATCGCGGTCCTGGCGGGTGCCGGTTGTCCCCGGTTGCGGCCGTTGCGGCTGAGCAGCGCGTGCTCGGCGGCATCGCTCCCGGTCTTGCCCGGCAGCTCAACGGGCAGCCACAGCCGGAACCGCGTGCCGACGGCCGGCCGGTCCAGCTCAAGGAGGCCGCCGTGTGCGTGCACGATCCCCCTGGCGATCGACAGTCCGAGCCCGGCGCCGGCCGTGCGTGACCGGCGCCGTCGCATCGGCTCGAACGGCGCCGCGGCGAGCTCGTCCGGCATTCCTGAGCCGTCGTCGGCCACGGTGATCGTCACCCCGGCCGGCCCGTGCGCCTTCGCGCCGATGTTTACCCGGGTGCCGGGCGGATTGTGACCGAGCGCATTGTCGAGCAGGTTGACGAAGACCTGTTCCAGGCGGTCATGATCGGCCCAGACCACCGGCAGGCCGGGATCGAATTCCGCCTCGACCGCCTCCGCTGTGGCCGGCGGCAGGCACGCGATGGCCGCCTCTACGACCAGGGGGATGTCACACCAGTCCTGCTGCAGGCGGAGGATCCCGGATTCGATGGCGGAGAAGTCGAACAGATCGTCGACCAGCCGGCCGAGCCGCGCCGACTCGGCCGCGATGCGGGCCAGGAACCGCCGCTGCGAGTCGCCGTCCCAGGTAACATCCGGCTGCATCAGGCTGGAGGCGTAGCCCCTGATCGCGGTGAGCGGGGTGCGCAGCTCGTGGCTGAGCCGGGACAGGAAGCCGCGTTGCAGCTCCTGTGACCGGCGCAGGGCAGCCGCCTCCTGATGGGCAAGCCCGGCCTCCTCGCGTTCAAGGGCCAGCCGGAGCGAGTGAGCGGCGTCCTCGATCAGGGCGGTTGCGTCCTCGGTGAGCTGCCCGCCGGGCCAGCTCGCCAGCAGCGCGGCCGGCCCGGCCGGTGCGGCGAACGTCACCGCGAGGAATCGCTCGCCGCCGCGGGCGCGCAGTTGCCTCGCCACGCCATCGCCGCGGGTCCCTGCGATGACCTGGCTGGCGATGCCGAGCAGGGCAGGCGAGGCGGCGCCGGCGCCGCGGTGCGGGCCGGCCAGCCCGGCAAACGCGCGGCAGCGGGGCGGCCCGCGGTCGGCCTGGCTCAGCAGCACGACCTCATCGGCCTGCAGGCCCCGGCGCAGCGACTGCAGGGCGACGACAATGCCCTCGGCGACCGGGATCGGGCCGGCCAGCGTCTCGAGCATCTCCCTGATCGTCTCAAGCACCCGGTTGCGGGCCGTGACCTCGTCAAGCAGCCGGTCACGCTCGATGGCGCTGGCAGCGTACCCGGCGTAGAGCGTGACCAGGTCGAGCTGGTCACGCGGCGGGGCTCCGGTGATCGCCCGGAACATGGTGATGACACCCGCCAGCCCGCCCGGGCCCATCACGGGCACCGACCATGAGCTCGCCACCTTGGCGGCCCTGGCCAGGTCGCCGAAGGCAGCCCAGGCGCCGTCGGCCTGCGCGGTGTCCTGGACGACCGGTTCCTCCGAGTCGGCGGCCAGCCCCACCGGGCCCCCGGCCGGCCCGGGCGGCAGCCGGGACCATGCCGAGAGCAGCGCGGGCGGAACGCCAAGAGAGGCTGCGCAGACCAATGCGTCGTCCTGGAGCAGGTGAATGCAGAGGCGCTCGTTGCCAAGCGCGGCACCGAGCGCCGACAAGATCAGGGAGAGGCTGGACGACGGGTCAGCGGACACCAGCCGGTCGACGAGCCCGTGCAGCCGGGTGAGCTGGCGGCGCGCGGATGAATCGACCTGCTGGCCGGACAGCAGCGCCACCACGTCGTCCGGGTGTACTGCACCCGGCTCCACGTCAGCCACCACCCGGCCGTGCCGCAGGACGACGATGCGGTCGGCCAGCCGGAACATCTGGTCGATGTCATGGCAGGCGAGCAGAATCGCGGTGCCCTGTCCCCGCAGGGCGTTAATCAGCTCCTCGACCCGCCGGGACGCCTGCACGCCGAGCGATGCCGATGGCTCGTCGAGCAGCAGCAGGCTGGGCTTCCTGGCCATCGCCCTGGCCACCGCCAGCAGCTGGCGCTGGCCGCCGGACAGCGCACGGGCGCCGCGGGTGGTGTCGTGCAGCGGGATGCCGAGTTCGCCGAGCAGCGCCGCTGCGGTGGCGTGAAAGCGCGTGTCGGACAGCAGATGGCGGCGGTTCTCCCGGCCCAGCAGCAGGTTCGATGCGACATCCAGGTTGTCGCAGAGCGCCAGATCCTGCCAGACGACCGCGACCCCCTGATGCGCGACCGCGAGCGGGTCGGCGAGCACCGGCTTGCCGGAGAGCAGGATCCGCCCGCTGGCCGGCGCGATGTCGCCGGCGATGCAGCGGACCAGGGTGGTCTTGCCCGCCCCGTTCTCGCCGGCCAGCGCCACCAGCTCGCCCGGCTGGACCGCGAGGTCGACTCCGTCCAGTGCGCGCAGCGCGCCGAACCGGACCGCGAGCCCGGATACCGACAGCAGCGGCGGCGAGTCGGGGAAGCGGTCCACAGCGGCGGCGCTCATCTGCATATTGTGGCTGGATTCCCGCTATGTCACCACCGCGGGATCCGCTGCGCCGGGAAAGGGCGCGGCGCGGGCAGGCGTCAGGCCGGTTCCGCGGGGCCTGGCGGAGCGGATACCTCAGCTATCCGGCGGGCCAGGAATTCGCGCTCGGCGGTGTTCTCGGTCAGCTCAAGCGCAGCCCGGTAGGCCTGCGCAGCCTGGCCGCGACGGCCGAGGCGGCGCAGCAGGTCCGCCTTGGCCGCGGGCAGGTAGCGGTATCCGGCCAGCCGCTGATCCGGCTCCAGGTCGGCGATCTCGGCCAGCGCCGCCGCCGGGCCGTCCACCATGGCCCGCACCACGGCGCGGTTCAGCGCGACCACCGGCGACGGCCAGGCGCGCAGCAGCTCCCCGTACAGTTGCAGCAGCTGCGGCCAGTCGGTCTGCGGGTAGCTGGGCGCCTCGGCGTGCAGCGCGGCTATTGCCGCCTGCAGCGCGAACCGCCCGGGACGGCTGCCGCGCAGCGCGCCGGCCACCAGCGCGGCGCCCTCCCCGATCGCGTCGCGGTCCCATCGCGAGCGGTCCTGGTCCTCCAGCAGCAGCAGCCGGCCGGCCGCGTCAGCCCGGGTGGCCCGGCGCGCATCGGTCAGCAGGAGCAGCGCGAGCAGCCCGCTGGCCTCGCGCTCGTCCGGCATCAGCGCCTGGATCATCCGGGCCAGTGCGATGGCCCGGTCCACCAGGTCTGCGCGGACGAGGTTCTCGCCGCCGGGGGCCGTATGACCGGTGGTGTAGAGCAGGTGCACCACGGTCAGCACGGCATCGAGCCGGTCAGGCAGTTCGGCGGCACTCGGCACCCGGTAGGAGATCCGGGCGGCGGAGATCTTCTTCTTCGCGCGGGTCACCCGGGCGGCCATGGTCGGCTCGGACACCAGGAACGCCTGGGCGATCTCGGCGGTGGTCAGGCCGCAGACCAGCCGCAGGGTCAGCGCGACTTGCGCCTCCCTGGCCAGCGCAGGGTGGCAGCAGGTGAACACGAGCCGGAGCCTGTCGTCCGGAATCACGTCATCCTCCGCCCGCCCTCCCGCGGCGGTCCCGCCGCCCGGCCCGGGCGCCGGGCCGGCCAGCGGCGGGTCCGGCTCGATCAGCAGCGGGAGCTTCGCCCGCAGCGTGCGGTCCCTGCGCAGGGCGTCCAGCGCCCGCCGCCGGGCCGCGGTAGTCAGCCAGGCCCCCGGGTTACGCGGAACGCCCTGGCGCGACCAGGCGTCCAGCGCCGCCACGTAGGCGTCCTGGACGCATTCCTCGGCGAGGTCGATGTCGCGGGTGACGCGCGCCGTCGCGGCGAGCACGAAGGCCCACTCGCGACGGTGCGCGTCCGCAACCGCTGCGCTGGCATCGGCGCCGGGACGGGCCCCGGCATCAGCGCTGGGCATAACGCCGGCCCCTGTGCCGGCCCCGGCCCTTGCACCGGCCCCTGCGCCGACGCCGGCCCTAGCCTCGGCGCCGCCGCTGCCAGCCACCAAGGTCACCCGCCGGAGGTGTCCAGGATCGGGCGGACCTCGACTCCGCCGTAAGGCGCCGGGCAGAGCTTGGCGATCTCCAGGGCATGGTCGAGATCCCTGGCCTCGATCAGGTAGAAACCGCCGAGTGCCTCCTTCGTCTCGGCAAACGGCCCGTCGGTGACGACGTCGGCGCGGACCGACGTGGCGGTGGGAGTGGGCTGCAGCGCCTCGCCGCCGAGGATCTTCCCGCCTTTCTCGCCGACCTGCCCGGCGAAGCGGGTGTGCGCCTGCATGGCCGTCTGCCATACCTCGGGCGCCGGGTTCATGTAGGCACTCTCGTTCTCGTAGATCAGGATCGCGTACTGGGTCATGCCGGTCTCCCTTGCAGTCTCTCGATCTCGCGGCCAGTGCCACCGGCTCCGGCCCGGTACTTGTACGACGAACGGATCTGCCGGAATCGACAACACGCTGTCAAGGATTCTCGCCGATCCGGCCCGCCGCTGGCCCGCCGCTGGCCCGCCGCGGACCTTTCTGTGCACTCCCCTGGCCAGTCTGTACACTCCCCCTGGCCAGCCGGGCCGGGCTGTCCCCCGGCAGTTCGCCAGGACGTTCGCCGCCGAGACCGGCATGACGCCCGGCCAGTACGTCGGGGAAGTCCGGCTGGGAGGCCGCGCGGCGGCTGTTCGAGGACACCGGCGGGATCGGGCAGGTTGCCCGTCGCTGCGGCTACGAGACAGCGGAGGCCATGCGCCGAGCCTTCGTCCGAGCGCTCGACGTCTCACCCGCGAGCTACCGGCACCGATTCTGACCGTTCGGGCAGCCCCCGCTGGCGGACACCTCTCGGGCAGCCCCGCTGGCAGGCACCTCGGCAGCCCCCGCTGGCGAGCGCCCGGTGTCAGCCCCGCCCGGCGGCGACGGCGCGCTCGGCCAGGGCACGCAGGGACTGTACGGCTGCCGACGGGTCGTCCGCCTGGTAAACCGCTGAGCCCGCCACGAACACGTTCGCCCCGGCCTCCGCGCAGCGCCCGATCGTCGCCTCGGTCACCCCGCCGTCCACCTGCAGCCAGATGGGCGTCCCGTAGCCGACCACGAGGGCGCGGGCCCGGCGGATCTTGGGCAGCACCAGGTCGAGGAAATGCTGGCCGCCGAACCCTGGCTCGACCGTCATCAGCAGCAGCAGGTCGATCTCGGGCAGCAGGTCGGCGTAGGGCTCGACCGCGGTAGCCGGGTTGATCCCCAGCCCGGCCCCCGCGCCCGCGGCCCTGATCGCCCGCAGCGTCCTGACCGGCGCGCTGGCCGCCTCCGCGTGAATCGTCACGTTCCGTGCGCCGGCCTCGGCGTAGCCGGGTGCCCACCGGTCCGGGTCCTCGATCATCAGGTGGCAGTCGAGCGGCAGGCCCGCATGCTTGAGCAGCGCCTCAACGACCGGCAGCCCCAGGGTGAGGTTCGGCACGAAATGACCGTCCATGACGTCAACGTGCAGCCAGTCAGCCACGTCGGCCACGGCAGCGGCCTCGTCGGCGAGCCTGGCGAAATCCGCGGCGAGAATGCTTGGCGCGATCTGCATCGTCATCTCAGCAGCCAGTGTAGGACCGGCGTGCCAGACTGGCTGCGCGGTCATCCCGCGCTCCGCGCGGCGCGGCGAAAATGTCGCAGCCCCAGGCTACCGTTCGATCTCGTATTCGAATCCCCGACCGGCGAGGAGGCCGTGAGTTGACTCCTGAGGCACCAAGCAGGCTACTGGACCGCGTTCGCAAACTGCTGGCGAAGGCCGAAGACGAGAGCGTGACGCCGCCCGAGGCGCAGGCCCTGACGGCCAAGGCCGCGGAGCTGATGGCCAAGTACGGGATCGACCGGGCGCTGCTCGCCGCCGACCGGCCGGAAACCGACCATCCCGACAACCGCATCCTGGATATCGACAACCCCTGGGCCCGGGTCAAGGCGCACCTGCTGTGCGGGCTCGGCTCGGCGCTGCGCTGCCAGTGCATCGTGCTGACCGGGGCGAAGCCGGGTACCCGGATCCACATGTTCGGCTACGCGTCGGACATCGAGCGGGCGGACCTGCTGTATACCTCCGTGCTCGTGCAGATGTGGCACGGCCTGGTCGGCGCGCAGGTACCGGCCTGGAGCAGCAGCCCGCGGGCCTGGCGGCGCAGCTGGCTGCTCGGCTTCGCCACTGCCGTCATTTCCCGGGTCCGCGCCGCCGAGCACGCGGCCACCGCCGAGGCGACCGGGCCGGCCGCGGCGTCGGGCTCGCGAACCGCGCTTGTCCTTGCCGACCGGTCTCAGGTGATCCGGCGCAACGTGCAGCAGGCGTATCCGGTGACGCGCACCGCGAGGGTCACCTACAGCGGCAGCGGCTACGGGGCCGGCTACGCCGAGGGCCAGCGCGCCGACATCGGCGGCAGCAAGCTAGCCAGCGGCCAGGCTCGCACCCTCACCAGCGCCACCAACTAACCCCGCCCCCCGCCCCCCAACCCCCCGATGACCACGGCGTCCATGATCGCGGATGATCCTGGGGCTCATCACGCCCGGATCATCCGTAGATCAAGGAACGGCAGCCGGCCGCGGGAATGACGGTGCCATGGCCCTTCTGCAGGGCGGGTCACCGCGAAGATGACCAGCAAGTACCGGCACCTGCGTCAGGGCGGCGGGGCGGTGCGGCGGAGTAGCGCCAGGAAGATGCCATCCGTGCCGTGCCGGTGCGGCCAGAACTGGGCGTACGGGCCGTCGGGGGCCGGGCAGCGCAGGTCCGGCACCTCGGGCAGCAGCGCGGGCGCGTCGAGCACCTGGACGTCGTCCCTGGCCGCCAGCACTGCGGCCACGATCTCGCGGGTCTCGGCGAGATGCGGGGAGCAGGTCGAGTAGGCGACGACGCCGCCCGGCCTGGCCGAGTCGAGCGCCGCGGCAAGCAGCCCGCGCTGCAGGTCGCGGAGCCCGGCGATGTCGGCCGGCCTGCGGCGCCAGCGCGCCTCGGGCCGGCGGCGGAGCGCGCCGAGCCCCGAGCAGGGCACGTCGGCGAGAACCCGGTCGAACGCCCCCGGCCGCCAGGCGGGCACCGTGCCGTCGGCCACCACGACCCTGGCCCGGCCGGTGCTGGCCGTGGCGGCACGGACCAGGCCGGCCCGGTGCGAGCGGACGTCCGCCGCGACCAGGAGGGCGTCCCGGCCTGCTGCGATCCCGGCCAGCAGCCGCGCCTTGCCGCCCGGCCCGGCGGACAGGTCAAGCCACCGGCTGTCCGTGCCGCAGGCGTCCTTGCCCCGGCCGTCCTTGTCCCGGGCGTCCTTGTCCCGGCCGTCCTTGCCCCGGGCGTCCTTGTCCCGGCCGTCCTTGCCCCGGGCGTCCTTGCCGCAGGTATCGGCCCGGGTCAGCGCAAGCGTCACGAGCTGGCTCGCCTCGTCCTGCACCGAGGCGCGGCGCTGCGCCACTGCGGCGATTTCGGCCGGGTTTCCTTCCGCGAGATATACCCCGAACGGGGACCAGCGGGCCGGCACGCTGTCACCGGTCACGAGTTCTGCGGGGCTGGCCAGACCCGGAATCGCGCACAGGGTCACCCGCGGCCGGGTGCCGTCGGCGGCCAGCGTGGCCTCGGTCTCGGCCAGGTCGCCAGCGGGATCCTCGCCCAGCGCGTCGAGCAGCGCGGAAACTATCCAGCGCGGGTGGCTGTACCTGGTGGCCAGGTACCCGACCGGATCGTCGGCGCGGCGGGGCGCGGAGATCTCGATCCAGGCATCAAGATCGCGCGTGGCCACCTTGCGCAGCACCGCGTTGACGAACCCGGCCGCGCGCTGGCCCGCCACGTCCCTGGCGAGATCCACGGAGGTGGCAACGGCAGCGTGCGCGCGTATCCGGGTGGCAAGAAGCTGGTGCGCGCCGAGCCGGAGCACCTGCCGGATTGGCGGGTCGATCTGATCGAGGGCACGGTCGCTGCAGATGGCGATGATCGCATCGTAGGTCCCCTGGCCGCGCAGCGTGCCGTAAGCAAGCTCGGTCGCCAGCGCGGCGTCCCGCCCGGTCAGCCCCCTCTCCCTGAGCAGGGACGGCAGCATCAGGTTCGCGTACGCATCACGGTCGGCGACGGCCCGGAGCACATCGCAGGCGGCAGACCTGGCCGGATCGGCGCGCGAGCCTGCCGCGCGCCGGTTGCCGGCAGGCTGGGAACGGCCACGCTGAGTGCGGCCGGGCTGAGAGCGGCCGGACCCGGAACGGCCGGACTGAGAGCTGCCGGACCGCGCGGACGGGCTGGCCCGGCCAAGCGGGCCAGGACGGCCAGCCGAGCCGGACGGGGCAGGACGGCCAGCCGAGCCGGACGGGGCAGGACGGCCAGCCGAGCCGGACGGGGCAGGACGGCCAGCCGAGCCAGGCTTCCCGGGCGGCGGGCTCACGTCAGCCTGGCCACGGCCGGCGACGGCCCGCGCAGCCCGCGGGCCCAGTCGGCAGCCGGCATGCGGCGCTTGCCGTCCGGCTGGACGTCACCGAGCTGCACCGGCTCGGAGCCGGTTCCCACGATCACCCGGGCGCGGCTGAGCCGCAGCTCGCCCGGGTCAAGCCGGGGGCAGGGCCCATCCGCGGCGAGCTCGTCCGCTGCGATGCCCGCCAGCGGCCCTAGCTTGAGCCTGACCCCGGCGAGCACCGTCCAGGCCCCCGGCTGCGGGGTGCAGGCGCGGATCAGCCGGCCGATCGCCGTTGCGGGCAGGCTCCAGTCGATCCGCGCGCGCTCCGGCGTGATCTTCGGTGCCAGGCTCACCCCGTCCGGTGGCTGCGGCCGCGCGGCGAGCTCGCCGGACTCGATCCCGTCCATCGTCGCCACCAGCAGGCCCGCACCGGAGACGGCAAGCCTGGCCAGCAGGTCGCCGGCCGTGTCGGACGGCAGCACGGGCTCGGTGACCACGCCGAATACCGGGCCGGCATCGAGCTCGGGGACGATCAGGAACGTCGTCGCCCCGGTGATGTCGTCCCCGTGCATGATGGCGTGCTGCACCGGGGCGGCGCCGCGCCAGGCGGGCAGCAGGGAGAAATGCAGGTTGACCCAGCCGCGGGCGGGGATATCCAGCGCGGCCTGCGGGATGAGCGCGCCGTAGGCCGTCACCGCGCAGCAATCCGGCCCGATCTGGCGCAGCCGGTCAAGGAACTCCGGATCGCGCGGCCTGGCGGGCTTGAGCACCTCCAGGCCGGCCGACTCGGCCCGCTGCGCCACCGGGCTCGGGGCGATCCGCAGGCCGCGGCCGGCCGGCGCGTCCGGGCGCGTGACCACGGCCGCGACCTCGTGCCTGGAGCCAAGCAGCGCCGCCAGCGAGGGCACGGCTGCCTCGGGGGTACCCGCGAAGACCAGGCGCATGCTGCTAGCGGACCTTGCCGTGCATGGGGTGCGGCGACGCCTTGACGATCGGCACCGGCTCCCCCCACCACTCGGCGGCGCGGATCTCCTTCATTGCCAGCTTGCGCTGGGCCGGGTCAAGCCGGTCAATGAAGAGCACGCCGTCCAGGTGGTCGGTCTCGTGCTGCACGCAGCGGGCAAGATGCCCGGTGCCCTCCAGCGTGACCGGCTCGCCGTGCATGTCGAAGCCGGTCGCCACCACCCCGTGCGCCCGCTGAGTCGGGAAGGCGAGGCCAGGGAACGAGAGGCAGCCCTCCTCGTCCGTCTCCTGCTCGGCGGACAGCTCAAGGGATGGGTTGATCAGATGGCCGAGGACGTCGTCCACGTAATAAGTGAATACCCGCAGCCCCACCCCGATCTGCGGTGCGGCCAGGCCGATTCCCGGTGCGTCCAGCATCGTCTCGGTGAGGTCCTTCACCAGCCTGCGCAGCTCGGCATCGAAATCGCGGACTGGCTCGGCCGGCGTACGCAGGACCGGATCGCCGAACAGGCGTATCGGCTTGATGCTCAACAAACTTCCCTTCCCCGCGGACGACAGCAATGGTTCGCTGGCCGTTCAGTCTATGAAGGCTGGCCTGCTGCGCCGGCCGAAGGCGACCTGGCCTTGAATGCGGCCTTGCGGGCGGCCCGTGCAACCGACCGGTCCGGGTGATGATCGCTAAGCGCGGTCAGTAGGTCGGTCACGCCGGGATGATCGACCTGCCAAAGGCCGGCCACGATCTCCGCCTGCGCGTCCGGCGGCAGGTCAGGTAGCAGCTCGGCGACCACATCCCGCGGGTCAGCCTCCTCAAGCAGGCCGGCCCCCAGGTCGACGAGCAGCCAGGTCCGGTCCTCCGGTCCCAGGTCAGCCTGCTCACCGTGCTCGTGCAGCCAGACCGCCGCGTGCGCGCGCAGTACCGGCTCGGCCAGCGCTGACCGGACGGCCGGCACTGCGTCCGCGCCGATCCGGTCCAGCACGGCGAACGCGGCGCCGCGCAGGCCCGGCGACCCGCGGCCCGCCGCCTGGATCAGCTCGGCAGCCGCCCGGGACGCGGTCCGGGCCGCCAGCCAGGACGCGATCTCGGCCTCGCCGTCCTCGGCGTCGCAGCTGGCCAGGGTCGCCAGCAGGCCAGGCGCGCCATCCCGGCCGGGCCCGCCAAGGACGGGCACGTGCCATCCCTGCGAGCGGAGCCTGCGGTGCACGCCCCAGACGCCCAGCGGTGACAGCGCGACGGTCAGACCGCCCGCGGACTCGTCCGTGCCGAGTTCCACGACCCCCAGGTCGGCCAGGGCCTCCAGCGCCCAGGACAACGCGGCGGCCTCATCGTGGCCAGCGGCGGGTTCCGGATCCCCGGGGTTGCGCAACGTCCCGGCCGCGGCTGCGTAGGCATCAAACAGGCCCTCCATCCGCACCGGGCCGCCAACCGTGTAAAGCGCGGTCGCAAGCCCGTCGAGGTCCTCCGCCGCGAGCATCACCTCGAGCCCGCCGTGCCAGCTGGTGAGTACCTCGTCAGCATCGCCCGATGCAAGCACGTCCGGGCCGACGACCGGCCCGGCGCTGCCGTCCGGCGTAGCGCTGCCGTCCGGCTGCGCGACCATTCCGGTGGCCGCGGCCACCCGCCAGGCCGCCTCGACCTCACCAATGGCCAGCTCCAGGTCAGCGGCGGCAGCGGCGGCGGCGGCCGGGTGCAGCGCGTCACCCGCGCGGAGCCCTGCCCGGCCCGCGGACCAGCGGGCCAGGTCGCGCGCGGCGCGCAGCAGCGGCGCTACCCTGGCGGCGGCGGCGAGTTCCTCCCGCGGCGCCAGGCGAACCGGCGGCAGCCGCGGAATGTCGTCAGTCCTTGGCTGTGCTGCTCCGCTGTCCCGGGCGGTCCCGCGCGCATCCGTGCCGGAATGCGGCTGGCCAGCCCGCGCGGTCGGGGTCCTTCGTGAGGTGGCCACCCAAGCAACCTTACGGCCTCCGGCCGCGTAGTCAGATCAGCTCGGCAGGGTCGAGCTGCACGGCCGCTCGCGCTGGGGTCGCCGTGCGCCCGGCCGCTCGCGCTGGGGTCGCCATGCGGCCGGCCGCTCGCGCTGGGGTCGCCGTGCGGCGGACCGGCCCAGACAGGAACCGGTCCGACCACATCGGCCCCGGGCGGCAGCGCGGCGGCGCTGAGCACTGCACGCACCGCTGACGCGGGCCCCGTCAGCGCTGCTATCCGGACGGCGGGGGGGAACCCGAGCGTGGTCCGCTCGGCCAGTTCCCGCTCGGCGTGCGTGACCGGATCCCAGCGGATCAGCGCCTGCACCGCCGGCAGGCCCGCGTCCGCGACGACGACCACCGCGCCGCCGTCGGAGGCCGGCCTGACCAGGGCCGCCGCGTTCATCCACCGGCGGAGCGCCTCCTCGGCGGCGCGGAGGCTGGGCCGCCCGAGCAGAGCCCAGCCATCGAGCAGCACGGCGGCTGCATAGCCGCCCTCGGCGCGCGGCTCCGCGCCTGGCGTCGCCACGACCACGGCCGGCCCGGACGGCACCTCGGTGATGACCGCCGTCCGGCCCGAGGTCCGCACCGGGACGGAGGGGAAGGCACGGCCGAGTTCCTCGGCGGTCCGGCCGGCCCCGGTTACCAGCGCGCGGAGCCCGGTGTGCCCGCAGGCCGGGCAAACCGGGCTCGCCGCGCGCGCAGCACACCAGCGGCAGATCGCCGCCGACCGCGAGGCCGGCAGCGCGAGCGGGCCGCCGCAGGCGGCGCACCGGGCCCGCGTATGGCACCGCTCGCATGCGGCGGCGACCACGTAGCCACGGCGCGGCACCTGGAACAGCACCGGTCCGCGGGCCAGGGCATCCCGGGCGGTGCGCAGCGCCAGGCCGGGCACCCGGGCCGAGCGTGCCGCCGGGTCCCGCGCCAGTTCCGTGTCACCGGCGGCCGCCGTGACCAGCGGAGCATGGCGGCGCACGGTGGCCCGGTCGCCGCCCAGGGCGCGGGCCCAGCCGCCAGCCACCAGCTGGGTAGCCTCCGCCGTCCGGGCAAAGCCGCCGATCAGGGCGGCCGCGCCGCCCCGATGCGCGCGCAGGCAGAGCACCTCCCTGGCATGCGGATAGGGTGCGCGCGGCTCGGCATGCAGGTCGTCGCCGTCGTCCCAGAGCACCACCAGGCCGAGATCGGACACCGGCGCGAACATGGCTGACCGGGTGCCCGCCACGATGTGCGTCCCGCCGCGCAGCGCGGTGAGCCAGCGCCGGTAGCGCTCGGCCGGGCCGAGGCCCGCCGACAGGCAGACGTGCGACCCGGTGCCGAGCAGGGCGGTGAGCGCGGCATCGACGCTGTCCAGGTCCCGGCTGTCCGGAACGACGACCAGCACGCCACGGCCGGACGCTGCCGCGGTCGCCGCCGCCACCGCGATTTCGCCAGGCCAGTCCGGGCCGGGCAGCGCAGACCAGACGGCGCGCGGTGACCGGCCGTCGGCAAGCGCGGCGAGGAATGCCGGTCCCGCCGGATAGCGATCCCAGGAACCTGGGCCGGGGCGGGCCGGTCGTTGTGCCTGGTCCTGGCCGGGCAGCGGCGCCTCACCGCCACCGGCTTTCGTCATCTCGGCATTGCCGGGCGGCCGCGGCACCTCGCCCTGGCCGGGCGGCCGCGGCAGCTCGCCCTGGCCAGGCGGCCGCGGCACCTCGCCCTGGCCGGGCGGCTCCGGCACCGGGCCGTCGGCTGGCCCCGGAGCCGGGCGCTGCTTGCCGCGTTCTGCGGCCTCAGCCCGGGCGTGCCGCGGCGGGATCGCCAGCCGCAGCACGTCGGCCAGCGTGCCACCGTAGCGATCCGCGACGGCTCTGGCCAGGCTCGCAATCTCGGCAGTCAGGACCGGCTCGGGCGACACCACCCGTTCCAGGTAAGCCAGGCTGCCCTGATGGTCGCTGGCGTCGGCCCGCGCCAGCAGATAGCCGCCGGTCAGCCGCCCGGCGAACCGCACCCGGACCCGGCAGCCCGGCACCGCGGCCAGCGTCAGCCGGGCCGGGACCAGGTAATCGAAGGGCCGGTCCAGATGCGCCAGCGGCACGTCGACAGCCACCCGCGCGACCGGCAGGCTCGGCGCGGCGACCTCGGCCGGACGCGGCCGTGCCCGTGCTGCCGCGCCGCGCCGCGCTGGACTTGCCACGGCTCTGTCCTACCAGAGGGATCCGGCAGCCCGGGCGCACCCGGTCCCGCACAGAGCCCGCCAGCCCGGTCAACAGCCGCGCCAGCCGGTCAGCAGCCGGTCAGCAGCCCCCGCCAGGCCCCGCAGCCGGTCAGCAGCCGCGCCAGCCGGTCAGCAGCCCCCCGCAGCCGGTCAGAGCCCGGCAGCCGCTCTCAGCGCATCGGTGCGGTTGGTCAGCTCCCAGGAGAAGTCCGGTTCCTCCCGGCCGAAATGACCGTAGACGGCCGTCTGCGAGTAGATCGGGCGAAGCAGGTCCAGGTCCCTGATGATCGCCGCCGGGCGGAGATCGAAGACCTGCAGCACGGCCTGCTGGATCTGCTCGGCCGGCACCCGCTCGGTGCCAAAGCACTCGACGAAGAGGCCGACCGGCTTCGCCTTGCCGATCGCATAGGCGACCTGCGTCTCACACCGGTCCGCCAGCCCGGCCGCGACCACGTTCTTGGCGACCCAGCGCATGGCATAGGCGGCGCTGCGGTCCACCTTGGAGGGATCCTTGCCGGAGAACGCCCCGCCGCCGTGCCTGGCCATCCCGCCGTACGTGTCAATGATGATCTTGCGGCCGGTCAGCCCCGCGTCACCCATCGGGCCGCCTACCTCGAACCGGCCGGTCGGGTTGACTAGCAGCCGGTAGTGGGCGGTGTCAAGGTCAAGGCCGGCCAGCACCGGCTCGACCACGTGGTCGCGGATATCAGGCGCAAGCAACTCGGCCAGGTCGATGGACGGCGCGTGCTGCGTGGAGATCACTACGGTATCCAGGCGCACCGGCTCGGCACCCGAGTACTCGATAGTCACCTGCGTCTTACCGTCCGGCCGGATGTACGGGACGGCGCCGCTGCGCCTGACCGCCGACATCCGCCGGGACAGCCGGTGCGCCAGCATGATCGGGAGCGGCATGAGCTCGGGGGTCTCCCGGCAGGCGAAGCCGAACATCATCCCCTGATCACCAGCACCCTGGCGGTCGAGTTCGTCCGCGCCCTCGCCCTCCCGGTGCTCAAAGGCCTCGCGGACTCCCTGCGCGATGTCGGGCGACTGCGAGCCGATCGACACCGAGACGCCACAGGAGGCGCCATCGAATCCCTTCGCCGAGGAGTCGTAGCCGATGTCGAGTATCTTCTCCCGGATGATTTCCGGGATGTCGACGTAGACGTCGGTGGTCACCTCCCCGGCGACATGGACCTGACCGGTAGTGATCATCGTCTCCACGGCCACGCGGCTTCGCGGGTCACCCTTGAGCATGCCATCCAGAATGGCGTCGCTGATCTGGTCGGCCATCTTGTCCGGATGGCCCTCCGTAACAGACTCGGAAGTGAAAAGACGACCGGCCACCTGACTCCCTTTTCCGCCCCGGGGGGATGAGACCTTGCCGAAGTGTATCCGGGTTGCCAGTCCGCCGCCCGGCGGTCGCGCCGCTGGCCCGCCGCCGCCCAGCCGCCCGGGCCGCCGCCGCCCAGCCGCTGGGCCGCCGCCGCCCAGCCGCCCGGGCCGCCGCCGCCGCTCAGCTGGCCAGCGCGGCTGCCACCAGATCCCAGATCACGTCGGCCAGCGCCGCCTTCGGGCCACGGGCGACGGGTGTCTGCGTCCCGTCGGCGGCAAGCACCACGGCAGCGTTGTCACTGACCCCGAATCCGATCCCTGCCCCCACTTTGTTGACGACGAGCAGATCACACCCTTTGGCCGCGAGTTTCGCGCGCCCATTCGCGATCAGGTCATCTGTCTCGGCACCGAACCCGACAATCACCTGGCCGGGCCGGAGGCGGTCCGCCGACAGCTCCCGCAGGATGTCGGGATTCGCTACCAGGCGGATCGGCTCCGGCGCGGCCCCGGTCTTCTTGATCTTCACATCGCTCCTGGCCGCAGGCCGGTAGTCGGCCACGGCAGCGGCCATGACCACCGCGTCAGCGGCTAGCGCGGCCTCCCGCACGGCATCCCGCAATTGCGCCGCCGACGTCACGTGCAGGACGCGGGCCCCGGCCGGGTCGTCCAGCGCAACGTTCGCGGCCACCAGGGTCACCTTCGCGCCGCGGGCAGCGGCGGTCTCGGCCAGCGCATAGCCCTGCCGCCCCGATGACCAGTTGCCGAGGAACCGGACCGGGTCAAGCTCTTCCCTGGTGCCGCCCGCGGACACCACGACCTGGCGCCCGGTGAGATCGGCGGCCAGCCCGGCGGTACCGCGGGCCAGCACCCTTACCGCGACGCGCAGCAGCTCAGCGGGCTCCGGCAGCCGCCCTGGCCCGGAGTCCTTGCCGGTGAGCCGCCCGGCGGCCGGCTCAAGGACCAGCGCGCCGCGGCCGCGCAGCGTCGCCACGCTGGCCTGGGTAGCCGGGTGCTGCCACATCTCGGTATGCATGGCGGGCGCGAAAATGACCGGGCAGCGCGCGGTCAGCAGCACCGCGGTCAGCAGGTCGCCCGACATCCCCGCTGCCGCGCGGGCCATCAGGTCCGCGGTGGCGGGCGCCACAAGCACCAGGTCGGCCGCCTGGCCGAGCCGGACGTGCGGCACCTCATGGACGTCGTCCCAGGCGGTCGCGGTGACGGGCTGGCCAGACAGGGCGGCCCAGGTCGCCTCGCCGACGAAGCGCAGCGCGTCAGGAGTCGGAACCACCCGGACGTCGTGCCCGGATTCGGTCAGCAGCCGGAGCAGCTCGCACGACTTGTACGCGGCGATGCCACCGCTGACCCCGAGGATGATGCCCATGCCAGGGGTTACCCGGTCAGCGAGCCAGGCGCGGCGAGGAGGTCAGGAGGACTCGGCCGGCTCCGCGGTCAGCAGCCGCTCGCTGATCTCGCGCAGCGCGATGGACAGCGGCTTCTCCTGGACGCGGGTCTCGACGAGCGGGCCCACGTACTCAAGCATGCCCTCGCCGAGCTGCGCGTAGTAGGCGTTGATCTGCCTTGCCCGCTTTGACGCCATGATGACCAGGCCGTACTTGCTGTCGACGACATTGAGCAGGTCGTCGATCGGCGGATTGATGATGCCTTCAGGGGCGGGACTTCCAGCCACGTTGTGCCTTCCGTGTCGGGACCGCGGCTAGGACCGCGTCATCGGCCCGATCGGGCCTCGGTCAAGGCTACCAGCTGGCGGCAGACATCCTGGACCGACGTGTTGACGAGGGTGATGTCGAACTCGCTGCCTGCGGCGAGTTCGACCCGGGCGGCTTCGAGCCGCCGCCGGATGACGTCCGGGGGCTCCGTGTCCCGGCCGGTCAGCCGCCGGACGAGTTCCCCCCAGGATGGCGGCACCAGGAAGACCAGCAGGGCACCGGGGACGACTTGGCGCACCTGCCGCGCGCCCGCCAGGTCGATTTCCAGCAGCACAGGCACCCCGGCTGCCAGCTTCGCTTCGACCGGCGCCCGCGGCGTGCCATACCGGTGGCCGGCGAACTGCGCCCATTCGAGCAGCTCGCCCCGCTCGATCATCGCGTCGAAGTCGCGCTCGCTGACGAAGTGGTACTCGCGCCCGTCAACCTCGCCAGGCCGCGGGGCCCGGGTGGTGACGGACACAGAAAGCCAGATCTGCGGGGCCGCCCGCCGCAGGCAGGCGACGACCGTGCTCTTGCCGACGCCGGACGGCCCGGAGAGCACGGTGAGCCGAGCAGGGACAAGGGCTTGGGCCACGGCCGCGCCGCGCGCGCGGTCAGCCGACGGATCGGCCACGGACCTCCGTCCCCCGTCCCCGCCCCCGGGCTCCCTGACCTCGGTCAGATATCACCGCCGAACTCGTTCTCGAGAGCACTCCGCTGGTTGGCGCCGAGGCCGCGGACACGCCGCGACTCCGCGATGCCGAGCCGTTCCATGATCTGCCTGGCGCGCACCTTGCCGACGCCCGGCATGGACTCGAGCAGTGCCGACACTTTCATCTTGCCGACGACATCATCGGTCTGGCCCTCCTTGAGGACCTGGGGCAGCGTCGTGGAACCGTGCTTCAGCCGGTTCTTGACCTCGGCACGCTCCTTGCGTGCCTTGGCAGCCTTCTCCAGGGCTGCGTTCCGCTGCTCGGGGGTGAGTGGAGGAAGAGCCACGCGTGGTCACCTCGGGTTTCGTATCGAAAAAGTCGCTCCGCGAGGGGAAACTAGCGAGTTCAGC
>WNGK01009538.1_pt1 | contig 18685 bp, 20 predicted proteins | sample 5400601 | NCBI WGS metagenome assembly WNGK01 (sample SAMN13153376, study PRJNA577476) | soil metagenome | isolation source: 60 cm soil or saprolite under Garry oak tree replicate 1 | place: USA:California | collected 2016-06-15
GGAGAGCCACTGGCAGCGACCGTCGTGCGTGATTTGCAAGGTCCACCATTCCCGCAACTGGCAGGAGATGCTCTTGCCCAGGAGGCCTATACGCTTTTCAGCAGCGGGCAATCGGCGGTTGCCGTCATGGATAACGATGTACTTGAAGGCATTGTGACAAAAAGCGATTTGCTGGAATTCTGGGCGCACACGCGAGGTGAGTAGAGTAGTCAGAGTAGTGGACTGTCAATCTTGATGCGCTAGACAGAAATGTAGGGGCGATGCTTGCCATCGCCCTGCTGACCATGCCTCACCTATCAATTGAACCTTGACAGTCCAGAAGTCGGAGTAGTCAGGGTAGCGTAGAGATAAGGAGAAGGTATGTCGCTGGCCGCGCTCGGGCTGCTGTTCGCGGCCGCAGTGCTGCATGCCGGTTGGAATCTACTCGTCAAACGTGCGAAGCAAAAACAGGTTTTCACATGGTGGGCGATCCTGGTAGGAGCAGTCTGCTTCTCTCCCGCTCTCATCGTCAATCGCCCACTCCCCCTGCGGATATGGCCATATGTCGCTGGTAGCGCCCTTTTTGAAGCGCTCTACTTCGTCGGTCTGACTCGCGCCTATGACCTCGATGATTTCTCGCTCGTCTACCCACTGGCACGCGGTACCGCTCCTGCTTTATTGGTCGTTTGGGCAGCGCTTTTCCTCGGCGAGCAACCCCACCCTACCGGTCTTGCTGGCCTGACCCTTCTCGTGCTAGGTCTCATCATTGTCGGTAGCGCGGCCTGGTGGTCACAACGCCAGATTGCAACGCCCAGCCTGCTCGGCGTTGCGATTGCACTGGCTACGGCCTGTTGCATCTCGATCTACAGCGCTATCGATGGCGCTGCCGTACACCTGGTTCCTTCTGCCCCCTATACAGTGGTTATCCTTGGCCTCAGCATGTTGCTCATTGCGCCCGCGCTCCTGCTACATTATGGACCTCGCGCAGTAGTCGCAGAGTGGCGCACCAACTGGCCGCGTATCATCCTGGTCGGCCTCCTCTCGGTAGCATCCTATGGACTCGTCCTCTACGTCTACTCGTTTGCTCGCGTCAGCTACGCGGGTGCCGTTCGCGAAATCAGTATTGTCCTGGCAGCCTTTATAGGTTGGCGCTGGCTGGGCGAAGGCTTCGGCCCCATTCGTTTGATAGGCGCTGGTTTGATATTCGCCGGCATACTAGTTATTGCCATTGCGGGATAAAGCTGACATCTACTCCTAAAGCAGGGGTGCAGGGGACGCAGTCCCTTGCCGGAGCAAAACAGTGTAACTCCCAAAGACAATAAACTTACTCCTAAAGCAGGGGTGCAGGGGACGCAGTCCCTTGCCGGAGCGCGAGGTGTCCTCGCCATACTCCCTTCTCTCAGAGCGGGCCGTAGGCCCGCCAGAAGAAGTATGAGTGGATCTCAGGATAAAGATATTGACAAATGACAAAACAGTCGATAATATCTCAAAAGAGTCAGTCACCCCATAGAAGAAAGGAAGGGTACAGCTATGCAGGTCAAACGAAGCATTCTCCAGGGTCCCCGTGAGGCTGTGCTTCGAGGCAGGGAGTAATGGGGCAGAGAGCCTATGAGGTGTTCGCTCATACCGCCGATGTCGGCATACATGCTTTCGGGCGCACACTTCCTGAGCTATTCATCCATGCAGCTCAAGGCATGGAGAGCCTGGTGGTCGCGCCAGAACAGGTACGCGAGTCGGTCAGCCGGGAAATTGCGGTGGAGGGCCACGATATAGTTTCTCTCCTGATCGCGTGGTTGAACGAACTCATCTTCCTGTTCGACACTGAATACCTCCTCTTTCGTACCTTCGAGATCAACGCCTTCACAGAATCATCTCTGAGGGGCAGTGCCTCCGGCGAACCCTACGATGCGCAGCGTCACGAGCTGAGCAGTGCCATCAAAGCCGTCACCTGGCACGAAGCCGCTGTGGAGCCTACCAGTGACGGGTACAAGGCTCGCATCATCTTCGACATTTAAGCTGCCAGAGACTTGTCAGGTAGGTTGATCCTGGCGGTTATCTGGGATTGGACTATCACTGCGACTTCGGTACAATCATCCAGCAGTAGTCTAAGGAGGACCCGATGGGCAAGTCTGATACAAAGATTCCCTTGGAGCGTGTCGATACATACCGTTGGCGTATACCAAAGCATTACAATCCAGACATGCATGTGCCCGGCATGGTCTATGCCGATGACGGATTGATTGAGCAGATCCTGCAGGATAACGCGTTACAGCAGGTCGCGAATGTGGCGACCTTGCCGGGCATCGTCGGCCATTCACTGGCCATGCCCGACATCCACTGGGGTTACGGCTTTCCAGTTGGTGGTGTGGCTGCAACCCATGCCGAGTATGGCGTCGTCTCACCTGGCGGCATCGGTTTCGATATCAATTGTGGCGTTCGCATGCTTGCCACCGATTTGCTCCACGAGCAAATTCGCGGCAGGGTCGATAAGCTGGCCGATGAACTGTTCAATAATCTGCCATCAGGCGTCGGTGGGGCGGGCATGCACCAGTTGAGTACTGATGCTATGCGCGCTGTAATGGTACATGGAGCTGCCTGGGCAATAGAGGAAGGCTATGGCTTTGCGGAAGATCTGGAGGTCACCGAGGAGCATGGCTGCCTGGCCGGCGCTGACCCTGATATGGTGTCGAACCCCGCTTTACAGCGCGGCATGAAGCAACTCGGCAGCCTGGGGTCGGGCAATCACTTCTGTGAGGTGCAGACCATCGATCACATCTATGATGCGGAGGCTGCCCAGGCCATGGGGATTGGGCAGCGTGGCCAGATCGTCGTCACGATCCACTGCGGCTCACGTGGGTTCGGACACCAGGTCGCGGAAGACTATGTGAGGCTGGCCGAGTCAAAGCAACAGGATTTCGGCTTCCACCTGGTGGATCGGCAGCTAGCCTGTCTACCTTTGCAGTCGAATGCAGGTAAGTCGTACCTCTCGGCCATGGCCTGCGGCGCAAACTTCGCCTGGGCGAATCGCCAGTTGTTGATGCATGGAGTACGGCAGGCCTTCTCAAGCGTTTTTGGACGCCGGGCGCGCCCTAAAGATATGCCGCTCGTCTACGATGTCTGCCATAACATCGCCAAGATGGAGGAGTACGAGGTTGATGGGCAGGTACAGCGCCTCTGTGTCCATCGCAAAGGCGCGACCCGTGCGTTCCCTGCCGGGCATCCCGCGGTACCAGAGCGGTATCGCGCTGTCGGTCAACCCGTTCTCATTCCTGGCGACATGGGCCGCTATTCATTTGTGCTCGTTGGCGCACAGGGCTCAATGGAGCAGAGTTTTGGCACCTGCTGTCATGGGGCCGGGCGCAGGCAGAGCCGCACCGCTGCCAAAAAGTCTATTACTAGCAAGGATCTGCTGGCACAATTGGACGCACGTGGGGTCACCGTGCGCGTCCATAGCAAAAACCTGCTGCCTGAAGAGGCCCCCCAGGCCTACAAGGATGCCCAGCAGGTCGTCAATGTCGTGCATAATGCTGGCCTGGCGAAACTGGTGGCACGCCTCAAGCCGGTTATTGTAGTGAAGGGTTAGGCAGAGCAGTTAGCAGGGATGAGTTGTATTAATTACCAGAGTCGGAGCCATCGCCATTGTCATGCTTCTTATGACTTCCATGATGTCCGTTGCCCGGCGTAGATGTCGGATCAGGCGTGGCAGGAGCAGCGGGGGCCGTGTGCTGCGGTGTCACCGGGGAAGCAGGGCCTGGGTGACCTGCAACAGCAGACCAGAAACCCATCCCAAGACCGACGCCGATGACGAGTGCAAGTAAAACAAGGAGCAGTACTCCCAGGCTCCTGGAACGGAAGGATCGGGGTCGCTTTTGCGAGAATGCGGCTGGACTCCCTCTTCTCACTTGCATTGTAGCAGCGGATGGATCAGCAAACATCGATTGTGAGCTAAGAAGCACAGGTGATGGCTGCCGTGTCTGCGAGACAAGTAATGCTTCCCAGAACTGCTCCACGGTCGAGAAGCGGTCACCGCTGCGTAGAGATAAAGCACGGTGAATGGCTTCGGCGACAAACGTAGGAACAGCCGGTACGATCTTGTTCACTGGCTCCAGAGGATCCATACCTGTATTCCCCAGTCGTGTCATACGGTGGAGGGCATCAGCAGGAACAAGCCCTGTTATGAGGGCATACAATGTTGCGCCGAGTCCATAGATATCTGTGCGGGTATCGGTTCCTGTGCTATATTGTTCCGGTGCTCCATAGCCGGGTGAACAATGGCGCAGCGTTGTCGTGGTGTCATCCGGGTCATATTCCTTGGCGATGCCAAAATCAACTAACACAGCCTTATCCCCTGTCGTTGTCAGGATGATGTTGGCTGGTTTAATGTCGCGATGGAGGATAGGTGGCTGTTGATGATGCAGATAGGCCAGAGCATCGATGATAGGTGCTATAATGACGAAAACCTCGGACAGCGAAAAGCTCTTCTCTGGCTGCTGTCGTCGCAGGATTTCCAGGTTCGTTCCTTCAATGTACTCCATGAGCAGATAGGCTCGATCACCCTGCTCACTGTCGAACACACGATAGACGCGGGGCAACGCTGGGTGATGAAGCTGCTGGAGTAACTTCCATTCGTGGATGAGCCGGTTCCGGCCTTGCCTGCTCGGGTCGGCTATCTCCTTGAGCGCAAAGAGCTGTCCGGAAACCTCCTGATCTCTCACGCGGTAGACAGCTCCGAAACCCCCCCGGCCAAGTAACTCTTCCACTGCATAACGATCTTGCACGATGATCCCAGAGGAGAGAATACCGGTTACTTGTTGCATGCTGTCCCTCAAAACGATGTACAAGCTGCTCAAATATATTTCGTGCATTATAGCAAAGTGTACTCGTCAAAGCAAGCTGATGAGCAGACACCCAGGATCATCACAACTCCATAATCGGGCGGATTTCGATAGAACCGTGCAACGCGTCTGGGATCTTAGTTGCCAGTTCTATGGCTTCATCCAGGTCTTTGCAATCGAGGACATAATTACCCGCGAGCTGCTCCTTCGTTTCGGCGAATGGGCCATCGGTAATCAGCGTTTTGCCGTTGCGGATGCGGAGGGTAGTCGCGGTGCTGGTTGGCTGCAATGGCGCCCCACCGGTTAAGATACCGCGTCTCAGCGTTTCCTGGGCGAATTCGTTATGAGCCTGCATCGCTGCATTGCGCTCCTCCTGTGTCATCCTGGCATAGGTCTCTTCGCTTCCGTAGATTAACAACATGTAACGCATAGGTGTATCCTTTCATGAGCGGGCTATTTGGGCAATACCTTCCCCACTCTGCAATATCGACGTATGACAACGCACTAAATCGACAAACACTAAATAACCAGGTGACACTTGGGGGGTGTCGATCTTTCTACTCGTAACACTTCTCGTAACGATCAGGTGACGTGTGCTCGCTACAATAGCATTAGCACAGGCGCCATGTTGATGGTGTAGTTTTTTATGCGCCGCCAGCTAAAGTCATCTCTTTGATCCCTTTAGCGCAGGAGGACATTTAATGTCGACAAGAGTTCAGCAATCTATCATCGTCGATCGACCCGTCGAGAAGGTGTTCGCCTATATATCCGAGTATAGGAATGCTCCCAGGTGGCAACCTGCTATCCTGGAAACTCGAGTTTCGCCTGAGGGGCCCGCCCAGGCAGGCATGCGCGTCACCGAGGTACGTACCTTCATTGGGCACAGGATAAAATCGACCTATAAGATAACCGAGCTAGAGCCGGATGTACAGGTGAGTTTCGAAAGCATGTCGGGTCCATTCCCCTATCATGGCAACATCTTCTTTGAACCGGTGGACGATGCTACACAACTCACGTACGAACTGGAGATTGAGGCGAAGGGCTTCTTCAAGTTAGCTGGAAACATGCTTGTAGAAGGTTTAAAGCAGGAGATAGAAACCAGTCTCGGCCTGCTAAAGAGACTGCTGGAGGCAGAGGAGGTAAAGTAATTCGGCATGGCACCCGCAAGGGGTGCCACTACTATGACACGCATGCGTCGCCTTGCCAAGCCGTCTCATGGGAGTAGGTCCCCGATTTATCGAGGGACCAGGGCTTGCCCCTGCCATGGTTCGCGGTCCGGTGCTTTTGCTGGCTCACCTGCAGCCTGTGCGTCTGATCTGAGGATGATGGGTGTACGCTGGCGTGCCAGGAACCAGTTAAAGAGGTAGGCAAGCGTCACCAGTACGAATAGTGCGTTGCGCGCCACCGTCATCTCAATGAAACCCGGGACCATGGGGACAAGCGTAATGAAGCTCGCACGACGGTACAAGTATGGATAAATAATCGTTGACAGGAGCGAGATAAGCCCCCAGCAGAGTAGCCAGAGGCCATCCAGGGCATTACTATAGGCCAGTAGGGGCATAATCCACATCAAATATTGCGGGCTGAAGACTTTTCCCGTGGCAATGAAGACCAGCAGAACCGCGATACTTGCCTGTACAATGTCGAGTTTGCCTCGCCATTGCAGCCAGATTGTATATGTATAGCCCAGTATGAAGAGCGCCATACATAACAGTGAAACAACGCCGCCGAGCGCTCCGACCAGGTTCAAAGAGCCATACGAATACTCTGCATGCACATAAATCTCAAACTGCGCTCCCAGCCACAGCAATGCACTCCCGGTTGCCTCAATTTGAATAGGCCGGCCTGCAAAGTAACCCAGTTGATTCCCAATGGCTCCCTTGAAATTGAACAGCGCGAATGCGCCCGTTACCGCTACGAGTAAACCGAAGAAGATCAGGCTATTCTTCCACCGCCAGTTGCGCACTTCGTATATGCTAGCTCCAAGTTCTACCAGTGTAGTTTTGAATGACATCACCGAGGGCGGTAAGCGGAGTCGACCCATGTCGTGTTGTTCCGCAAGAAGCAGTGGCGGGAAAAGTAGAATCGGGTAGAGTTTTAGTAAGACACCAAAGGCCAGGGCAATATATGCAAGTGTCCAGCGCCTGCGCTCGGCTGCAATGATACAAATGAGCGTAAGTGCCGCAGGAGCCAGGTCGAAGCGCGACAATGCCGTTGTCCATCCACCGATCAACACGTAGAGTGCAAATGTCAGAGCGGCGCCACGCGGCCCGTAGCGCAGCAGCAACCAGTAGATGAAGATGGCGGTGAGCGCCATCCAGAACGCGAAAAGTAACGGGTAATCAGTGGTTGGCGCAAACAGGCCCAGGGAGAACAGTAGGACCGTCAGTGGCGGGTACTCAAGCGGCAAAATATGCAATGGCGGTTGCGTCAACGATTCAAGCGGAAGGAACCTGCATTGCACGGCAGGTAACTGCTTCATCGCGGCTCCCCCGTGCCAGAAGGTGAGCGCGTAGCACTGGTAACGACCCACGTCCGTTATCGGCCCAAAAAGTTGCCAGGATGCCCCATAGAATAGCAGGATGGTTGTCACCACTATTGGTATATAAGCCGCCATTTCTCCGCGCGCTAGCAGGACCTCCCGCCATGCGACAAGCCCTTTTCGCACCTTGACTCCTCGCAGCATATTGAACTCGCCTTTGTTGAAGTGCTAGAATGAACAGTACGCGCATGCAACTTCAATAGTCTCAAGTACCAACTTGTTGAAAGCTTCTCGACTCGCCGGAAATTCAATAGCGAACTGCGGGTGCAAAGTCCCCACAGTAACATTGAAGCGTATTAAGACATGCGCTGTATGAAGTAGGATACCGTTTTCTTGCTTCTTAGCACATTCCAAGACGGTTGGCGAGTAGGGCAGGTAACGCTTGACAGTCCTGGCTATTCTAACCTGGTACGCCAATACTTATTTTTTAGAAAGGATGTACAGAAATGAGCAGCAACAGCCGTGCGGAAACAGCGACCTTGAAGGTTGGAGACGTCGCTCCAGATTTCACCCTGAAAACCGCAAACAGAGAAGACTGGCATCTGAGTGATTTTCGCGGCAAGAAAAATGTTGTACTTGCCTTTGTTCCCTTCGCCTTCAGCGCCGTTTGTTCCGTGCAACTTCCTTCGTATGAAGCGGAGTTGGACCGCTTCAAAGATTTTGATACCGAGGTAGTCAGCATAAGTTTGGATAGCCATTATTCGTTGAATGCCTGGGCTAAATCCATGCATACCTCGTTCCCGCTTCTCTCCGATTTCTACCCCCAGGGCAAGGTGGTTGATCTCTATGGTGTGCGCCACCCGCTGGGTATGTCCAATCGGGCGGTCATTGTGATCGACAGGGAAGGCATCATTCGCTATATCGAGGTGTTAAACTCCCCCGGCGACATGCCCGATAACGAAGACCTTTACGAAGCCCTGCGCAAACTTTAGTGGATTTGATCGGGCTTGGCCCATTAGATGGCCTACGGAAGGACCACACATAGTTGGAGGAGGTTGAAGCTGCTCATGTGCCCGAATTGGTATCGTTTGCGGCAGGAATCCAACAAGATAAAGCTACTATGCTGGCGGGATTAACCCTGCCTTGGAGCGTTGGACCGGCTTAAGGGCACGTCAATCGTCTGAAGCTGATCAAGCGCAGTATGTGTAGTCGTGCCAAGTTCAACCTCCTTCGGCAACGAGTCCTTCAGCATGCCTAAAAGGAGCAAGAGAGGGAAAGAGTCGTTACAACGTCACTTTTTCAGCTTTGTTCCAGTCAAATTCGAGTGTGCCATTGAGCCAGGCTTGTACCCACTGCTGGAAAGAGGGGGTCTCGATGGCGCAAGCAGCCAGGCTGACGTTGTTGTCATTTCTCAGAACACGATTCTCTGAGTGAGAACAGTCAAGACATGGAGTAGATATTACAGCCCCAATCATAAATCATTAACAACTTTTCTGGCCAGACAAAAGGTTTCTCTTCGTCTTGTTCCCAGGCCAGATCAATCGCTTCCTGGGTCAGTGATCGCCGTTGCAGATAGCCGTCAACAAGATCCTCCTCGCACAGCCCATTGAAATATGGAATATCAGGCATCAGCGCGCCTGCGGAAGAACCATAAATTGCCTCAAATCGCGCCCGCCTCTCGGACATCAAGTTGGAGCAGGAAGCGCAACGGACGCTGATCATCGCGGAGGCGCAACTCATTGCGACCACGGTGACCAGTGTCTACCTGAATGCTCGCCTCCTGGAGCGCGAATTTGATGTGGTGGTGATAGATGAACTATCCATGATTTCGGTGATTGGGGTGCTCCTGGTGGTTTCACGTGCGCGCCAGCATATGGTAGGGGCAGGCGATCCGATGCAACTCCCACCCGTGGTCGTGCTCAGACACAAGGAGCAGGCCCCCTTGGCGCGCGAGTGGCTCGGAAAGGATCTCTTTGCCCATCTTGGGATCAGCATTTTTGACGCCATTGGCGGGGCGAAAGAGTGCGTGCTGCTCACCGAGCAGGGGCGCTCCCATCCGGCGATTATCGCGCCCATCAATCACTTTGTCTACCAGGATATGTTGACCAGCCGTGCGGAGACGATGCAGACACCCGGCGTAGGCCCTTATCCGCAGTGGTCACTCATGCTGGTGGACACAAGCGGATCGAAGGCGCAATGCGTCAAGCTGAACAGAGAGAAGCCGCGCGAGAACAAATACCACGCGCGCTTGGCGGTGACTATTGCCCAACAGGTGCTCGCATCGCTGCCGCCATTTGCACCCGAGGATGATCCGACGATTCCCCGCGTGGCGATTGTGGCTCCCTATCGCTCGCAGGTTAACCTCACGCTTAGAAAGCTGCGTCAGGCGGGCATCGCGCACTTGGTCCATGTGGGGACGATTCATACGGTGCAGTCCCTGGAATTTCCGGTGGTCATTTTTGATACCGTGGAGGCGCCAGGAGGACCGTCACCTTGGGAGTTTACCTTCGATGTGGTGTTAGATGAACGCAGTATGGCGACGGGAGCGACCCGGATACTGAACGTGGCCTGGACGCGTGCCAAGCAGAAGCTGATCGTGATCGCACACCGTAAGCGCTTGCAAGCTGCTCTTCCCCGAGATGGGCAGGATGCGGCGAAGACGCAGCGCTTGCTCTGGGATCTGGTTGAATGGGTCTGCGAAAATCGATCACTAGACACTTCCGTCTAAAGGCAGTCTTATCGATTGCTAGCCGCTTTCAGCCTCGATATGCTACAAGCATAGTTTTTCCCTTCCTGGCGCTCCTGAAATTTGGTATGTTTTGAGGGAAAAAGCCAGCACCTCTGGAAGTGAGAGAAAGGGACTTCCCCATGAAGATGGTCGCTCTCTATGATATCCACGGCAATCTTTCCGCCTTAGAAGCTGTCCTGAAAGAAGTTGAGCAGGAACATCCTGACCTGATCCTGGTGGGAGGAGATATCGTCCCGGGTCCCATGCCGCGTGCCGTGCTGGAGCGGCTGCTGGCACTTGGGGATACAATACACGCTATTCGCGGGAACTGCGAACGGGAGGTGGTCGCAGCGTTCGACGGCCTGCCGTCCAGTCCAGGCATGTCAGAAGAGGTGAGCGCGCGGATGCGCTGGACGGCAAAGCAACTGGAGGGCAGCCAGCGGGATGTTCTGGCTCACCTGCCGGAACAAGCAACTTTCAGCGTGGATGGGCTGGGTGAGGTGCTCTTCTGCCACGGCTCGCCGCGCAGCGACGAGGAGATGATCACGGCGGCGATGCCAGAGGAGCGTCTGCGCGAGATGCTAGCCGGCGTCACGTCAGGCAGCGGGTCGTCGTCTGTGGGCACACGCATATGCAGTTCGACCGCACCGTTGATGGCATGCGCATCGTGAACGCGGGCAGCGTCGGCATGCCCTACGGTGTTGCGGGAGCGTACTGGCTGCTGCTTGGGCCAGAGATCATGCTGCGGCGCACGCTCTACGATCTGGAGGACGCGGCAGCGCGTATAAAAGCGAGCGGCTGGCCCAGATACTTTCCGAGCGCCTGCTCAAGACTCTTGGCAAGTGCTCACGTTTGAGGGCCAGACCTGCTCACTTCGTAGGGCATTTACCACCTTCTCCTGGATACGTGTACACGGCACAGGGAAAAGCCGTATACTGAGGCTGGTAGCAGGAACCAGAGGGCGGTTGAGTCAAGTAAGAAGTGGATGCTTATCCTGGCGCATCCATCACAGCAAGGAGAGACGCGGCTTCGCCCCTGGGAAAGAGGGCTTAGCTTTCGTTGAGCATAGAAGGGAGATAGTCCAATGGCACAAAAGCGGGAACCAGTGAATATGCAGGCTGCCATCGTCCTGAGCACTGGCAACAAGGCAAAAACAGTGCGAGACATCCGTACTGTTATCATTGAGCGGCACTGGTCATATGCCTCACCTACCTTCTCCTATTTTTGCTGGTGCGTAGCAGATGGAGCCATCCTCGATAGCTTCCCCACGTCCGAGCTAGGACTTGTGGATCGGTGGCTAGCCGATCATGGACTGTCAAGTGAGGCCCAGGTGTGGGAACCACTATGAGCCTTTGCTGACTCCTCCCTATGGCTGGGTCCAGGAGGCTTTGGTTTGGCTGCTCCTCGCTTTCTAGCCGACCTTTACTATTTATGCCATCTTTTTTGGAAAACCGTTCCTGCACCAGCCGCCCCGAGAGCGCTACGCTGTCTGGAACTATAGCATCCTGAAAGCTGGAGAAGAAGGTCCGCCACTCGCCCTCAGCCTGGGCACAAGTATAGAAAGCACCACTACCATCAACGGTCACCCGCTCTACGTCCCTGATGATCCGCAGCATAATGGTGTGCTCGCCCGCCTGACGATTACCTACCACAACACCCCTGGGCGGAAATACGCCAGTATCTATGACTACCACAGGTTCCTTGGATGGAGACGGGTCAGCGATGCAGCAAATATCGAGTATGACCTGCATGAGCTCGACGCCATGCATCCAATGACTCAGCAAGCGAATGAGTTTTATTGGCGCCTTGGGCAAAGTCGCCCGTGACCAGCTCGTTTCTCCACGCTGGATTATCCCCACACTGTATCCAACAAGCATCGTCACGTGAGCGCTGCGCAACTTAGTAGAGCCCGCTGAGAGACTGACTAAAGGAGAAAAGAGCCGCACAAACGCCACTGAACAGCCTGGCCAACAACAGCATGCCGGGGTGGTGTCCAAGCCTGGATGGTGTGAGGGAAACAGTTCGGGACCCCTCCCTAGCTCTGTCCCCGTGGCCGTGGTGCTCTCCCAAACTCGCGCTTGAGGATCTCCACCCCGCCTCGTTCTGAGAGATGCTGATAGGCGAGCTGAACTGCCTTTGGCCGCAGACCCAGACGCTCGCTGACCTGCTTCACGGGGGAGACGACCGGCTCTGCCTGGCCGCCTCCCTCGCCGCTCCCCTGCTGCTGCGCCTGCTGATAGACCAGATCGGCAGCGACGATGCGCAGCGTGAGCGTCTCCTGGGCTGCGGTGAGGATGCCCACGATTACCTGCAACAAGCTGCGATATTGCAGGCAGGCTTGCAGCAGCTCACCGGGGGACAGCTGCGCCAGTTCGTCCGGGCTCAGGTGGATATGTTCAAAAGATGGGGTGATGCCTTCCTGTGCATCATCGGTGGTCATCGGGTGTCTCCTCCTCTTCCTGGTACCTGTGGTTCGAGGATAGGCTCTTGTGCTCACAGAGTGCAGGGCTATGCTATCCTGGATCGCTTGCTCATATGTCCTCTTCCTCCATTGCTCCGTCTTCGCTGCGCATGGACACCTCGTTACATGATGCGCCGATTCGGGTGGTCACTCCAAATTGAGCAAAACAAGCTCAAGGAGCGTCTCATGCTCGGAAGTTCGCAGCGCCGACATTCGTCCGCGCTGTACCTCGGCTACGGCCATCCGGCGTGTGGTGCCGGCGCTCGAACCGTGAGGATCTGGCCTGTGCGTGACCCATCGGCCATATTCTCGGCACCTTTCCACTCGGTCGCTACCAGAAACAGCGTCTTGCTGTCGGCTCCGCCAAGCATACACGCGAAGCATCCACGATCCAGCTCGATCGTTTGGAGCACCTCTCCCCCTTCACGCACGCGCACGCAATGCTTGTTTCCCACGTCGGCGTACCAGAGAGCCCCTTCGGCATCGAGACAAATCCCGTCGGGATGATCGGTGCCCGTTTCTGCCCAGACTCGGCGATTGGAGAGGCTGCCGGACGCGTCAATAGCAAAGGCCGTGAGCTTTTTGCCATAGGACTCAGCCACGATCAGCGTTGAGTTGTCAGGTGTCACCGCCATGCCGTTGGGGAAAGCGATGCCATCGGCCACCTGGCGAGCTGTCCCATCAGGCGTGAGCAGAGCGATCGTCCCAGGAGCGAACTCACCACCAGGAAAGTTAAAGCCCTGGTTGTTAATATAGGCGTTGCCTCGACCGTCTACGACGATCTCGTTCCAAGGGAGCCCTTTCTTGGCGAGGTTGCTCAAGTCGGCATGGGTCACCAGCTCTCCGCCGGACTCCATGCGCAGCAGCAGCCCATTGCGTGATGAGACGAGCAGCAATTGCCCATTGGGCAACCAATCGAAGCACATGGGGAATGACGGAAAACTCACCTTGATGATGACTTCACGCTTGCCCTCAAGGTTGATCGCAAGAATCTCTTGCGCTCCCCAATCGGCAACCCACAGCCGTCCATCATGCCAACGCGGCGACTCGCCGAAGGCGAGACCGGTCAACAAGGGATACAGTTCAGGCATATGAAGACTCCTTCTTACAAAACTTCTGTTCTCCTCTTTCTGCTTGCAACATGCCGCGTAGTAACAGGATACGACAAGTCGATCAGAAAAGACTTCTCGGATCTTGCTCTTCTTGTTGAGTAGAGAATCATGCCGCTACAGGTTCGGGCTAAGAGTGAGCACTCGGCGCGAAGCGTGAGCACTGATAGTTTATCGCTCGAGCGTATGGCGAAAGTCAGCGGATTATGGCGCTCGACGGTTGTCAATGCAATGCCAATCCTGAGGAGGCAGCCCGAGCTCCTCTAGCAGGAATTCCATGCCCGGGCAGTCTGTACTTCTCCGCTGCCCGTCTTCCGTGAGGATGAACCACCCATGTCCGACGTCACCAGGAATGGCGCATTTCTCGCAAGAGCGTTGGGAGACAAGCCTATGTGCGAGCTTCTCTCGCCTCAAGGGAGGTTCTGCTCGACTTGCTTAAGCGAACCGGTACAACCCCGGAAGGCCTTGGAGGAGCCAGTCACTCCTTGTCTATTGGACGAGTCGCCAAGCAAGCCTCATCCCGAGGCAGTGTGCTTTTTTTCCGAGCTGTGAAGGGAGCTGATCTCACCAGGGCCAATCTCAGTTATGCGAATTTGCAGGGAGTTGATCTCAGCGGGGCGACGCTCACCAAGGCTGCTCTTATTGGTGCGAATTTGCAGGGAGCTGATCTCAGCGGGGCGACGCTCAGCGGGGCGATCCTCGACGAGGCTGATGTGCGTGCGGCAAAAGTGACTGAAGAGCAATTGCAGACGGTAGTCTCTGAGAAGAACGTGAAGCGAGAGCCTTCAATATGGAGGCTTGTCCTGCATGGGGCGGCTGTATTTATAAGGCACTTCGTCACGGTGTTCCCACGCACCGTGACGAAGCGCCAGAGCAATTCAGTCGCCCCATGCAGAGTAATGAAAGCGTTATGAGCATCGTCATGAACAGTGGCCCCAAACTTTGACTCACACAGGAGCGAGAACGCGCCTGGCAGTAAGACCACCAGCCTCAGCGCTAACCCGATCAGCTCAGCTTTCCTCATTCTTTTTGGAGTTAGGAAATGCTCTCAAGAGAAGCATGGACACTTCCATTCTGCACTTGAGGTGCAAGCTGAACACCGCATGTTTCACCCGACCTTCACCTCACCATCCCGATCATCCACCACACCCCATACAACCCATTGCGCTCGGTTCGTGCCAAGCATGAGGGGTCTCATTTACAAGATATCGATGGAAGAAGCCGCAGCGGGGGCGGCATGGCCTGGAGACGAAGCCCCGATTTCCATCCTTCAGTGCAAATTCCCACCCTTCGATGTAAAATCGGTCCACCCTTCAGTGAATTTACCACTACGCTCTGCCGGGAACCATTGCCCTCTCCTTCGACGATGCATGGACTACGCGGAAAGGAACCGCTTGACAACAGCTGCCGTGTCTTCAGGGTTTTCTTCAGGGAAGAAGTGACCACCTTTCATTGCCTGTCCATGCACGTGCGGGGCCCATTGCCGCCAAATGCCGAGCGGACCGCCGTCTTTTGCATAGAATGTGTCGAGCGGGCCACCCTCGGCCCAGAGATGCAGCATCGGGCATTCGATTCGCCTGGATGCTTCCTTGTCAGCACGATCGTGTTCGACATCGATCGTGGCTGCGGCTCGATATTCCTCACAGATGCCATGAACGCGGGCCGGATCACGATAGGTGGACAGGTATTCTTCGAGAATCTCTGGACCAAAGGAACCGTGCCCGAAAGGATTCTCAAAAACGGCCTTGGGAGCCCCGAGCAGATAGCTCTCCGGGAGCGGCTGCTCCTGTGCCAGTAAAATCCAGGGCCAGTAGGTCTGAGCGAAGCGCGCATCGGCTCGGCTCCACCCTTCGAGAATCGGAATCACATCCAAGACCGCGAGACGCTCCACGTGCTTGGGATGGTCCAAGGCCATCCGGTAGCAGACGCGTCCTCCGCGATCGTGACCAATGAGCGTGAAGGTTGGAAAGCCGAGTGTGACCATCACGGCAACCAATTCCTCGGCCATGGCGCGCTTGGAATACGGAAAGTGGTTGTCCGTAGAAGCTGGTATCCCGCTGCGGCCGTAGGCGCGCAAGTCCACGCAGATCACGGTATGGTTCTCTGCAAGCCTCGGCGCCAGGAATCGCCACATCAGGCTAGTTCTCGGGAAGCCGTGCACCAGCAGAATGGCTGGCCCCGTTCCATAGCGGCGCACGAAGACCGTGTTCCCTGCCACCTCGACCTGTGAGGGCGCAAACGAACTCTGACGCGCTACACGTGCGCTAGATGCTGTTGGATGCTGTGCTCCCGCGCGTTCAGCGGAAGAGCCCTCCAACGGGACACTGAGAGATGCGCCCGTGAGGGCGCCAAGAAACTTGCGACGTTCCATTGCTTCCTCCTTGTTCCAACGCGCCGCGCCGAGTGATGACACATGACAACTGCTCTCACGATCGTGGCGCTCACTTTTCCCACGGGATACGCAACGAGCTGTCCCTTGGGCTGAAGGGTCTGGACCTTCCCGTTCCATGCGCTCGCGTGAGGCTTCCACGGGACGAGATCGAGCGGTGTAAGAGCCGTTCCCCACGCCAAAGCCCGGCTCATGCCCCTTGTTCTCTCCGTCCTCCCTGCTCCTACTGTAAGCAGGAAGCGTCATGAAAGCGCAATGAACAGCGTTATGAACAGCGTCAGAGGCCGTGGAGTGAGCAACGGCTCTGCTGCCTGAGGCAAAGGTGAGAGCCATCAAGGACGCTCTCACGCCCGTTCGACTTCTCAAGAGCAAACTCGTTGCCCATCCCGTGGGCACGTTCCCGAGAAGGGAGATTCCCAGCAGTGTTGGACTTTTTTGCTCCACAATGCGGTCCCTCATCTGAAGCTCTCTGGCGGGCCTACTACCCCGTCACCAAAGGGGGCGAGCAAATGGCCCATTTTGGTACGAATCCTTGTACTATCCCTATTTACCCCTACCACAAAGATTGGCTGGAGATTTGCAACGCGGCACCCTACTGGGTATTTGATCGCGAACAATCTTGGTTCAACTTGGACAACCCACTCCACGTTGCAACGTATACCGGGACTAAGGAACCTTTTGAGAATTGGCACTCTTCGCAGGATCGACAGGTAAAACGCCTTGAAACCTTGTTGTTTCCCCAGTCAGCTCCACGTCATCTTCGTATCAACATCCCCCCGACCGTACCTAAGCACCTCAGACGCCCACACAAACAGATAAACCTACTGAGGCAGCTCGATCGGGACACTGATTTGAAAAAACTTCGTTTATGCTTGATGAAGCTTGCCGATGACTCTCCGTGAGCCATCTATCTTGTTTGTCAATGAACAGGGATATCCGGTCAGATTGTGAGCAATTTATTTACAACATTCCACGCTGGTACTCCAGATGAGGAGCGGTTTTTCCAGGCATCGAAGCATCAATTTCCACTCTTCAGTGCAAATTCCCACCCTTCGGTGCAAAATCGGTTCACCCTTCAGTTAATTTACCACTCTTAGGCCCGCTGGAGAAATGTACAACGCGAAGACTTTTTCGAACCGAGACCTACCGGTAGGAACTGAAAAGCCTTCCCGCCGTTTTCTGGTCTGGCTGGCTTTGCTCTTTGAACGCGGGTGATACACTTTTACTTTTCCCTCTTTCGTCCGCATCCTTGTCCCTGGCCTTGCGAGTCCAGATGATGCCGGTGAGAACGGCGAGCAGGACGGTCGCGGCGCCAGAGGCCGTCAGCGTTTGTGCCGCGCCGAGCGTTCCGACAAGCGGACCCCCGATCGCCGTGCCGAGCGGGGTGGCGACCATGATGATGGCGCTGCGGGCTGCAAGCATCGTGGGCAGGTGAGCGCCAGTCGTGGAGGATTGGAACAGGGCGTAGGTCAGCGGAATGAACGGGCCGTAGATCAGCCCACCCAGAGCAAAGCACCCCAGCCCGCGACGATGAGAAGGGTGACCCGCCGGATGTTCCGGTTGCGCAGCGTGCCCGTAATTAACGCAGCGACGAGCGCGCCGATGCCGAAGTCCGTCCAATAGGTGCCGAGCAATCCGGCATCAGCGTGCAGGTCATGTGCGACATAGACGGGCAGCGCGACTTCGACCGGGCCATACAAGAAGAAGAACAGCCAGGTCAGGATGATCAGGCTCATCAAACAGAATCGCAATCGTGGCAAGGAAGCCAGCTCGCAGCCAGGTGTGGGCGAGGACGAGGACACGCGCGGGCCGGTGGCGCAGGAAACGACCCAGCGCCAAAGCTCCCACGACGCCCGGCAACGTGTACGCAGCTACGGCGATCCCGACAAACACGCCGACATGGCCGGATGGGGCAAGCAGCACCGCCAGCCAGGCGATGCTCACCGTACTCATCCCATCGCCCAGGGCCGAGACACCCAGGCCGAGCAGCAGGCGGCGGGTCTGCGCGTCGCTCAAAAGCCTCCGGTATACCGCAGGGATCAGGCTCCGTCTCTTCTGAGAAACTGCCACCAGGGCATCGCTCTCTCCTTGTCTTCTTACTTCTTCTGTCCTGCTGCTCATTGGCTCTCTCCTTGTGCAATTGGTGAGATCTCTCCACCATCTCTTCCTCGTCAAGACAGCTTTCTACTGCTTCAGGGGAAGCTCATCTTCCTGGAGATCCTCCCCTGCCTCGCCAGCGGCGTCAGCCAGCATCTATCCCACATACTGGCTCGTCAGCGAATGCTTGGCGCCGAGGAGTGCTCGCGGGGTCCCCTCGAAGATGACCCTGCCGCCCTTATTGCCGCCTTCTGGCCCCATATCAATGATCCAGTCGGCGTTGCGAATCACATCGAGATGGTGCTCAATCACAATCACGGTGTTCCCGCCATCGACCAGCCGATTCATGATGGTGAGCAGGCGACCAATATCCGACAGGTGCAGCCCAGTCGTTGGCTCATCCATGACATAGATACTGCCCTGCTTGTGAAGTTCGCTAGCCAACTTCATTCGTTGGCATTCTCCCCCAGAGAGGGTGCTCAAGGGCTGACCCAGCGTCAAGTAGTCCAGACCAACATCACTCATCGCCTGAAGTTTTGGCAGCACTTCTTTGATGGTAAAAAACTCCAGGGCTTGATGGATCGTCATGCCCAGGACATCAGCAA
>WNGK01002862.1_pt1 | contig 18676 bp, 11 predicted proteins | sample 5400601 | NCBI WGS metagenome assembly WNGK01 (sample SAMN13153376, study PRJNA577476) | soil metagenome | isolation source: 60 cm soil or saprolite under Garry oak tree replicate 1 | place: USA:California | collected 2016-06-15
CGAAATATGGTACGCTTTTTGTATCGCAGGCAGAGAGAGATGATGAAGTCATAGAGGGACTTCGGGTGATAGGAGGGTATGATGGCTCGACCTCTCGACGGAACGGCACTTCTGGCATATTTCCGTCAATTTGGCTTTCCACAAAAAACACAAGAACTCCTGCTCTCCATCCGCTCATCTCCCCCAAGTCGTACTCCAGGCGCACATCGCGGCAATATGCCGGTCTGGTATCCCTCAAAAAAGATGCACTGCATCATTAAAGCGGAGAGTGCCAAAGTCGAGTTTGCTTTCTTACTGGCTGCCGAGCACGATGATGCTATTTTGGAAATATGGGATCAGCCGCCCTCCATTCCTCTGGAATACCTGGACAAGCGTGGCCGCCTTCAACGACCAATGCATACTGCCGATTACTTCATCTTTGGCCGAGAGGAATGTGGTTGGATTGAGTGCAAACCCACAGACGAGTTACTCCGCCTCGAAAAGACGCGCCCCAACCGCTTTGTTCGGGATGAACAGGGAGTCTGGCGCTGTCCACCAGGGGAAACGTTTGCGGCGACGTATGGCCTGATGTACCGCGTCTGGTCCTCCGATCAGATTAACTGGATGGCGCAAGACAACGCCCTCTATCTGGAGGATTACTACCAACATCTGGAACAACTCTCCGTTCCCGAACAAACCTTAGCTGTTCTTTGCCAACTGGTGGATGCACAACCAGCAATCATGCTTGCAGATCTCCCAGAGGCAGCCGAGGGCATTCCTGCCGATCTCATCAATATTGCGATTGCTCGACATGACCTGCATGTTGATCTGGGACGCTATCGGCTTTCGGAACCAGCACAGACACCCGTTTTTCGCCAGGAAAACTCAACACCAGGCCCTGTTCTGCATGACCATGGGCTGCCTTCCTTTCCAACAGAAGCCTCCTCGCACTTCACCCCCAAAGGTCAAGCGTTGTTTGAACACGCCACGGAGGCTGATTCTGCGATCGCAGTGTTCCGCAATCGGGTCATCCATCCTGAACAGTATGACGACGAGGAACAGGCGCGAACGGCGGAGGCACGAGCCGCCGTTCCAGCGCGGACCCGACGCCGCTGGCAGCAGTTGTATCGTGAAGCTGAAACCATCTATGGCAACGGCTTCCTTGGCCTGCTTCCCCAGTATCATAATTGCGGAGGAAACCGAAAAATCGAAGCCTCGGTGATCGATCTGATTCATCAGGTGCTTGAAACACACTACGATACCGTCCGGCGTGCTCCCAAACGTGGAGCCTACGGAGAATATCTCACATGCTCTGAGGAACGCGCGCTCAAGCCAGTCAGCCAGTGGACCTTTTACTTAGAAGCCCAGCGCCACAAAGCCGCGTATGAACAGGCGCTTGCACGAGAGGGAGCGCGCGCGGCCTACCCGTTGAAGGATTACGTCCGTGACCAGGAGCAGACGACCAATCGGCATGGAACCTACGCCTGGGGACTGGCGCATATTGATCATACGGAACTCGATCTGGCCCTGTGCGACTCCAGAACGGGTCAGGTGCTTGGGAAATGCTGGTTAACCTTGCTCATTCTCGCCTTTCCTCGCAGGATTGCGGCGTTCTACTTGACCTTTGATCCTCCTTCTTACCGCTCGTGTATGATGACATTGCGTCTGTGCGTGAAACGATATGGGCGCTTGCCCACCGCTCTGGTCGTCGATGGCGGTCCCGAATTTCAGAGCGTCTACTTGGAGCAATTGCTGGCGCTCTATCAAGTGCGCAAACAGCAACGCCCGGCTTCGGAACCACGGTTCGGTTCGCCACAAGAAAGACTCTTCGACTCCCTGGACACCACCGTCCTCTATCATTTGCTTGGGAATACGCAGGCAACACGCGAGCCGCGACAGATGACCAGAACGACTGATCCCCGTCGCCTTGCCGTGTGGACACTCCCACGACTCGCTGAACGAGTCCAACAATGGGCTGATGAAGAATACGAGACCCTGCGACATCCCGCATTGGGCATGACGCCGCGCCAGGCGTATGAACGCTCGATCGAGCGAGATGGAAAGCGCGCTCACAAAGAGATCCCTTACGATGAAACCTTTCGGATGGCCACGTTTCCGACCACACGAAAAGGGACAGCCAAGGTCATCCCAGGCGTGGGAGTCAGAATCACCCATCTCGATTACTGGTGCGAGGCGATGCGTGACCCAATGGTTGAGAACCAGCAGGTTAACGTGCGCTACGACCCCTTTAACGTCAGTGTTGGGTATGCCTACATTCATCACAGGTGGAGGAAATGTGACTGCCCGTACACGGAGTTTACCGGGTGTTCGGAGCGTGAATTGCAATTGCTGGCGGAAGAATTACGCCAGCGCAATCGCATCACATCGGGGCGCGAACAAACCGAGTTGACCCAGAAGCAATTAGCCACCTTCCGACGCGACAACGTAGAAATTGAAACAATCTTGCGCCAGCAACGCCATGATCGCGAGACGAGAGCTGCGCTGACCGTATTAGAGGGAGGGAAAAAAGCAACAATTGAGCGAAACCCCGCCGAAGAGAGCGGCGAGCAGAAAGAATCTGCGCCGGAAGCTCAGCCGAAAAAGAACAACCCGTATGAAAATCTGCTGGTGCTCAAACGCATCGAGATCTGAAATGAGAATGGAGGAAGGCGGATGGGAGTGTCAGGTGAGCCAGATTGTTTCCCTACTGACTTGCTGACGCAGCCAGCAGGGGCGCGCCAGGAGTACTTTGAGCAGCGCTGCCTCATTGAACATCCTCATTTACTGAAGGTCTTAGATCACATTGTCCAAACCATTTGCCCGCCGGGTGAAGGGGCGAGCACCAGACGGCCAGGCACGATGGTGCTCGTCATCGGTCCAAGTCGCGTGGGCAAGACGACCCTCATCCGTTTACTGGAAGAACGGCTTCTTGTGCAGGCGAAAAGTCAGATGGAGCGCGATGCGAGCTTCATTCCCTTTGCCAGCATTACTGCAGCAGGACCTCAAGCCAGCCGTTTCGACTGGCGCACCTATTACCGGGCGATCTTACGAGGACTTCAAGACCCCTTTGTGGATGGCAAAATCGCCAGAATCCGGGAACGCGAGTTGCGAGAAGCGATGGAAACCGCTTTGCTCCAGCGCAGGCCCATCGCCCTCATCGTGGATGAGGCTCATCATCTCGCAAAGACCTCGAGCGGGCGCTATCTCCAGGATCAGCTTGATCACCTCAAATATTTTGAGAATCTGACCGGGGTCAGCCATCTTCTGGTGGGCACCTACGAACTTCGTCCCTTTCGGAAAATCAATGCACAATTAGCCTGCCGGAGCGTCGATATTCACTTTCCTCGGTATGATGCCGCCAAGGAAGAGGAGGCGCAGGCGTTTCGGAGCGTGTTGTGGGCACTTCAGCGGCAGCTTCCGGTAGAACAAGAGCCCGAGCTCGTTGATCACTGGGAATTTTTGTATGCTCGCAGTATTGGATGCGTCGGCCTGGTCAAAATGCATCTGAATCGAGCCCTCGCCCTCGCTCTCACAGAAAAGAAGAAGACGGTGACCCTTTCGCATTTACGGAAGACGGCTCTGCCAGAAGCACGAGTGGAACTGGCGCTCAGGAATGCCCTGGAAAGCGAAACTGAGCTGGCCGAAGCGGCTGGGGCGGACGAACGGCTTCTCACCCTTCTCGGGTTGAGGGGACCGCGACCTGCTGCTTCTCAACAGATGCAGGCAAAGGAACAACAGTCCTCATCCCCACACGCTGCCCTCCGACCAGGAAAACGAGGGCCAGTTCGTGATGAGATTGGAGGGGGAGACAGCTCTGATGAACAGGAAGCAGCAGGATGAGAGGGAGCGAGCCTGCCCAGATGATGGTGCAGATCAGAAATACCTGGCCTCCTCTGCTCCCAGAGGAGCGCATTCTGCCTCGGAGTCGACTCTATGATCTTGCGCCTTACGAAATCGGAACTCCCTGGTGTGAAAGCTTGACAGGATCTATCAATCGCCTGGGGTGGACGCATCATGTCCCGCCGCGTGCACTGGTGGCTCAGGAAATCGTTCCTCGACTCGACGAGCGCCAGCGCCTCGCCGCGCCAGTAGGAGTCTTTGGGACCAAATGGGCAATGAGCCTCAATGGCGCTGGTGCAGCAACGAAACCCTGGACTCTTGTGTTAAGCCATCTGACCAGCCGCAAGGATTTACCGCTCTTGACGCTGCCGTTGTGGGTTGGGGACCTTTCTCCTCGCTGGCAACTGCGGGAGACCCCAGCCTGGTGTCCTTTTTGTATCTCTGACTGGAGAGCAAATGGGCAGCCACTCTACCAGCCTCTTCATTGGATGATGCGGGTTGTTACGCTCTGTCCTCGGCACCAGACGCCGCTCATCGATCATTGCCTCCGCTGTCAGAACTGTCAACTCGTTTTTGCATCGAGTAAAACCCGACCTGGGGAATGCACTGCTTGTGGGCACGGACTTGAGAATGATGTGAATACGCTTTCTGCCCAGGCAGAAAGCGCCGAACACCGTACCTGGCAAGCATGGGTTTGGAGGATACTCCAGGAATTACAGGCCACCAGTTCTCATGCTGGCATGGTTCCGTGGGAAGCGTTCTTCAGGCATCTGGCGGCGTATCTTCGAGAGCAGAAGGGCCATTCACGGCTTGCCCAGGTGACAGGCATTGACAGGACGGTTCTCTATCGGTGGATAGATCCTGCTGATGCCTACAGCCCAACGCTCGAAGCGATTCTCAAGTTGTGTTATGTGTGTCAAATCACTCCTTTCCAGGTGATGCCTGGTCAACTCGATCAGCTCCAGCAAACCCTTCAGGCAGGAACAGAACGTCGGTCGCCTCTGCCCCACCGCCAGAATCGGCGGTTCGATCGGGAACGTTGCCAAGTGGCTCTTCAGGCTGCTCTTGACAGCAACAACGAACTGCGAGCGCTCCGTCAGATAGCTCAGCAACTAGGGTTTGAGGACGCTCATCAACTCGTGTATCATTTTCCTGAAGAGTGCAAATCAGTGATTCAACGTGCCAAAGCCTATCGGCAGCAGCGCAAAGCGCAGCGTCTTGCTCAGGTGCGTGAGCAAGTGAGGCAAGCAGTTCTCTCAGTTCATTCCCAAGGTGAATATCCCTCCCAAAAGAGGGTCAATCCTTTCCTTCCCCGTGCTCTTCTGCGTCTGCCGGAAGCAAGGAACGCCTGGCATGCGGCTTTACAGGAATTGGGTTACGAGCCTTAAGATCGCGGCCACACTCACATTGGTCAAACGGCCACACTCAAGTTGAATCCGCACACAACTGGGATCAGCAAGGTTGCGTAAGATCCAAGTATTTCGACAAACAACAATTAATGAACCACATCTGGAAGGTGGGAGAATTTTTGAGGTGTTGCTTTATCCCATCCCCTTGGGTTGAACCATCACGGAAAAGCCGTTCACGCACACGCCCCTTGCCCGACCCATCGTTGACCAAACGTCCCCAAAGGTCGCTCGCGCAAGAGGTCTTTAGGCTCGACCATCCCTTGGTGGAGTCCATCGGTCCAGTAGCCAATGGATTCTTATACCTGAGGGTTTGTTACTTTGTTCTTTTTCTCTACTCACTGGATGGAGAATAGCTCCTTCTAACTTGGCTCCTTCTAAATTCACTCCTTCTAAATTCGCCGCAATTAAATTCGCTTGCCGTAAATCGGCTCCTTCTAACTTGGCTCCTTCCAAATTGGCTCCATGTAAATTCGCCTGCCGTAAATTCGCTTGCCGTAAATCGGCTCCTTCTAACTTGGCTCCTTCCAATTTAGCCTCTCTTAATTCGGCTCCTTCTAACTTGGCTCCATGTAAATCCGCTTGCCGTAAGTTCGCCTGCTGTAAATTCGCTTGCCGTAAATCTGCCCCTCCTAACTCGGCCTCTCTTAATTCGGCTCCTTCTAACTTGGCTCGATATAGATTCGCTGCAAGCAAATTTACTGCAACTAAATTTGCTTTATGTAAGTCCACTCCTTCTAAATTCACTCCTTCTAAATTCACTCCTTCTAAATTCGCCTCATATAAAGGGAGTTGACGCCATTGTTCAGGCGATAGGAGCCTTACAAGAAGAGAAACAATATTTCCACTCACCCATTTGTCTTGTGGGTCCGACCTGAACCAGCTTTCTAGTTTTTTTTGATCGAAACTCACGATAGTAATGTTAGTGGTTAAACTATCATTGCTAGTGGTTGAACTCTTTAGTACGGCTCTTGCTTCCATCTCGAGGAGAAAATTTCGTATTACTCGCGTTAGAGGCTTCAGCCGAAAATTTTCTCGCTTGTCGTCCAAGATGTCTTTTGCAAGACGGAGAGCTACTAAGTATTCCAGAAACGATTGATGGGAGAACCGGTATTCATTACCCGTCCTGATGAGGAATGAGCAGGTGACAATTTCACGTAAAGATCCTTCCATCTCCTCTTGTTGTTCGGGAGTAAGGAGTTCTTTCGAGATCTCGAGAATCTGCTTGCTCGTGAGTTCCGCTTTATCGGTTCGATATAATTCTAATGCTATGCGCTCGATAATTTCAAAGCGTTTCTCTCTCCTTATGAGGAGATCACGCCGCTGCTTCAAAACCTGGCGGTCCAATTCACCTTCTAAGTAGCGCTGGTAGAGATTGGGACGATTCACGGCTTCACCTTCTGCTACCAGCACAGGTAAGGTCTTGACGATCATCTCTAAGAGGACTGGTCTGCGTGCCAGATCGGATAAATCATGTATTGCATCGATCTGTTGCCGATAGTATTTCCAGTCTTTCTTCGGTTCGCCCTTGTGCGGCTTCAAGAAAGGGACACGTTTCTCGAGATAAAGATCGACCTGCTGCTCACTAAATGGTTGTAGATAGAGACAGGGATATGCTTGTAACACATGCTGTTCTTGGTACAAGTTGAAAAAATATTCTGGTCGTGTCATTAACAGCACCTTGTTGTGTGGTATGTTTGCCAATTGCTCAAACAGCTCGATATTATAGCGAACAGTATCAGTTGTAGCTCGCGCAGCCATTTCATCAAACCCGTCAAGCAGGAAGAGGAGCAAGCCAGCCTCCGCCATTTTCATGAGCGCTTGAGCATCAGCATTGCGTACCTGGCAATACTGTTTCAAATAGGCTACTAAGTAGCCTTCCAGATCAACTGGGTTTCTGCCAAAATTGCGCAGTGGAATAAGCAGAGGGATACGCTGCTGATGATGCTCATGTTTCTCAGCAGCGAGGTAATCCCTCGCTAACGTCGCCGCCAAATGTTGGCAGAAGGTCGTCTTACCGCTCCCATAATCCCCCAGTAACGCTAACCGAGAAGCCGTTGGCTCAGAGAGCCAACCTTTTACCGCTTCTCCCAAGTCCCCCTCCCAGGTGACTTGGTATCCCCTTCTGGACTTATCAGTGGATCTCATTGCTGCGACAATGGCTGAACTCATACCCGTTTCAAACTGACGACTTTCGGCCTTGAGCGGGATGTATACTTCAAGCAGAGGGAGACTGGCACGTTGTTCCAGAGTACCCTTTTGATACTCATCAACCAGTTTTCGAAGGTATCTATTGAAGTCGATGAGCCTCTTCCAAATACTCTCATAGGTTCTCATGTAGAGATAGCGTGCTGCATTTTTCGGAATCGCGTTTTTCACCTCCTCACCTACTTCCACCGCCGTTACTAAAAGCCCGTCATTCAGATTATCTTGCTCAACCTGCTCTTTAATGAAAAGAGTAATCTTTTCAGCCTCTTCGGGCGCAAGAGGTTCCACTTGGTTGTAGTAAGGGATAATACCGATCCTACGAGTGCGAAATCCAGTTCCTTCTTCAGCTGTATAGAAGCCTGCTGGTGCTCCTCTTGGGATATCGGTCTCTATTGGCTCACATTGGACGAGCCCCAGAAGTTTTCTCACTTCCTCGCGGAATTCATCGCTTTGTGGTGAGTAGCGTGGGTTTTTGGTAAAGCGAAGATTCGGATTGACCGAAGCTGATCGTGCCTGAATTTGCACAGGCCCTTCCTGATCGGACAACTTCCTTGCCTCAACGTTGATTGCTTCAGTGACGAAACTGAGAACATCAGTAATAGTAAGCCAGCCATCACGTCTATGTGGCTTCTGTTCAAAGGCTTGCAGCAGGCAGCTGGTAAACAGACCGAGCTTAAGCGTACTCGATTGCATAGCAAGGTGATCGTGCCGCGCAGCGCCAATAACGAACAGGTTCGTATCTGGGTTGAGGCTCAGATTAAGATGCTCGAGGGCAGCACCTGCGCCCCCGCTATGGCAGACGTCCAGAAGAAAGATAGTATTTTTCACCTTCGCGTCAGATAGCAATTTGGTCAGGTCATGGATGTCTATCACAGTTGACTTCTTTGGCATGCCATCCGCTTCCGTTATGGCATCAGAAGGCAGAAGATAAAAGGTATTACCCTTACCATACACAGCCCCATGACAGGAGATGTAAATCACGACCAGATCCTCGGTGTTCAGCTCAGGTGCGTTCAACATTTCATTCAGCATCACCTCGAGCATATGTTTGGTGGTTTGAGTAGGCTCTGTTAAGAGTGTGACGGCAAAATTGCCCCGCTGCGGGTCACTAAGTCTCTCCGCGATAGCTTTAGCATCCATTACAGCGTACCGTAAGTTGCGATTTCTCAGTTCGGTATACGTACTGATGCCTACACACAGGGCATAACGACGACCTTCAGCCACCCTATTTTTTGACAATTGAATCATAGCTGATCTCTCCTGCCCTCAGGTCTGTCTTTTGTTACCCTTCTAGTACCTTTTCAATCTCTTCAGTGGAAAGATTGTACAGTTCAATCCGCTTCCCTTTTTTGATAATCACCACCTTGTTTTTACCTCGCTCACTGGCTTTTTCTTTCTCTGCTGGGTGCAAGAAGTCATAGATAATCTGGGCAATATCGTGTGTGGCCTTGATGCCTCCACCAATGGCCGCAAGCTGTCCCAGATAAGGAGCAGCAACATGGAGAAAGAGTAGAGTTGGAGTAATGAAATCTCTCGGCTCTTGCAGTTCAGAGGTTACCCCTGCTACCTGCCTGAGCCTTTCTTCGACATCCCAGACTTCTTGCTGTGCCACATCCGGAGGAATCTCGATGCGAAAAGTGGTTGGCTGATCTGACATACTAGTTGGCTCCCTTCTCAGCTCAGGAAAGCTGACCATAAAGTAGGCGGGTAAGAAGGACGTGTTCCAAGAGACCTCTCAGTCGCTCTTTCGTTGCTCGCTTACCAGTCGAGCACGAATAAGTTCGTATAGCATGGTTTCTTTGTTAAACATTATACCTCAAGTAGTTCTCTGAAACCACAAGTTTCAGGCTGTCTCAAGAAACAACCGTTTGCTGGGATTGGTGGAAGCTAAAGCAGAGGTGCATTTACTCTTCCACTCCCCCTCCACAAGTGACCGTTTACCAAACTCAGCAATTAGAGCCATTGGAACTCTCGTGTTCTGCATACCGGGCAGTTCCAAAAGTGCATACCATAATCAATGTCTCATATCTTGATAACTTCAATAGGTTATGAAACAATAGTTGAGCCTATCCCCTCCTCCCTCCTGTCAGCTCCATGCACGGCCAGAAGAACAAGCAAATACATTGGATATTCTGTCGAAGATAGATAATCTCAGCAGCTTCAACCAGCTTCTCATCTACTTCTATCAATGTTCAGTTTCAAAAACGGTCGTTTCTGGCACACGGCAAAAAGGGATATAATTTTTCGACAAATGTTGATTTAATGAAGAAGAGGTTCTCAGTAGGAGACAAAAAATCTATCTCAGTAAAGTAGAGCTTAGAGGAACCGTAAATAAGGCAACGGGATACCACTTCTTTTCTACTTTTTAAGAGGATGTCTGCCGGTTAGACGATGATAGTCTGAGTATCACTTGTCCTTTACCGCTTATTTCTAAAATTTTCAGTAAGAAGCAGCAATCACCAAAAAGTACCGTTTTTCAACTAATATACCTGCATCTTTGTCTATAGAGTAACAGGTCAGTAATACTGATTTAATTATAAAAGCCCTAAAACAATTAAACGCGGGGGAATTCTATTTTAGGGCAAACGTATTCCTGGTTTTTAGATACCTTTTGTAGTAGCCTGGCCGCCGCTTCACAATACAGTGGAAGCGGCAGAGCAAGGGGTGTAATTATGTCGGCACATTTAAACGGTTCCACAAAAGTTTCATTAGACCTTCTTGCAAAAAGTCTGAGTGAAACAGCTCTACTAGATCTTTTAGTGGAGAACCTTGATGACTATTTCGTACTTCTCATATTGAAGTACGAAGCCCAGGTACAAGATGACGCGAAGCGTATGGGGTTGTCCTATGATGATGTTCAAGAGATTAAACAGATAACCTTTTCTAATGCATACTTTGCGCTAAAGCACTATTCCGAGGAAACTATTCACCCTATACGCTCATCATTGCAAGCCTTGCTTCGTGAAATTACGAAAAATGCGGCCCTTAACCTCCTCAATCAGAAAAAGCGTAATGTTTCCCTTGAGCAGGCTTCTGAGGTATATAGCCAGGACGATGACATGCTTGATGGAGCAGTAAGTGCCGAATATTTCGGCTATATCGACCTGCTGCCCGAGAAGTACCGCGTGCTATTAAAGGTTCTCGTAGTGTACGATGTCTCTTATGCTGAATTAGCGCAAATATCAGGGCTGAAAGTTTCAGTGGTGAAGGCACGTATCAGTCAGGCGAGAAAATTGCTGCGCCAAATCATGCGTGAAAAGCAGATCAAACAGGAGGGTGAGTAGATGAAGCAACAAAGCACTAGCCTGGAAGTTCGGCGAGCCATGCGTCTACCTCTGATGAGCGAGCTAGAGCCATCTATTCAGACGTTGCTAGCCAGTCTGGGACTAGAAACAGCGAATGCATTAGTGTCTAAGCCTCTTGAGAGAGTACTCAGTGATTTGAATAGCCAGAATTGGGAAGAGAGAGTAGCAGCTATTCGGGCATTAGGTCACTTGTCTCTCGATGAGAAGCAGGGCGTGGTGGGCCATATTGTAGCAAAGCTACACGATAAGGTCGATTCGGTACGTTTGGCTGCAATTCGTGTCCTAGAGATGCTAGAGCAAGACGTACCTATATCAACTTATATCGACGTGTTCTGCGCTAGCGGCTGGTTTGTACGAACGGCGATCGTGGAAACTTTGAGTGGGCAAGGTAAGAAGGTTCCTTCATGGTTTTTTATGCATGCACTTCGTGATGAAAATGAATTTGTGCGAGCTGCTGCATTGCAAGCTTTGGGTGTAAGAGGACTTGCTACCCTAGACCTGCTGGAGAGTGCTCTCTATGATCATGGACAACGTGTTCGTGAGGTAGCTATACTCATGATGTTAAACTTGGGCGAGAAAGTGCCTAGCGAGCTTCTAATAGAAGCCTTAGATGACAAGCAGGAAACCGTACGCACTACCGCCTTGTTCGCTCTCCAGAAATTGGGCGAATATATCCCAGAACAACTAATCCGGAATCTGGATGAGTACGGCGCTCATGGGAAAAATTTAGAGGAGCGAGTTCCTTCAAAGCGTCTGAAGAGGCTACCCACTTTAAGATATGGCTTAGCTGACCTTCAAATATTCATGAGAAGAACAAAGCAGCCTTATCTATTTCTGGTGTTATTCTTGGGACTTTGCGGACTAAGCCTGGCTATTGGGGCATGGAAAAAGATTGACATAGATTTATATTTGTTCCTTACCCTGTTGACAGTGCTTATTGCCATTCCCAGTATGGTAGTGAGCATACTAGAGATCGTTGAAAGGAGTAAAAAAAAGCAGAAAGGCAAGAAAATCTAATCTACGTGCTCATAGGACAGAGGGCATTTCATTTAAAATAGTTGAGTTTTGGAATGAGGGTCTTTATTTACGCTGCCGAATGATTGACAAAAGTGCAACCCAAATATTTGACAACCTGGTTCATATAACTATGCAAAAATTGTGGGTAGTGACCCCATTAAGGGGTGAAAGGAACGCGGGTGGTTAACAATTCGAGGAACGACCAGCGATGATTGGTCAACCCCAGAGCCATAGCGGGAGAGCGGTGGTGATACCGACGCACGCCACCATCGGCAACAGGCAACCGCAAAGCCCGATGGGCTCGCTGAAAGTTGTGATCGAAGAGCTGCAAGCCCACCAGTGCATCCCAAGTGGCATCACGTTTGGCGAAGGCGTGCGTCTTGCGGGTGAGGGCACCCAGCCGATCACGTAAGCTAGCGTTGAGCCGTTCGATATGCACCGTCCCAGCTGGCTCCAAGCTCGCTCCCAGCGCGGCGCGGATCTCCACTGAGAGGAGCCGTCCATGCTCATCACGATGTTTGACCGTTTGCGTCAAGCTCAGCGTGTCTGGCACCACCAAGCGAGGACGCCCCCGCTTCCCCGTCATCACCGGTTGGCGATACGCCTGCATCAAGATGTGCTGATAGCTCTGCCAGCCATCACTGAACCAGGAGAGGGGACGCTGGTGCGTGCGCTCGACCGCACTGGTCACGGCTCGCTGGATCAAGCCCTCGCTCACTAACCCGCTAGCGCAGGCAACCACGAAGCGACTGTCCCGGTCTTGGATCAGACAGCCCCAACGTTCTCCCTCATCCGGTTGGTCACTTGCCCCTTTTTTTTCTGCACGAACGACCAGAACTCATCGATTTCGACCTGGCTCAGGTGCAGATCGCCGGCCAGTACCTGCGTCAGGGCCTCGGCATGGGCCGCCGCCCGTTTCAGCCACCCGCTGATCGTCTCGTATTTGTGTCCCGTGATCTCTTCGGCCGCCCGCAAGCTGCCTCGTCGCATCACGATCAACAGCGCTTGGGCCACCTCCGCCGCAGATGTCTTCAGACCATACATCGGTGTTCCTTGCGTGTCCCCAAAGTAGGTCTGACAGGTGCGGCAGCAATAGCGTTGCCTGCCTCGATGGCTCCCATTGCGCACCACGTGGGACTGCTCACACGCTGGATTCGGACAAGGGGGCAGACTATTCTGCTCCTTCTGCTCTGGCTTGTTCATATGTCACCTCCTCCCCTCTATTCTATCACCCCTTTCTAGAGTCACTACCAAATTGTGTTCTATTGAACCAAATTCGGCGATCTGAGTAGGGAAGTCAAGGGGGTGGTTCGCATAATTGTTAATTATGCGAAGCTGAGGCTGGCAAAGTTAGCTGCGCGAACTATGGAAAAAATAAAACCCCGTTCTAACTTTATAGGATTGCCATCTGTTATCTTATGCTCTGGGCAGAAAGTAGGCCGCATTTGTTATGGCTCAAGGCTGAGTAAATTTACTATAGGATTGTCAGGGGAAGTTATACGGCTAATAGCCTCAGCAATACGACAGAAACACTTTCTGTACGACGCGAAGAGTTGGTGCTTCTCAGTCACTATGAGGCCTGAAAGCTTTAGATAGCTTAGGTGAGAAGAGAGAAGTATTCGTCACGTTTTAGCTGCTAAGATGAGTGAAGTCATAAATCCTCGCTTGCTGCTTGCCTTTGCACTAATTTTCACTGATAATAAACTCAAGCAGTTTTACTTGGTTAGGAATGCCTCTGAAAGACGGGAGATACGATGCGAAGGCTTCCACGAGCCGCCTGGATTGCCATTGTAATCACAGGTATCCTCGTAATGCTCAGCAGTGTGATGGGCAATATTGGGGCAGCAGCCCTTACTTGGCTCTCGCCGCGGGTAGCCTTGGTGCTCTTTGTGCTCATTTCACTTTCCCTTATCTTGGTCTCTCTTTGGCAAGAAAAACAGAAAGCGGCTTCCGATGGCCCGGCAGCCAATGCACGTGAAAATCGCGAAATTATGCTGAGCCGTGTTCAGAATACATGGATTACTGGCTTTCTCGAAAATCCGCTCTACCAAAGCTATGATGAGCAGCTCTTACCATTACCACTACGCAAGCGGGTAGGAAGCCGCTTTGATCTGGCGCTCTCCGATCCACTGGAGTCAACGCAGACCATCCCATCTGGCACAACGCTTGCGCAGCTATTTGAGCAGGCCGGAGGCGAACTGCTCATGCTGGGCAAGCCTGGAGCAGGCAAAACCACTCTGTTGCTCGGATTAGCCCGCGATCTGCTCAAGCGAGCAAAGGACAACCCCATGGCTCCCATGCCCGTTGTGCTCATGCTCTCCTCGTGGGCTACCAAACAATTGTCGCTAGAGGAGTGGATCGTTGAAGAACTTCAGGCTAAGTACGAAATCCCTTCCCGATTGGGGAAGGAATGGGTGAAGGCCAACCAGTTGCTCCTCTTGCTTGATGGACTGGATGAAGTAGCTCCAAGCGCGCTCCCTGCCTGTATCGACGCCATTAATGAGTATTACCATCAGGAACGCCGATCTCTTATGGTGTGTAGCCGGATGAGAGAATTCATGGACCAGCCTGCACGACTAGCTTTACGTACGGCAGTGATTGTTCAACCCCTTTCGTTTGAGCAGGTTGATGCCTATCTCGATATTCTTGCGGTAATGGGAGAGGAAATCGAGGGGCTGAAACAGACCTTGCACCAGAATGAGGCACTTCGTGCTCTGGCGACTACTCCCCTCTTCCTTAGAGTGCTCATCCTGGCCTATCATGGTAAACCAGTGCAGGAACTACTTACACTCGTGAAGATGGCACCAACTGGACAGTCACATCTGCTCTTTCAGAACTACGTGGAGCGGATGCTTCAGGGCAAAGGAACACGCATCCATGCACCAGCACAGCAGACCAAATACTGGCTGACGTGGCTGGCTTGTCAGATGACAGAACGTCAGCAGAGTGAGTTGTACCTAGAGCAGTTCCAACGGGATTGGCTTCCCAAAAGGCAAAGGGCTTTCTATCAATGGAGCATTGGTCTAGTCGGGGTGCTAGTCGCGGTGCTGAACGGTGTGTTGGCTGGTGGACTAGTCGGCGGGCTGGTTGGTGTATTGGCTGCCGGGCTGGTCTTCGGAATGGTCTTCGGGCTGGGGCTGGATACTAAGATAAATCCAGTGGAAGCACTCACTTGGTCGTGGAGAGGACTGGTAGTCGGGCTGGCCTTCGGAATGGTAGTCGGACTACTTGGCGTGCTGGCCATCGGAGTGGTCTTTGGACTGATCGTCAGGATGGTCGGCGCACTCTATGCCTGGCTAGTCTTTGGACTGTTTGTCAGACTAGCTGGCGGACCTTTCTTCGTACTGGTTGTCGCGCTGTTCGTCGGGCTAGTTTTCGGGTTGAGCTTTGGGTTTTCGGGGAAGCAACTGACCGAGCATTCCATACTCACTCCAAATGGGGGGATACGACGTTCTATAAAAAATGGGCTGGTCGTTGGGCTGGTCGTTGGACTGGTTGTCGCGATCAGCGCCGGACTTGTTGTCGCGCTGATTGTCAAGCTGGTCAGCGCGTTGATCGTCAAGTCTGGTGCTTGGCTGAGCATCTGGCTGAGCACCGGGCCGTTCTTCGGGCTGCTTGCCGGGCTGCTTGCCGGGCTTAGCACCGGACTTGGTGCTTCTATGCAACACTATATCTTGCGCTTCTGGCTCTGGCAAGCGAGATGCACGCCAGTTCCCTGGCGGTACGTCGGCTTCCTTGAAGATGCTGTAGAGCAACTGCTCTTGTGCAAAGTTGGGGGAGGATTCATTTTTCGGCATCGTTTGCTGCAAGACTACTTTGCCTCACTAGAGAGTGTAACTCCAAATGAGCCGTCATTTCGTGCAGAAGCAAACTCAGCATTACAAAATGCACCCGATGGTGATCTTTCGGTATAGTCTACGTTTCTTTATGGCCTATTAGGCCCGCCCACGAAATTTACAACGTTAAGGTTGTTGCCATTTAAAATCCAGTCAAGAAACATCTTTACGTTTCCTTCGTGCTCCCTTGCGATTTTAGAATAAGCTTGCTACTTTCCCTCCTGTTTCAAAGGAAGTGGCAGAGAGTCCCTTTTCAGCTATCAGGATTGTTGTATCTAGTTCCCTTTGAGCCACGAAATCGATTGTTGAAAACAATCTATTGCGTCTTCCACCAGCTATCAACCTCCAACACAGCCTCGTACACACGCCAAAGTGTCAGGCCTTGATCGATAGCTTTCAGTGTAGCAGCTCCACGTTCCAATACGCCAAAAACATATTTACGTCCAGCTAACCGAGCAGTGGTGAAGGCAGTTTGTAATACATCTAGTGCTTGTTCCTGCTGTCCTATATATGTCAAAGCCTGAGATATTGAGCTCAATGCAATGGCTTTGTCTTCCTTATACACAATCGACTCTGCTATTTCTAATGCTTCGTCGAGTCTTCCTGTATAAGCTAGTGCCCGAGCTCCCCAATGTAGTAGATCCATTTTGCGCCCCTCAGACGCCGTTGCTGTCCTTGGCTTTAACACCCTGTAAGCTACTATTCGTGCTCGGAATTGCTCTCCTAACTGGACCAGCGTCTCAGCTACCTCGCTTTGTGCAAAGGCTTTGTTCCAGTCATACTCTATCGCCTCCCCATACTTCCATGACCATTCTTTCTTGTTGAGTCCTGAGTATTCGTCCCGGTCCCAGTTGTATTCCATTACCTCTGTTAGCTCTAGCGCTTGATCCACTATGGTTAATGCACGGATGTGCTCATTCAACTGAGCGAGTGTTCGCGCTATCTCACACAGTGAAGTTACTTTATCCACTTCATCGAAAATGTTCTCTACTATTTCTAGCGCCTGGTCTACTAAGGTTAATGCACGAGTATGTTCGTTCAGTTGGAAGAGTGTTCGCGCTATCTCACATAATATGGTTTCGTCTCGGTGCTCCTCCCCAATAAACTCCGCGACCACCATTGCTTGCTCCATCTGTCCTGCTTGAGCCAGGGATAGGGCCATATTCCTTAGGACAACCTTTCTGATTCCCTTATCCCATGTTGTCTGCACCAATTCTAATGCTTGGTTTACCTCTCCTGCTTGGGCCACTGACTGTACCACCTCCAATACCTGATCGACTTCCCCTATCTGAGCTAGAGCCAATATCACTTCCCGTAACACTTCGACTTGGTCCTCCTCATCTTCGATCTTCTGTGCCACCTCCGCTGCTTGTGTCAGGATAGTTACCGCAGGAGCCTTCTCTCCAATTTGGGCCAGCGTCAGAGCCACTTCCCGAAGCGCCTCCGCTTCGTCCTTCTGATCCCCAATCACCTGTTCTATCGCTGATGTTCGATTCGTGACTGCTACCGCATATGCTTTCTCCCCCGTCTGCATCAAGACCTGGACCATTGCTCTCAACACATGCATTTTTTCCTTCTCGTGCTTGATCGTCTCGGCAGTCTCCACCGCCTGAATTGCGATGGCCGCAGCATGGGTGTTCTCTCCGGTCTGGATCAAACATTTAGCTAGGTATCTCAGTGTAAACGCTTTACTTCCCTTATGTTCAATCGTGTGCGCTACCGCTACCGCCCGTTCTACCTGCCCGGCTTGCGCCAGTTTCAGAGCCACGTTCTGAAGTGCATCAGCTTTCCGTTCCTCATCGTTTATAGTCTGAGCGATACTCACCGCCTGATCGATTTGTCCTGAATCGGTAAGGGCCGCCGATACCCTATACAGTGCATTTGTCTTGTTGTCCTCGTCCTCGATCATCAGAGCCAACTCTCCTGCTCGGGTCATGACAGCTATGGCACTAATCTTCTCCCCTGCCTGAACAAGCGTCAGGGCTATCCTCTCCAGTACCGGTACTCTGTCCCCCTCAGGCTCAACCGTCTCTGTGATTTGTAATGCTCGCACTAACTGTCCTGACTGGACGAGAGACTCAACCAAATCACTCAACGCAAACGCTCTGTCCTTCTTGTCCTCAATTGTCTGTATTAGGGTCAGTGCCTGCTCCATCTGTCCTTCCCGAGTCAGCGTTTCAGCTACCTCCCTGATCGGAAACGCTTTCCACTGTTCATCTTGAATCGTTAGAGCGATCTCCCTTGCCTGTTCAAGCTTTCCCACTTGGGTCAGAATCTCGGCCACCTTCCACAAGACATAGCCTGTGTCTTCGTGCCGCTCAATCCGCTTTGCTATCTTCGCAGCCTTCGTTGCGATAGTTCCTGCACGCGCTTTCTTCCCTAATTGGACCAATGTGAGGGCAATCTTCACTAACGCATCTGCCTTGTCCTTTTCATCCCAAATCCCCTCCGCGGCCTCTAATGCCCGGTTTACGGCAGTTAATGCATCTGCCCTGTCTTTTACTTCAACCAGAGATCGGGCTATCCAAGTCAGCATTTCGACTTTATCCTTCTCATCCCAAATCCTCTCCGCGGCCTTTATTGCGTACTCTACCTCTTTTACTTCAACCAGAGATCGGGCTATCCAAGTCAGCGTTTCGACTTTATCCTTCTCAACCCAAATCCTCTCCGTAGCCTCTAATGCCTGATTTATAACGGTCTCCGCAAACTCTTTCTGCCCCACTTGAAAGAGAGCTTTAGCCACCTCCTTCAGCGTAGACGCTTTGATCTCCTCACGTCCAATCGCCTGCGCTACCTCCAACGCTTGACTGAATTGTTCTGCTCCAATCAAAATTTGAGCTATCTTGCTCAACTCAATCGCTTTGGACTGTTCATGCCCAATCGCCTCTGCTGCTACTATTGCCTGCGTCAGCGCAATGCTTGCTTCCTCCCATGCTCCCTTGGTAAGCAAACATGAGTCATCCCGAATTTTAAGGATGAGCTAGTAAAACAAAACCTCCTGAGATACACTTGAAGCGTGAAAACCCAAGCAAGTGTTCCAGGAGGTTTTTTCATGCAAAGTCAGTATCTCATACGACGAGAAGCC
>WNGK01002867.1_pt1 | contig 18672 bp, 16 predicted proteins | sample 5400601 | NCBI WGS metagenome assembly WNGK01 (sample SAMN13153376, study PRJNA577476) | soil metagenome | isolation source: 60 cm soil or saprolite under Garry oak tree replicate 1 | place: USA:California | collected 2016-06-15
CGCGATGATCGCCGTTGGCATTGGCGTACCGGCATACAAGGCGAGACCTGGCAAAGTTCTCCTCACGGCTTAGATTCTGTTACCATATTTCTTGTAGAATGGTTAGACATTGACTATCACTTACCATGCCTAGTCTGAATCCTGCGAACCATGAAGGCTAAGCAGAAATCGAAGTCCGGCAAGAAACTCAGCTCAAAGAAACCTGTCAAGAAGAAGTCCTCGCAGAAAGTCAGCACCCGATTGAGCCCGCGGATAGTTAACGCCCCAGTATCTTCTGTACCCAATCTCAAAACTAAGACGTGTGAAGAAGTTGAGGTAGGAGATATCGGAGGGTTCGGTAGCACAGAAGAGCTTGAGAGTCATGAGAATCGATGTCCACAACCAGCCACTCAGCAGTGTACAACCTGCCGAAGGAACCTGTGTGGGACTCACTATGAACTCTTACATCAGGAGCACGACGTGGAGCGTCGATACGAAAGCAAAGAGAGCCTTGCCAGCGCCTTATCAGAGACCAGCACATCCTAAAGCCCCCAATGTCAATAAAGCTCGACGCTGTCATCCGAAGTAGGTCTTGACCTATAGTCTAGAAGTGGTCTTGACTGGACTAGTCACGCGAGGGCCTTGAACTACGATTCTTTGCCACTTTGCGTCTCTCAACTCCTGATGAATTGAGTCCTTGTTCCGGAATATCGTTCCCTCCCAACTCAGTCGAAGGTATATCGTTGGATCCGACTGCATCAAGAGAATGTTTCCTAGGTTTACCCAAGCATCCTCTACTCCCTACGAATTGTAGTGTCGCGCAAGCTAGTTTGATAAAGCCTCACGGCGAACCGAGGCTAGCACCGACTTAGCTGCCAGCTTCAACGAAGCTACGCGTTTCGTTCCATGAAATCGAGCACGACCCGGTTGAACTCTTGCGGTTTCTCGAAGTGAGGAAAATGCGCGGATCCCGGCATCGACACGATCTGGCTCTTTGGTATGGCTTTGGTTAGCCGTTCCACTATGGTATGAAGAACCTTGGGGCTGTCACTTCCATGCATTAGTAGCGTTGGGACGTTGATCTTGGCAGCTTCGCCTTTTCCGAAGGCGGGGGGTTCCGCTATGAGTTCCCCAACTGTCTTCTCATTGTCTCTCATCATTTCCTGGATTTGGTTTGGTAAGGCGTCGAGAGCGTTCTTGTGGTTCATTATCCCGTCAACGTTCAGCCGCAAGGCGGCCTCATAGTCGCCGCGTTTGAACGCATTGAGCGACGGGTCGAGGGAGCTTCGCTGGAACTTGGCCGCTGAGACTGCTGTTGCGGGGCTGGTCAGGAGCAGTGAGAAGAATTGGGCGAGGCTCTTCCGATTCTTCAATATCATGGTCGAAATTGCTGGTTCGATCAGTGTTAGGGTCCGAAGCAGTTCAGGACGTGTTGTGGCGGTGTATGCTGCGATGAATCCTCCGTAGGAATGCCCGATCAAATGGACGGGTGCGATTCCAAGGTTTTGGATTAGGCCAATGAGGTCTGCCGAATTATTCTCGATTGTGCTTTTCTCGTAATCCTCTGGATTCCGATTTGGTCTTGCGAGACGCCTGCTGTAGGCGATCGAATCATACTTGCTCGAGAAAGGACCTAGCTGGGAGGCCCAAGCCCGATAATCTGTCGGGATACCGTGGACAAAGACTACTGGTTGGCCCTTGCCGACCCTAAGGTATGACAGCTGCACATCACCGACGGTGATCGACTGCAGATTTTCTCGCTGCACGTGTAATCTACCCTCTCGTGGGAGGAATTACTGGCTAGATTATCTGCTTACTGCTGGTGCTCACCTGTCCAATGTCAATGGATTCGAGGGCAAGATTCGGAGTCAAAGTAGATATTCCCTGGAACCTGGTAGAATTCACCAGGCTGATCGAATATTGACCCAGAAGACCGAGACCGTGTTGACGACGCTGGAGAATCAGCCTTCTAGGAAAATGGTCGCGGGCTATGTGCTCGTGGTCACTCTGAGCACGATTTGGGGTTTGGCCTTTGTTGCGATCCGTAGAGCGGAGTTTGAGCTCAGTCCGATCAACCTGACGCTTCTTCGCTGGCTTATTGCTTCAGCAGGCTTTCTCGTTCTAGCCCCGTTCTTCGGTAAGCCCCTGAAGCCGATCCAGAGACAGCACATTCCACGAATCTTGATGGTGTCATCTTCAAGCGTGGTTGGTTATCACTTGTCGTTGAACTATGCTGAAACAATCGTCTCATCAGGCCTCGCCGGGCTGTTGATCTCATTCGGACCCATCTTTGCAGTACTCCTCTCCGCGATATTCCTGAAGGAAAGGATAGGCTCTCGTCTAATGCTTGCCCTTGCACTTGCAGCTCTAGGGGCCCTGATTCTCTCGGTAAATGCTGACCTGAGTTTTCAACAAATATCGGGACCACTCGCAGTAATCCTGTCCGCGTTCATGTACGCCGTCTTCTCCGTAGGATCCAAACCCTTAGTCAAAGAATATGGCGCTAGACAAGTCGCAATCTGGGTTGCGGTCATCGGGACCATTTTCACCCTGCCTCTTATGTCTGGCAGTTTCTTCGCTCAGGCCTCCCAGCTTTCACTCGTCGGCTGGGTTTCTGTTGCATACCTTGCAATTCTCAGCACAGTCGTAGCAAACATGATCCTCTACACCTTAATCAGGAGCCGAGCCGTCTCCAGTCTCTCGATACAGCTCTACCTGGTACCTCTTGTCAGTCTCGTAGGCGGAATCGTTCTGCTAGGAGAGAACTTCTCCGTGTTCACAGCGATTGGCGGGATGTTCCTCTTCGCTGCGATTGCCCTGGCGACTCGTAAGCACTAGATATGGGGCGGTCCTACTGGGCCTTCTTGGCCAGAACGGATCCGTCGATTTCTGAAATCGTCCGCCGACCAGTAAGTGCCATCGTTGTTGCCAAGTCTTCCTTTAGAAGCCCTATCATTTTGGCTACTCCTGCCTCTCCACCAGCGGCGAGGGCCCAGAGCACTAGGCGCCCTAACCCGACAGCTTTGGCTCCGGTCGCGATAGCGATGAGAATATCGCTGCCGCGTCTAATGCCGCCGTCTATGTAGACCTCTGTCTCAGAACCAACCTCTTCGACCACTTGAGGCAGAGCGTCGAGTGACGCGGGTGCCTGGTCGAGTTGTCGTCCTCCGTGATTGGAGACGATTACTCCACGAGCGTCATGGTCCACCGCCAGCCGAGCATCCCCAGCTGTGAGAATCCCCTTGACCATTATTGGCAGGCTGGTTATGTCGTGAAGCCGGTCCAATGCGTCCCAAGTTGCAGATGCTTCCTTGCGAGTCTTGTAGAGCTGGTCAACAGGTATTGGGCGTGATGGCGGGAAAACGTCTGGGCCGTTTCCGAGCGGGATGGAGCCAACGTTAAACCCGCCAAGGACTGTCTGGTCTCGGTTGCCAAAAACGGGTGCGTCCACTGTCAGGACGAGCGCCGTGTATCCTGCCCTTTCCGCCCGCTTCACTAGGGCCTCCGTGGTTTTTGCTTCAGGTTGCAGATAGAGCTGGAACCATCGCGGACCTCTAGGTGCCGCTTTCGCGATATCTTCAAGGGAACGGCTAGAGATGGTACTGAACACACCTAGAACTCCTGCGGAACTAGCTGCTCGGGCAGTTCCCAACTCCGCATCTGAATGCAATAGCCCTTGGTAGGCTGTTGGAGAAACATAGAACGGAACAGTCACCTTCTCCCCCAGCAGATTTGTATTCAGGTCTATGGTTTCTACATCGACAAGGACCCGAGGCCTTAGAATATTCCGCTGGAAAGCTTCTCGGTTAGCCCTCATCGTCAATTCTTCTCCAGCGCCTCCTTTCACGTAGGCCCATGCTGGCCCGAGAACGACTTTGGAGGCTGCAGTTTCAATATCGCTCAGGGTAAGAAATCCTGGCGAATCCTCACCTGACATGGCCAATTCAGATTTGACTCACTCACGCCCGGATTTGAATGCGACGGAGTGTTAAGAAGGACTTCCAGTAAATATCCAGAGGAGTGTGTCAGTCCAAATATAGTCGTATACGCTGACTACAGCCTCTCCAACTCGGTCGCGACTCGAAGTTGGGGAATCTTCACTTTCTCAAGTTGAGAGCGTACAAAGAGCTTTCCTATAGAAATAACACGTGACTTACAGGATCTCCTTACTGGCAAAACCAAAGAATGCAATGAACCAACGGTGTGGCATCCGATAACTAAGGATCCAGACAACTGGGTGGGGTAACGGGAGACGCCAAGAATTCTGCTGGGAGTTGCGTCTTCGGAACATCCACAAGTAATACCGGAGTAACTACAAGGGCAATCCATACACAACCCTTCCCGATCAGAATTTTCTGTCCATCCAATTGCAGATCTTTTGCATTGCTGACAATTTTCGTGAGGTTGAGGTGTACGCCCCAGGTGCTACTCCCCGTAGAGACCAATAATACCGTCCTGGACGTGAAATCCACTTGTGGTATAGAAGGGCAGTACGTTGTCGGTGGCCAATCACACGCGATTAGATTGTTATACCAGAATCTCTCCCAAGTCTGCTCGTCGTTTATCTCAGGCACCGAATTGTAGAGGGAATAATTCGCGGCCGTGAGAGCACGGCCAAAACCAATGCCACCGTTCGCATAAGCGAACATAATGACGTGAAACGGAACGGGCCCCGGAAGCGTCCCAGCTGGCGGCCGAGTTGGAGTCGAACGTGAAGAGTCGGTAGGGGCGGTCGAACTTGAAGGATTAGTGGGGACCCCAGGAGATGAAACAAGGGGGCCTTTGGCGACGCCAACTGTCTGCTGAAGCAGTAGCCCTGTGAGGACAAGAGCCAGAAGGGCTGTAACGAGAAAGGACCTCATGATGGCCCCGGTGAGTGATTGGTCATCAGGGCTTAAAGGGTTTTACTGTTCCCAAGGGTAGCCGCTCAAAGAGACTCTGAGTGCAGAAGTGACCGACCCACGCATCTCCGAGCACGGAAGAGGGGCGGTTCCCAGGCCTTGAGCCGTTGTCATAGACACAGTATTACTGGTCCAGTTTCAAGCAATACTGGGGACGAAGCTGAGCCTTCGAACAAGCTCTGCCCGGTCGAAAAGTTCTTGAACGCAAATCTAGACCTCCAAGTCTAGACTGGTTTTCGTTTGGCAAGGGCGATCCCGGGAGTTCATCACGTCACGGCTATCGCAGGAGACCCACAGCAGAACTTAGACTTCTACACAGGCGTTTTAGGACTGCGTCTTGTCAAGCTCACTGTGAATTATGACGACCCTGGCACGTATCATCTCTATTTCGGCGACGAGACCGGCAGCCCAGGAACCATACTAACATTCTTCCCATGGCCCAACGCTCCGAAAGGACAGAAAGGGACAGGACAGGCATCAGCCACATCGTTCTCCATTCCCGAAGCTTCGATCGAATACTGGTCGAACAGGCTGAGCGCCAGGAAGGTTTCGTTCAAAGGCCCAGACAAGCGATTTGACGAGAAAGTCATCTCACTCTCCGACCCCGACGGCCTAAGCCTAGAACTCGTCTCAAGCAGAAAGGGCTCAGGCGCGAGGCCATGGGAAAGAGGACCAGTCCCGGCAGAGCACGCGATCAGAGGATTCTACCATCTGACTCTTTCTGAGCAGATAAACGAGAAGACGGCTCAATTGCTGACCGGGAAAATGGGATTCAGGTTATCCGTCAGAGAGGGCAATAGAACCCGTTTCGAAACCGGTGACGGCGGTCCGGGAGCAATCGTGGATGTCCTCGAACAACCGGGCCAACCGAGAGGACTCATCAGTGTCGGAACGGTGCACCACGTTGCTTGGCGAACACCTAGCGACGAGGAGCAGAGAGAATGGCGTTCAGTTTTAGCCGCGGAAGGACTTAGCGTCACGCCGATCATTGACCGGAAATATTTCCGCTCAATTTACTACCGCGAGCCTGGAGGAGTACTGTTCGAGATTGCGACAGAGCCGCCAGGGTTCACCGTAGACCAGCCCCTTGAGGAACTAGGCACACGATTGATGTTGCCGCCCTGGCTTGAGCCTGATCGACGGGAAATAGAGGCGTCCCTCTCTCCGCTTAATCTTCCCAAGCCAGTCCCTGCTCAATGAGCATTGTTCAGCACAAAACTGGGTTTCGCACACAAGTACGATCCAGGGACTAGGGAATGGCTGACCCTGCTGCTCCTCCACGGGACAGGAGGAGACGAGAATGATATGCTCGCGTTAGGCCGAGAACTCGCCCCTGGCTCCTCCCTGCTCAGCCCTCGCGGTAGAGTGCTGGAGAATGGAATGTCGCGATATTTTCGCAGGTTCAACGACCGATTCTTCGACTACGGAGACATGAGGGAGCAAACGCTTGCACTGATCGACTTCATCAAAACTGCCGCGGAAGAATACGGCTTCGATTATCGGAGAGTAGTCGCAGTCGGATACTCTAACGGGGCCAACATGGCCGGGAGCGTGTTGCTTCACAACCCGTACGCGTTGAAAGCAGCTGTCCTATTCCGACCCATGGTCCCATTCACCCCTATCATTCCACTGAAACAGGAAGGCAAACAACTGTACATCTCGGCGGGCACAAACGACGAAATGGTTCCCCGAAGCGAGACTGATCAGCTAGAAAGAATGCTGAAAAAAGCTGGTGGCAACGTGGTTGTCAAATGGACCGAGGCTGGACACGCCCTCACCCATGAGGACATTGCCGGAGCGAAAGAATGGTTCCAGGAGCACCTTGGTCGCTGACAACGACCGTTCCAGCTCTGAGCAAATCGTAACCTTCTTCCAATGCTAATCCTCAGGTCTTAGAGAGCAGTCGGTACTAACTAACCTCTTAATTACGCGCAGTTCAATCGTTTAACGAGTGATCTCTTACGGACTTTCTGAAAGAGGCCAAGGCCATAGAGCCCGAGATAATCAAGACTAGACGCGAAATTCACGTTCATCCTGAACTAGCATATCATGAAGAGGCCACGGCCAAACTTGTCGCCGACAGGCTGAAAGCCTTAGGCATCGAGGTAAAGACAAAAGTCGGAGGGACCGGAGTACTCGGGACCCTCAAAGGCAAGGGCAAGGGAAAGGTTGTGGCCCTGAGAGCCGATATGGACGCTCTACCACTCGACGAAATGGCGGAGGTCGACTTCAAATCCGGTGTGAAAGGAGTGATGCACGCATGCGGCCATGACACCCATGTAGCTATGCTTCTCGGAACAGCAAAACTACTCGCCAACCACAAGGACGAGCTACAGGGCACGGTAAAATTTCTCTTCCAACCTGCGGAGGAACATGGGGGACGCGGCGGAGCAAAACCCATGATTGAAGACGGAGTCATGGGGAACCCAAAGGTCGACTATGTATTTGGACTGCACATTGACGCAGACGAGGAGTCTGGGGTTCTTGCGTATCGCGGAGGGCCGATTATGGCGGCACCGGACACGTTCAAAATCACGATCACGGGAAAAGGAGGCCACGGCTCGGCTCCACACCAAACAATAGACCCGGTCTATGTTGCGGCACAGGTGATAATTGCGGTCCAGGGAGTATCAGGCAGGATGATAGACCCCATCCAGCCATTCGTCATCACCGTAGGCGCGGTCCACTCTGGGACCAAGGAAAACATCATCCCAGACCAAGCGGTCCTTGACGGAACAATACGGACCTTAGAGGAAGCAACAAGGAAGAGGGCCAAGGAGAAGCTCGTTGAAGTCGCCAAGGGCGTTTCAAAAGCATTCGGCGCTACGGCCGAGGTAGAGTTTGAGCAAGATGCCTACCCAGTAACTGTGAACGATGAGAAGGTGACAGAAGAGGCGGCCAAAGTTCTCAAGAAACTCCCCGGAGCGAAAGTCAAGGTTAGGAATCAGCTGCTTGGAGGCGAGGACTTTTCCAGATTCCTCCTCGAAGCCCCAGGAACCTTCTACTTCCTAGGAACGAAAAACAATGCAAAGGGATGCATCTATCCTAACCACAGTTCACGATTCCTTGTCGACGAAGACGTCCTCAAACTTGGAACAGCATCTCTTGCACTCCTAGCAATGGAGTTTACGAAGCTATAGGAATGCGGATTCTACAGAAATAACCAGACTCGAACTTCGTAGACAAGCTTCCAACATGCCAATCTACCGGCAAGACGGCATTGGGAATTAACGTGCGGAGTAGCGGTAGGAAAAATGATTCCTGTTATCACGATTTTCCTAAACCCCAGCCTGACTTGAAAGCAGGGGTAAGCTTCACGAATGGTGCCTCGCCCTCCTTCCACGGGTCCCGTTTGACCCAGTCCAGCTTGGAATGGAACAGCTTGTACAATCGACGGTATTCCTCACCTTTCTCGATAAGCTCGACAGGACCACTAATCAGCAGCAGTTTTTGGGTTCCCGCTGTGTCGACGAGTATCGCGGCCTGCGGGTTCTCACGGAGATTCCTGAGCTTCCGCGTTCCATAGTCTGTGACAATGTAGGCAAAATTATCTTCCCAGACGTAGGACACTGGGACTACGTGAGGCTCGCCGGATTTTGACGCGGAGGCGAACCTGCACATTTCATTCTGCTCTAGGAACTTGACCTCCTTGGGCGAGAGCTTAACCTGATTAGCCAATTTCGCCAATTACCGTCCACCAGTAACGTGCTCTGGACGGTCTGAATATAACCTTGGAGGCCTGTCCTATTCGAGTATCTCTGTACGCCTAAACGCAAACCAGCTTATTCCCAAGAACCCTATTATGTACGCCAGACTGATTCCTAGGGACCGCAGAGCAACAGTAGAGATTGGGTCAGCCGACAGCGCGAACACTTCCGCGTTTGCGCCCCTTACTCGGAGACCGCAATAGTTTAGGAGAATGTTCGGGTGTATGACCCACTCGACGAGGAGACGGCCGAGCCAGTCGGTTCCCGTTCCGAGGTTTATGGGGTTGCGCCCGCCGGTGGGTTCGATTGATCCAGCGCAAGAGAGAGTACTCGCCGAAGCTCCTGTGCCTGGGGCGTAGAGCAGAACCGAAGTCTGACCGAGGAAAAGCGCGATGAAAGCTCCAGCGATGGTGACCCCGAGATAGACCCCGAAAGAGCCTAGTGCTGCAACAAGCGAGCTTTTCGAAAGTGTTCCGAGGAAGATCACGATTGCCGCCCAGACGGTAGTTGCTACCGTGAGTCCCAAGACCCCTATTGGAATAACAGCGAGATTATCCTGAGGGCCACGAGTAAAGATCCCTCCGAGTGTAATGTAGAGTCCCAGGAAAGCGAAGAGTGCTAGAAGTGTTAGGAAAGCAGCTGTCACTTTTCCAAGGAATATTGTAGTTCTTGAGACTGGCTTTGTCAGAAGTGGGACGATGGCGCCGGTTTCAAACTCGCCAGAAATCGAGTTCATCGTAGTCGCGACTGCAACAAGGAATAGAAGAATACCGGTTAGTTGGGATGCATTCGAGTATGCAAACTCGGGTTCTGGCTGAAGCGTTGAGCCAAGGTAATATGCGAGCGCGGGCGGGAGAAATACGAAGAGGGTCGACAAGGCGAATATCAGGATGAATAGACCAATTGTCTTCTTCTTCCGAAGATTCCAGAGGAACTCGTAGTAGAGAACTGCAAAGAATCCGGCGAATGGCCGACTCTGATAAGTGCTGGTCAACTTGCCAGGCCCTCCTTTCCAACCAAGGCAAGGAATGCGTCTTCCAAGCCTCCTCCCTCCTCTCGCGAGCCGAGAATGAGACCACCAGCGGTGGCTATAGCTCTGGATATCTGGGCTCTCACATCGTCTTGGGTGCTGACGGATAACGTATACACATTTCCGCTGACAGCCACGTTGCCAAGGGACAATGCGTTCAAGCCAGCAAGGATACTATCGCTTGCCCGGTCCACCTCTACCACGATTCTTCTTCCTGGACGCGCCTTTGTCGAAATCTCTTCCAGAGTCCCCGAGAACCTGACCGTTCCTTGATGGAGAACGGTGACGTGATCACATATTTGCTGAACTTCGCCGAGCAGGTGGCTGGAGAAGAAGACAGTCTTCCCTGTCTTAACAATCCCCTTAACCATGTCACGTACTTCCACCATTCCCACCGGGTCAAGTCCGATGCTGGGCTCGTCCAGTATCACGAGCTCTGGATTGTTCAGCAGCGCTTGAGCTATGCCTACTCGCTGCTGCATGCCCTTACTGTAATGTCCAATCCTGTCCTTGCCTCTTCCCTCAAGCCCGACCATCTTCAAGAGCTCAGGAATTCTTTGCTGCCGTTCTTCCTTGTTCATTCCGTACATTCGGCCGTAGATGTCTAGGAGCTCGATTCCCGTCAGGTGTTTTGGGAACTTGGGCAGTTCAGGCATGTAGCCGAATCTTCGCCTGATGCCCGGCCGGTCTCCTGCCGCGTCCTCGCCGAGAATCTTAATTGATCCAGAGTCGGGTCTCAAGAGACCGACCAGCATCTTAATCGTGGTCGTCTTTCCCGCGCCGTTAGGGCCCAAGAATCCGTGAATCTGCTTAGGCTCCACTGTGAGATTGAGCTTGTTAACAGCGACAAGTCGTCCGTATGATTTTGTCAGGTTCTCTATCTGAATCGGCGGGCCATTCAAACGGCTCTAACCCTTCGTGAACGAGACGGCGGCCTCAGGAGCCTATTTACAACTATTCCTAGAGTCTTCGCGTAAGAAAGGAGGTTTGCTATCGTTCTTTCTTCCCAGGCCCTTTCAGCCATCCGCCTAAGCCCATGTTGGATTCCTGGACCTTCGCCGGCGTGTTGTCGATCTGAACGTGGCCATTGTTGCTGAGCTGTAGGCGTCGCCATCTCGTGTCGCTCACGGTCTCTCGGATGGTCCTTGCCCTCGCATAGTGCTGGATGCTTCCATGCTCTTCCATGCTCCTCATGTCAAAGATCCCGTCGCACAACGCTTCGAAATTCCTGTAGAAGGTTTCAGAGGCGATGCCCCTGACGAAGCTGTGGATCATGGCTAGTTCTCGGGCGCGCGCGTATGGTAGGAACCTGGTGCGCCACATGTCGATCATCAGCTTCTCGTCACTGTAGTGATTGAGAATGCCCGTATTATCGTCTAGGTGAAGCCACTTCTTCTCTTCCTCCGCCACTCCCTGCTTGATCAGGCTCTCCACCTTACTGCTCCAGTGTACAAGGTCGAACTGGTGATGGGTCTCAAACGGTTCCCTCCCCTTTCGTCCCATCGCTTCAGGTTTCTCAGGCGCAGCCAATCCCGTCATAACATCGTACGTGTCGAGGATTCGTAGCGTATCCTGCTCCTCCAGCTTTCTCGCATCGAGACCCAGTCTCGCCAGGTCCTGACGAATGTAATCGGGTGGGTGAGTGAACACGTGGTATTCTGTTCTGACTCCCTGGCTCAACGCTTCCGCTGCGATAGTCAGCGAGGTCTCATACCAAGGCGAGTCCGGATCATGCTCTACAACATAATGCCCGCCGTAGCTCAGCCCTCCCGGTACCATGGGCTTCAGAATTGGAAGAGCCAACGAGGCCAACAAGTAGCAACTCACCGTACGAGGGTTCGAGCTTGAGAAGCCTCCTTTAAAGTGCTTAAGGAGACCAATCTTTCCGTCTTGCAATTTAGGCTTGCTGGGTGAAATGACTGGGGTTCACAATCACTGCAGCTGACATCTGTCGTGCGCTTCTCGAGCCTTCGAACTCGCTCATAGTCCGAATGGAGAATGTGGAGACATCGGGAGTCAATCTGAGAAAATCTTATACTTTCCACTCTCTCAAGTAGAGAGGACGGCTTTTGCGACAATTAGTCTTCTTGGCCGCGTTGCTCGTCCTGGTAATTCCTACTCCAGCAATGGTCCCGGCCTCTCAGACCTATTCTGCACCCGGCAGCTCCGCCCAGCTTTCATCTCTGAACACTCCTCCAATAGCAGCTTTCACCTACATTCCATGCGTCGCCTGCGCATCAATCGGTCAACCCGTCTTCTTCAACGGCAACTGGAGCATAAGCCCGAACGGCCCAATAGTCTCCTACACATGGAACTTCGGAGACGGCACGCCCCCAATCAAGACAAACAACACAAGCATCTCACACGTCTATCTCTCCTCAGCCACAATGTGGCAAGTTTCACTCACAGTCCAAGACACAAGTGGACAAACAGACACGATCAGTCAGCAGGTCATGTTCAACGTCCAACCTGGATTCGTCTTTCAACCCGGAAAACCCGCCGTCGCGCAACCCGTGACCTTCAACGCGTCCAGCACAGTCGTCTACCTCCCTCCAAGCAGCCTCCTCGGTTTCCAGTGGAGCTTTGGAGACGGAGCCAGCGGTAGTGGTAAAACGACAATCCACTCGTACTCCGTCTCGGGCCTCTACAGAGTATTGTTGACTGTTGAGACTTCTCAGGGAAACGCGCAGATCTCCAAGAGTATCATTGTAGGTACAATCTCTCCTCCGCCCGGGAACGTGATATTACAATCTGTGTTTGGAATCGCGTTCTACAATAGCAGCGGGAAGATCACCATACAGCCAGCATCCCTCTTCCTCAACCTGACCTTCCAAGGAGCCAACTCAACCGGGACCAAATGGAGCATCAACGCCGGTTCAGTACAAAACAGGCCGACCATCAAAATCGGACCCTCCCAGACGCTACCCGTTCCAAGAAACTTTACAGCAACTTCAGGCGAGGCTTTTCAGTTCAACACGGGACGCCTCGTCATAACCGCCGTCGTAGCCGAGGTCTACTCTTGTCAGCAGCAACAACCGCCCTGCACGGTCCGGAACATGCTCTACCAGCTTTACCTTACAGGGCCCTCAAGGCTTGTAGCGGCAAACAGTAGCCTCATGTTGTTCACCAGACTGTTCGGCTTCCTGTACAATTCCCAGACGAGAATCGGACTATTCTTCGTCGCAGGAATCTCGCCAGGGGATGTTGACGAGAGCGGAACAGTAGACGTTCGAGATCTTTCAATTGCTGCCTCCAGTTTTGGAGCAGACACCGTCCAGTCCTCAACAACAGCGCCCTCTACAAGCAGCGATGGCTATTCTGGCGCGTACTATGCAGACATGAACGGGGATGGTCGAGTTAACATCCAGGACATTTCCTCAATAGCGGCCAACTTCGGACAGACGTACTAGCAGTTCCCCCAGTCATCTCTTTCTCACGCGCCTAGCAGGCGCAGTCGGATCTGAGTCTAGACCGGTAATGGGGTCAAGGGTAAGACAATAAAAGACGTGTCAGAGCGGGACCATTTCTGGGCCCGTAGCTCAGCCTGGATAGAGCGGCAGCCCCCTAAGCCTTGGGTTCCGCGCTAGGTGGCGACAGCTGTAGGAGCGTAAAGACTCCGGCTAGAGGTCGTGGGTTCGAATCCCACCGGGCCCGCCACTCTCGCCTTGAAAGGCAACGCGCTTGTGAAGCCTCGCTTACCTCGAACAACAGCAAAATCATCATCTACTAGACCACGGAAGAACACGATGCACAACTGGCGATTCATGGCCTTGTCCGATGCTGATCTTCTGAGGCGAGCTAGAAAGTACGTCTTCGACTACTTCTACGCCAACACATATGCGCCGGTGCTGGAAGAGATTATGCGAGAGTTTCACCTGGACCGGGAGAAGGCGGGCTCTCTGTTCAAGGAGCTTGAAGCGTCCCATTACATTCTCCTCGTCCCTGGCACTCAGAGAATCCTGATGGCCAACCCCTTCTCGGGAGTGACGACGCCTTTCGTCGATACTATTGATGGAAAGCGCTACTTTGCGAATTGCGCCTGGGACACAGTCTCCCTTCACGTCATGCTCAACCGTGATGCTGATGTTGCCGCGTTCTGTCACCACTGCGCAGAACCAATCAGGTTCAAGCTGAGCCATGGAAAAAGGGTCTCTGGCACCCCGGAGAACCCGCTGATATTCCTGAGCGTCCCAGTCGCAAAATGGTATGATAATCTGATCAACACATGCTCCAACAACATGGTCTACTTCGCGTCCAAACAGCATCAAGAAGAATGGCTGAGGGCTCACCCAGCTCTTCACGGAGAGACCCTAACGGTTGAGAAGATGGCCGAAGCATGCAGACCCCTCTCCGCGACCAGAATGGACCTAGACTACACTAGGCCCACGGCCAGTGAACTGACTGCCTACTGGAACTCGATCGGTCTCAAGAGCGAGTACTGGAAGATCTGACCCTGCTCTAATTTCTAGTGCGTCTTTATTTCTGGATCTTGCGGGAGACCTCGCGCATGAACGCGGGCAGGTCCATGGGCCATCGAGAAGTAATCAGGTTACCATCGACGACAACCTCCAGATCCTCCCAAATGCCCCCTGCGGCCTTCACATCCTCCGGGACCCCATCGTGCCAGTAGGACGTCAGATGCCTTCCTTTCACCACGCCGGCTGAGGCGAGAGTCCAGGGACCATGACAAATCGACGCGACCGGCTTGTTCTCCTCGAAGAAGGATTTGGTGATCTCCAAGGCTTTCTTGATCTTGCGTACTGTCGCGGGAGCTCCGTCTGGGAATCCTCCTGGTATCAGGAGGAGATCATATTTGTCTGGGTCGACCTCGCCGATGGTTGTCGTCGGCTCTAGGGTGTAGCCGTGTTCTCCGCTTATCCTTTGCTTGTTGGGTGCGGCGATGTCAGCCTTCCAACCCATCTCTAGTAGTCGGAAGAGGGGGAAGAATACTTCCATGTCTTCGAACTTGTCGGCGGTGAGCACGAGAGCTTTCTTACCCGGGTCTTTCAATGATTAACAGGTCCAGTCTCGCTGTATGGAGAATGTCTCTGCGAAAAAGCTTCTAGCCCGTTCTGTTTTCGGGAGAAACCCGTTGTTTCTATCCGGGGACGAGGTTGTCGTCCTGCAAAGATTCACAGTTATGACCTGACCGGTGCTTCTCACAATAGTCTTTCATGCAGTGTGGACAGTGGTCGTGTGCGAGTACTTCGCAGTCGCTGCAAACCGCTCCCCATATCGAGGTCACCCCAATTAGTTCCTCCATTAAAGCTCTGGCAACTGTCCGGGACGAAATCGGAACCTTAGATGCAAGGTAAGCAAGGCTATGATTCTTGACGGTTCTGTACCTTGGAGCATTTGGCGAGGGTGACGCTCCCATAGCGTTCTCGGCCCGTTCTCTTCTACAAGAAACGTGCCAAGCTGTGCTTTTTGCACTGGCCGAGTGTACCTTCTTATCATAGGACAAAACCGGTCGTGCCTTCATACTCCCGAATTGACCTGTGAAGACGTGATTTGAACGAGCAAGCAGCAAAGTTCGAATTCTCGCCTCTACGCGGTCCTCTCCTTCCTCATCGTCATTATCCTCGGAGAGACAGCCAGCCTTCTTCTCGAATACCAGAACAACTCATTCCTGAGAGATTACCTCGCCCAGAACACGACCACGGTTACGAGTGAAATTCTCGCAATAGTTCTTGTCGGTCTCGGGCTTGCCTATGTTACGGCCAGAGGGTCCTTGCGGCCCGCTGGACAGGTCAAGGGTCCAGGTGCATTCCACAGGCTAGGCGACATCGTCACTAAGAGACACAGGCTGGTGATACTCGGCTGGATACTCATCCTCCTCGCCTCACTACCCCTCGCGCTCAACGTCAACCAGGCACTCACCTCCCAGAACCAGGCCGACTCGTCAAACTCAGAATCCGCAAGAGCACAACAGATCATCACGGACCAGTTTCCACACCAACAAGCAAACTCCAGCGCACTGATAGTCATCGTCGGCGTCGACGTGACCGATAATGCGACGAAGAGTTTCGTCCTGGATCTCGAGACTGGGCTCACGGCCCCGGGGGTACTGTCAAGTCTCCAGAACTACACATCAGTCTACAGCGTGGAAAGAACGATTCTCACCGGGACCATTACCGGGCTCGTTCCACTGGTCTTGCAGACGAACGTTTCAGCCTTCATAGTCTACGGGATTCCTTCAATTTATCTCCAAACATGGATTCCAGCATACTCGGGCTCAGGAAACGCGACAGCTGCTGACAACTCCGCGAACAATGGGACCCTCACGTATCTCAACAACCTTGCCCCGCAGCTCGGGCCGAACGCGCAGCTCGCCCAAGGCTACTATCAGGCCTTCTACGGGTCATGGAGAGGATTCAGCTCAACCTTCAACTCAACCTACACGCCCATCATCCGAGCCGGGCTCGCGGTCAACCAAGCAGTCCCAATCACAGCCGCCCCGCCCGCATCCACGTTCGCGGCAGGAATACTGAAAGCCGTCTGGGGCGGATTGTCATTCACAACCTGGAATCAGACCGATCCTGTGTTACGTGTTGTTCAAACAGTATTGTCAACGGGCTCTTCGCTGCCGCCCCTCCCTATCAGCCTTCTAGAATCGACCTACAAGCTTGGTCCCAGCCCTAGCGCAATGGCTGTCAGGAATCTGGCAAATCAGATCATAGCCACCGGGACCCTTTCCACCTATCCACTGCTCCCATCCGATCTGGTCGCCCGGTTCGTAAGTCCGAAGAAAGATACTATGCTGGTCATCGTTGACTTTTCCAAGTCTCCTGAGACCTTCGCCTCCGCAGGCTCAGACCCATTGCTCAAGGACGTTACTAACATGCGCAGCGTTGCTGCTAGCCTGCTCGCGCTCAACCGTGGTCCCACCAAGGTCTATGTTACAGGAAGCCTTGCGACGACCACTGATTCATCATCCGCATCCAATCAAGATATCCAGAGAATAGATCCGGTAACGATAGGCGCGATTCTAGTCCTTGTCGGCGTCTTCTTCTTCGCCATCATCACACCGATCATCCCACTTGCCACCATCGGCATGGCGTTGCTCGTCGCGGACGCGCTGGTCTACATCATCAGTAAGTTCATCGTGCCTATCCAGGATACCACGCTGACTTTCCTCTTCACTGTGATGCTCGGGGTCGGGACGGACTATGCGATATTCCTCATCGCGAGATATCGGGAAGAACGCGTGGAGGGACGGGACAAGATCGAGGCCGTGCATACGTCGGTGAAATGGGTCGGCGAGAGCATTGCCACCAGCGGCATGACAGTCATACTCTCGTTCGGAGTGATGGCGCTTAGCAGCTTCACATTTCTCAAGTCGATGGGAATCGGAATCTCGACCGGGGTCTTGATCGCATTGCTGGTCAGCCTGACCCTGATTCCCGCGATTCTCACACTAGCCGGTGACCGGGTGTTCTGGCCGAACTCGGGGAAGAGGTTCGAAGCACGCGCAGCCAAGGCCCGCGCGAAACGTGCGGCCAAGCCTAGCTACTTCCGACGGGCGGCAACGTTCAGCGCCAACCGGCCCAAGACAGTACTCCTACTCGCAACAGTCGTCACGCTACTCGCTGCGTACCCTGTCGTCACCTACCAGACAACCTATGATTTTGTGGCCGGGCTGCCGAACACTGAGAGCGTTCAGGGACTGAACGTTTTACAGCATAGCTTTGGAGCCGGTCTAATCGGACAGACGCAGGTTGTCGCTCAGTTCCCAGCGACCATCATGCAGGACAAGGGCATCGGCCCAGCCTATGCCAAGGCATTGGACGGTTTGTCGCAGAACATTTCCAGCCTAACGAACGTAGCTAAGGTTACGGGACCAACGCGGCCGAATGGTGCAGTCTTGAACGTGACGGACCTGTCGAAGCTTAACCCGACAGACGCGTTCGAAGTCCGTAGCGCTATTGGAAAGGACAACCGGACCATTGTGATCACCGTGACCTTCTCGGAGGAGCCTTTCACAGTCACTTCGCTCAACTCGGTTAAACAGATACGCGATACTGTCGCAAGACTCCAAGGCTCGGATGCGACCCTCAAGACTGCCGAGATAGTGGTGGGTGGTCAGTCGGCGTCAACTGCCGATTTTGCGGCGCAGACCAATGACCAGTTCACCACGATGAGGATCGTTGTACTCGCGGGAATATTCGTGATACTGTTGCTCGTTTTAGGCTCCTACGTTCTTCCGCTCGCCGCGATTCTCTCCATCGGCCTGAGCATTATCTGGTCCTCGGCCGCGACGATCATCTTCTTCAAGACAGTCCTCAACGCGGACATCATTTTCATCATACCGTTGATCCTCTTCCTACTTCTGTTCGGTATTGGAATGGACTACAACATCTTCATCCTGACACGTATTCGTGAGGAGGCGCAGAAGGGCAAGCCGAGTAAGGAAGCGGTCATAGATGCGGTCGACCGCACTGGTGGAATCATAACAGCGCTTGCGCTGATACTCGGATCGGCGATCGGTTCATTGATGCTCTCGTCGAACCGGTTGCTGGAGGGCTTCGGCTTCGCGATATCACTGGCAGTACTCCTCGACGCCATGGTCGTTCGAACCTACCTCGTACCGGCAACGATGGCGCTTCTCGGCAAGTGGGCCTGGTGGGGACCGAAACGGCTCCAACGAGTACACTACGAGGAGAACGGCAAGACGGCCAAGGCTGACAAGACCGCGCCATGAGGGCATGGTTCCTTGGAGTATCTCTACAAGATCCAGCCCGTACGGCCTGAAATGCTTACCGAGGGACCGACACCGTTCGAACAGCAGACGATGTCAGATCATTTCGAGCGTCTCAAGGAGTTGATGGGGAAGGGCGTAGTTATTCTAGCGGGGAGAACGCAGAACACCGACTATAGTAGCTTCGGAATTGTCATCATCAACGTCGGCTCAGAAGAGGAGGCGCGGAAGATCATGCACGAGGACCCGGCTGTCAAGAACAGGGTGGTCCGGGGAGAGCTTTTCCCGTACAAGATTGCACTGCTGAAGGCTGAGAACGTGACGGGCTAGAGGACTGAGTAGTTGGCGAAGAATAGG
>WNGK01002977.1_pt1 | contig 18671 bp, 19 predicted proteins | sample 5400601 | NCBI WGS metagenome assembly WNGK01 (sample SAMN13153376, study PRJNA577476) | soil metagenome | isolation source: 60 cm soil or saprolite under Garry oak tree replicate 1 | place: USA:California | collected 2016-06-15
TGTCTGGGTCCCCTGCACCGGCGATGCTCTTCGTGTTTCGCTGGACTGTTGGGTCGAGTAGGATTCGGGTGATCTTGTTGAACGGTGGTACTCCGCCGACCGGATAGCCAGATTGTTCCAGAACCTCGTCAGGCTGTGCGAGGCGTACGTCTTTGACTTTGAGTAGTGTTTTGATTTTCTTGTAGCTGATCCTGTTTTTCGCTGGGAGTATTGCTAGGATGGGTTTCTTGTCTGAGCCTATGAGGACGATGGATTTGATGATCCTGTCTGCAGAGACCTTTCTCGCGGCTTCTTCGATGGTTCTGACTGACTCGTCGAATTCTATGAACCGGTGCCAGATGCCCTTGGAGACTAGAGTGGTTCGGAGAGTCTCTGAATAGTTAGGCTTTGTCTGACTCAATTTCTATATCTCACATTCTTGTTCGAGCTTGGAGAGAAACTCTCCTGCCTCTCTCGGTGATCTCAACCTTACGACTTTCAGGTGCGAGTTCTCTGGTCTGCTGAGGAGAATGGGGTATTGTCTTCTTCGTCTTCGGTAGCTTCGGATTGCCCACAGGAACACGGAATCTCGGGTAAACAATCCCCGAATGTGCTCCTGATTACCATTCCATAATTGCTCGTGGGTGCGGATTCTCCTCAGGGTCCGCTTGGCAAGCCTAGCTATGATGGTTCTGAATGGGTAGTCCAGCCAGACAACCGTGTCCGCCTGGCCCCAGACGATGTCGCGTACTTGGTGGTAGTTTCCATCTACGACCCAGGACTCGCCCTGTAATGATTGTTTGACGCGTTCTCGGAAGAGATCGTTTGGCGCTTCTATCCAGTTGGGTTCCCAGTGGAGAGCGTCTAGCTCGATGTGCGGAGCGTCGAGGAGTTTGGAGGTTTTGCGGGCGAATGTTGTCTTGCCGGCGCCGATTGTTCCAACAACTGAGATTCGTTGGTAGGAGAGTCGGTGGCTTCTAGGAATCTGCTTAAATCCACTGGAACGCGAGTCGAAGGTGAGCACCTTTCATTTCCATGGAGGAGAGGGATAGAACGTGTCTTCAATCGAGGATCCTCTGCTAAAAGAGGTATTGGCCGCTTTCAAGGAGGACGCGCCCCGCATGGCTGACGATCTCCTGAGAACGATTACGACTCAGGCCTTGATAGCTGCTTTCGCGCTCTTGTTGGCCATCTCATCGCTTCTCAGGCTGCTCTTCTTCGTATATTTTGCTCAGCCAGGAGGATTCGGGTTCCCGATGCGTCCAGCGCTGGACACGTCGGCGGTAGTGGAGACAGCATTGACAGTTGTCTTGTTCCTGCTTTCTGTAATCTCCATCTACAGCCTATTAGGCCTCCGAAGAAGATATTCCAGACTGTTGGCCATGGCTGAGAAACTCGGCCGATGAAAAGTGCCCCTCTCACCGGAAACAAGGAAAGAGGCAGAGAAGAGACTGACAGTAATGAAAATGATAGAGGTGTTCGCGGACAAATGTCCCAAGAGCACACTGCTCAACGGACCATTCGGTGGAGACGACAAGGCGTTTGATCGGTTGCTCGGACCCAGCGGCATTCTCACCAGGACATCGTTGATTCTAGCCAGCACCGATGGTAGGGTTACCCATTACTCTCGAACAGACGCTGGCAAGGTCTACCAGCAAGTCCTCGACATGCAACTTAACTTCCTAGATCCCTACACAGGCGGAGAAGTCTGGAAGAAGTGATCAGGCTGAACTCACCGGAAAAACAAGCCAGCGCCGCACAGCAGGTCGAAGCTCATGAACTGAGTCTCCACTCCTGAGTAAGGAAAGATCGATGCCCACCGAGCAAGAGGCCATTGCGAACCTGACAGGGCGCTCTCATGCGATGCTGCAATAGAGCAGGAAAGAAAATGGGGAGTTTGAAGGAAGGCATCGACCTGCCAACTAAGCAGCTGTCAAAGCTAGGGAAGCTAGGGTGCAATTGTGCGCACTACTTGTTGCACTAGTTGTGCTTGTACTCTGTAGGATAGTGGTGGACGAAGCGGCACCTGCTGCAAAAGCTGTACTGCTTGCGTAGGCCGTGGCACCGGCACCAACGCCGACCAGAAGCACCAAGAGTAGTACTGACCGCAAAGACAACCCCCGCCGAGCCCCCGCTTGATTTTCACTCTCCAATGTTTTTTTCACCTCTACCGTAAGTCCCGTCGCCCCCCAGATCAAGATCATTCTCCTAGGAATCTGCTTAAATCCGGAAAACTCCTCATTCGAAGGAATCGTGCGATAGTACCGGGGAGGAAAACGGGGACTAGCCATGCCTTGACTTGTGCGAGTTAGCTGACGTGTTCCGGGACTATGTCAGGGAGGCTCGCCACGTTGAACCGCAGAGGTTGCAGTTGTGGAAACCATCGACAGTATAGCATCGGGCTATTTGCCCACACACGGGGCAACAGTGAATCGGATCGTATGCAAGATCTCCCACTCGTCCCAATGATCCCAGTTCCATCGAATCCTTCTCTTCTGCGGTTTGCATTCTGATAGCCTCCTACCTAATCTGGTTCTTCACGCTATACAGGTACACCTGGTTCCGTCGGCGCTCGATCTCCCCAAGCACTCTCGCATCCACTGTGCTTCTGATCCAGGGGATTGTCGGGAGGACCCTTGAAGACTTTCCAATGTTGTTGCAGCGTACTTCCATCGGTCCCCTGCCGGAGGATCTTAATGCTTGGAAGAAATTGTGAATGCTTTGCGCGATTCTCGTCCAATCGTCTCGAACTTCCATTTTTCTTTTCACCTAACGAGGAGAACGTTGTCCTGCCGGATTATCTTTGAGCCGTCCTGCGCTGGTAGTTGTTTCACCGTCGCCCAACTGCCATTAGTTGCTGGCGCACGCCGGCACATCGGTTATATGGAAGAAATGGCCCTCGAGTCTTGTTTAGAAATTGTTTGAGCTGTTCTTTCGATTTCAACCGACGGCAGGGCACGGAGATCACTACAACCTGTTGACTACGAAATTTCCGGATGCAAGATTCTCTTTGTGGTGTAATGGAAACACGGACGTTCTTGAGATAGAAGCCGCTGGGTTTGGCTCGCTCGAGGAACTGCAGAACGAGATAACCACGAGTACAAAGGCGCATCTGGATGGGAAGATTATCTCAAAGACATACCTTCAGGACAAATTCCAGCTAGTAGCTCGAACATGTTGCTGCGGCTCCGACCACAAGGGGACTCCAATCAGTCCGATCATTCAGCGACACAATTTCATGCGCATACCTCCTCTGGTCTTGGCGGGAGGATGGGAATACCACCGTCTGGTTGGTTATGATGACAATGATCTGAAGGGATTGCTTAGAGGCTTAGACAAGATTGGTGCAACGGAGGTCTTGCACAAGAAGTCTGTCTCAGAAGGAATGACAGACGACGCGTTTCTGTTGTCTCTGAGTAGCTTGTTCGGCCAGCTAACTGAGAAACAGATGAAAGCGATGCTCTCTGCGATAGAGGGTGGATATTACGAGATTCCGAAACGGATAACCGCTGACGAGCTTGCTCGGAAGCAAGGACAGCCAAGGAGTACCTTGGAGGAACATGTTCGGAAGGCTGAGAGCAAGATTGTGCTAGCGATGGCACCGTACATGATGATGTATGCAAGGGTACCGGAGAACCCTCTCATGAACAAGACCAAAGCTGCCGGGGCAACTGTCGGTGCGAGAATCATGAAGCAGGTAGCTATGCAACTAGCCGCGAAGAGCCGGAACGCATAGCACTGTTGTACCGCGGGCCATGTTGCGGTGCACGCAACATTCGCGGTCTCGAACATGCTCGGTAACTTTCATCGGATCTTCCCAGCTAAAATTACGACGGGGATCACCCGCTTAGTCCGACGTTGGTAGTTGCCAATGCCGGGTACATCTTCGTATTCTCCCCTGAAGAGACGGCAGAACGATACATGGGTCTTAATGACAAGTCGCTGACCGTTCGTTCGGACTCCATACGTGCCTAGAGGCCTTTGAATCCCCTTTGAAGATCCTCGAGTAGATCTTCAACGTCTTCTATTCCCACGCTCATACGTATGAGCGTGTCCTTGATTCCCTGCTCCATTCTTCTCTGGCGCGGGATGCTGGCATGGGTCATGCTAGCTGGATGTTCGATGAGAGATTCGACTCCTCCTAGACTTTCTGCCAAGGTGAAGACCCGAAGTTTGGTCAAGAGTTTTTCGCAGTCTCCAAATCCTCCTTTGAGTTCGAAGCTGAGCATTCCTCCGTAGCCCCGCATCTGGCGCTTGACGACGTCTCGTTGTGGATGGTCCGGGAGGCCGGGATAGTAGACCTGTTCAACCTTAGGCTCCTTCTGGAGAAACTCGCTGATCTGTTTTGCGTTGGAATCGTGACGATCCATCCGCACAGCCAGTGTCTTGATTCCTCGCAATACGAGCCAGCAGTCTAAAGGTCCGGGAACAGCCCCGACGGCGTTTTGTAGAAACTTGAGACGTTTGCCGACATCAGTGTCCGTTGCGATCGCGGCACCGCCGATTAGATCGCTGTGGCCTCCAAGATATTTGGTTGTGCTGTGGACAGAGATATTGGCGCCAAGCTTCAATGGGTTCTGGAGATAGGGGCTTGCAAAGGTATTGTCAACGACTAGCATCGCGTGATTCTTCGTTGCGATCTTCGAGATGGCTCTGATGTCAACGACTCTCATCAATGGGTTGGTGGGTGTCTCGATCCAGATCATCTTAGTATTCTTTCGAACCGCCTGCTCGACCTTGTCAGGTGACCTCGGGTCCACATAGGTGAATTGTAGGCCGTAGTTTCGAAGCACTTGGTCGAACAATCGATACGTTCCACCATAGATGTCATCCCCGGCGATCACGTGGTCTCCTTTTCGCAAGAGCATCAGAACGGTAGTCGTCGCGGCGAGACCTGAACTGAAAGCAACCCCGACTTTCCCGCCTTCCAAGGCTGCTAAGCTCTCTTCTAGCGCGTTACGCGTGGGATTCGCCGTTCGCGAATATACGTACTTGCCCTCGCGGCCAGGTCTGAGTTGCATGTATGTTGAAGTGAGATAGACGGGAACCGTGACCGAGCCAGTGGCAGGATCCGGGTCTTGTCCTGCATGGATGGCTTTGGTTGAGAACCTCATGATAGAATGCCAAGCGGCGTCGCAGATTTAACATATCTTTCTGAGACCTTGATGGTAACATCAGAAGCTGACATGCTTTTGAAAAATCTCGCGGTGCACGCGACCCATGAGACGGGCTACTGGATCTAGGCTCATGCAGGAATGAATCCTTCCAAGAGAACCCTTGATGAACAATTTCGGTAACAAGGAGCATAGTAACGAAAGAAATGTAGCTATCCCAGAATCCGAATGCGACCATCAAATTTTCGTCCGATAATCCTCGTCGCCCTCTCACTAGCGGTTCTCTGGAGCGTTCCCGCAACCAAAGCAGGCCCGAATCTGGGAAATCTGTTTCCTCCAAGCTTCGAAGTGAACGGTATGGCGGTCAGCCCGCAGGGAGACGTGGCCGCGGGCAGCTTCTACGCCCTAGACCCAACGATAATTCCCTGGGATCTCACGAACCCGATTTACAAATATGTCGGAGTGACCCTGATAGTTAGCAACTTCAACTCTTCCAGCCTCTCCACCACCGCGGGCATAAACATCACCAGCTCCGCGAACAGCCTCGCGCCCTACACAGTGATCCTCATAATAGAAGGAGTCCAACGCAATACTCTCTCGATAGTTTCTGATGTGCAGACCGTTTTCGGCATGGCACCTGGATCATTCCAGACTCTAGTCTCAAACCCTCTAACCCTTCCCGTCTCGGTCTTTGGTGCCAACATCACTTCAAATCCCTATTCCAGCTTCGTCAACAAATTCGTCGCTCTGACGAGCGCCAAGTCCGCGATGATAGGCAAGTACACCACCTCTCTCCTCCAGACGTCAAGTTCAGCGATTATTTTCAACAGCTTAGAATCGCTCACTTATCCCGTAACTCCAGCGTTTAGCGCATCAAGTATCGCCTCGCAAGTGCTCGGTCTAACCTCGATCGGAGCGGCAATCGCCCCCGCCTTCGGACTCAACTCCACGGGCGTCGTTGTAGTCCACAAGAAAGTCTTGACTTTCTCTCTACCGCAAGACTATACGATTGGCTTCGGGTCGCTCGTTGGCCAAACGGGAGGGATCTATTCGGCCACGAATGAGACTTTCGTGGCATCGTTGCCCGGGGGAGCACAGGTCAAGAGTTTCAGCCCGACCAACATGTTGGTCCAATCAGGTGTTGGATCGACACTTGTCGTTGGAGTGTTCCCTTGGGTGGGGACAGCCCAGAGACTATTGCCTGACGTGAGTGTTACATTCCACTATCCTGCTTTCGACTCCCCATATCTCAGTGCAACATGGACCACGACACCCTCAACTTTCAATGTTGGACAGCCGTTCAATCTCGCCTTGGCCTTAACCAACACGGGGGCGATGGACGCGAGCAATCTGCACTTCACTCTGGTCTTTTCCGGAGTCGTACTCCTAGGCCAGCCTACTGTATCATCTTTGCAGTTCAGCTTGGCCTCTCTTCTCAAAGGAACGACCTACAACCGCTTGTTCAACTTTCAATCTTTCAATCCAAATCCGACATTCACCCTTAGCGCATATTTCCTAGACACATCGAACTACGTCTACCAGTGGAACACCCAGTTTTCACCGGCCCTAAACGTGAAACAGAATGGCTCCCTGACCGTTACGAAGAGTGTCAGCCCGACAAGTCCGTCTTACGGACAAATCGGAACCGTCACAGTCAGCATACACAATAACAACCTAACCACCACATACTTCAACATAGAAGACCTCAACCCAGATGCTGAGATCTTCCTATACCCTCAGGGAGTAGGGAACATTCCACAGCAGCCTCAGCCCTGCCCAGTCGTCGTCAACTCCTTTTCTCCGGTCATAGCCAATACTACATACTTCACATTCCAAGTCAAAAACGGTCTAGGCTGCGCTCCAACAGTTCTGACACATGTCCTCCTCCAACCTTTTGGTCAGGCAATGCAACTTGTGGCGTCTCCAAACATGCTCCTCGGGGGAGGTGAGGCATGGAGCCTATTGAAACCCTATCAGATTCCTGGAGGCCCTGCCGTGCTCTTCGAGCAGCTGACCCTTAGACTGACATTCCAGAACTATGCCAATATTACAGATTCGGGTCAGGTCGGTTACTCGGGACCTCTCCCGCAACTCGAAAACCCGAAGACCTCCTATCTTGGACTTGACTGTTTACCGTGCTCGGTCCCTAGCGGCGGATCAACCACCATTGCGGGCGCTCTCGTAAACGCGACAGGCAAACCGATCGCAAACGCTCCCGTGGTACTATCATACAAGTTTACGAACAACACACTGAGACCGATAACGACTGTCATAACAAACTCGACCGGCGGATATTCTACCAACTGGCTGGGCGTGTCGACCCTGCCATTAGGAAGCTACCGACTCATCGCCAACTACACGGGATCTCTACAGAACAATGCTGAGGGGATGTACATCCCGTTCTCAATAATCACTCCAACAAGCATCTCGCCCGGCGGAACGATAACTCTGTCCTATCCGTACTTCTTCAACGTCACAGGTGCAATGTCAATAACACCGGAACGAATAGCCTACAGCAGCCAAGTTAATGCAACGGGGACAGGCCAGCAGCTGATTGGTGAATACATCACCCAATCTCCTGCAATAGCCGTCACGGTCGGACCTCCAACGATCATCCCTGTGGTAGAGATGACGATGAACGTTACGAAGATCAGTTTCCTCTATGTCGCCCAGAACCAGAGCCTGGTCCAGGTCAACCTTAGCGTGACCAACACCGGACCTCAACTCGCTAACAATGTTATCGTATCTTCTTTGATTCCGCAAAGCTCCAGGACCAACTCTACTGGTGGCTCGGTACCGTTCTGGCTCCCAGTTGTGAGCCTCGGTCCTTCTCTTTCCGAAGCCAGCAACCTTAAGACCGTAACATTCTCCGTCGCATCCCTCCCATCGGGACAAAGCTTCTCCACATGGTACACTGTCAGGGCAAATAGCACGAATCTCTACGAGACCGCCAACAACGTCACCGCTCAATCTGGCGCGAACCAGTACAAGTTCTACTACACCGGACCCCTTCTCGGGGTGTATCCCTCTCCCTCGACCACCCAGCTTCCCCAGATAGGCCTCCTGAAAACCTATCTCACGATCGACCCGGCGGTCGTGGCGAATAAGACATCAACCATCGTTAGCGTACATCTATACAACGCGGGAAATGTAACCTACAACAACATCATAGCCACAGTACCGAGTTTCACAGGAAACGGGCTAAACTTTCCCATCGTTTCGAAGATCGTCCCGAACATGGCTCCCGGAACCTTTCAGACGGTGGACTTCACCGCAACTGCTATGGTCCCTACAATAGACTTCTTTGGTGGTGTGTCGAGCTACTATCTGTCCGGAACAGTATCATACAACCAATCTAGCACCAAGGGTTTCCAGACCAGTTTCGGCCAGACCGTACCAATCTATGACCCGACGATTGCAGGCTTCAATCCAAGCCTGAGAATTGTCATCTCCGCTCCAACGACTCAAGTCTCGGCAGGAGCAACTGCCCTCGTGATAGTAACGGTAACAAATACAGGGTCGTCTAACGTGACGAATTTCTCGTACAATCTTCAAGCCTTCAGCCCCTTGTTCAACCCACTGGGCCCCTCATCTCCTGAGACCAGCTACGGAAGCTACTCCACAAGCTGGCCCTTCAGCCTCGGAGCAGGCCAGAGCATCAATTTCCGAATCGGAATGCAGACAAGGGCAGGAGGCACGTATCCTGTCTACGAATCATACATCAGCTATCGATACAGTCCGCCAGGATCAACAATCAGCAACCAGGGCGCACAAGTCTCCGCCTCGAGCGCAGCACTGATAACTGCTACTGACACAACACCGCCAACTGTTAGTACTCCGTGGTCCAGCCCATTCGCCCCGACCTCCAGCGACCAAGTTCACGTCTGGACGCAAGTCTACGACGGTAGCGGAGTCAGCTCGGTCAACCTAGAGTATTCCACTGACAGACTGACATGGACATCCGTTCCAATGACCCCACTGTTCGGCTCCTACACGAAAGGACAAAACGTGCCCGTCCAACAACCATTCTTTGGAGACATATACAACGTAACCATCCCACCAATAGGCCCAGGCGCGGCCGTGTTCTATCGCATCAGAGCATCGGACAGTCTTGGAAACAGTGGTCTCGAAGACAACAGCGGCAACGACTACGTCTACTTCATCCAAGGAGGCAACAGCTGGCTCTTTCCCAACCAAGCTCCCGGAACGAACATGCTGTTGAATGGAACGCAGTACGTTCCAGCAATCCAAACATCACTCTTCCTTAACGTGTCCACGCCTATTGCAGTTCAGGTAATACAGCTCCCATCAAATCCGGGCGGACCTCTACCAGCTGGATTGTCGCCTCTGGGAATCTACACACAAGTCAACGCCAACATTTCCATCGCCTTGAATGCCCGCATCCGATTCTACTATACCCCAAGCCAAATTCAAGGCCTGAACACAAGCACAATCTCTCCATACTACTGGAATGGAGCAAGCTGGATCCCCCTGAGCAATGTTGCAGTAAACACTAACCAGGGCTATGTTGAGGGAACGGTCAACCACTTCAGCCTCTTCGCAGTATTCGCCAAACAAGCGTCAACTCCGACGACACAACCAGCCAGCCAACCAACCTTCCTCTACATCGGCCTAGCCGGTGCGATCGCTGCAATTGCCATCATAGGAGGAATCCTCCTAGCGAAAAAACGAAAACGCAGAACCAGTAGTCTCCTCCCGACGCCAACTTCCCCTCCCACAGTTTTCGGAAGCCCATCGAGCCGCTGACCTGCTCATTCGAGATCCAGGCTAGCATGGTCATATACGGGTTTGACCTCATTCAGCCTCCTCCGGTTCACAGCTAAGGGACTCGCCCGCCGCAGGGTCCGCACCATTCTTACAATTGTTGGACTTGCAGCACTGATCCTTACCTATGTGACGGTCCAGTCTCTGGTCTCAACTCTCGAAGTGAACTTGTCAGGAAGCGTATCCTCCCTCGGGGGCGAGATTGATGTCTGGAGCAAAGGCGCCTCCTACCCGCTAATCAGCAAGATTCCCGAGTCCTACGCTGCGGTAGTGAAAGCCGTCCCAGGGATTTCTTTCGCCACGCCGGTCACCCTTGCGCTGCTCACAGTTGACTCTGCTGAGGCTCTCACTGCAGGTGTAGTTCCTGCCCAGCTACATTCCCTGCTCAACTACAGCATGGTAGCGGGAACTATGATCACGTCAAACCAAACCGGAGTACTGGCGATAGGGAAAGCCCTGTCAGCGACCTTAGGAAAAGGCGCAGGAGACCCTGTCCAGCTCAACGGTGCAACGTACAGGGTTTCTGGAGTCTACCTTACCAACAGTTGGATGGACTACTCGGCCCTCATCCCCCACATAGTCGCGCAACAGATGATCGGTATGGTGAACGGAACCTCGATGATCGTTGCCACCGCTCGGGACTCACGAAATGTCAACAACCTGATAGGTCAGATCAGGACCCTAATGCCGACAGTGGAGGCTTTTCGGACCAACGAGGCTGCTTCGAATGTTTCGCCGATATTCGCCTCTCTGGAGAACATAGCCTCCGACATAACAGCAATCGTAACCCTTGGCGCTGTCTTGGGAATAATGAACTCAAACCTCAACAACCTACGCGAAAGAATGCGTGCATTCGCGATCTTCAAGGCGACCGGAGCCTCTTACAACCAGATAATCAAGCTCGTCCTGTCCGAGTCTCTCTTGCTGGGGACTCTGGGAACAATGGTGGGGCTTGAAATATCCTACGCGGCTCTCCAGTTTATCTCGATCCCAATAGTCCAGAATGTCAGCGTCCCCATAATTCTAGTCCCTTCCACATTCCTCTACGCTGCCCTGCTCGCATTTTCCGTTTCTCTCGCGGCTTCCATCTACCCGGCACTCAGAATCGCCCGGGTCCGGCCTCAGGAGGTCTTCAGGTTTGGATGAGGAACCCATTCTAAGAACGGATGAGCTGAGCAAGACATACTGGAATGGACCAGAGAAAACAGTCGCTCTCGACAAGGTAAGTTTACAAGTCCGTAAGGGAGAGCTTCTAGCGGTCTACGGTCCATCGGGGTCTGGAAAGACCACCCTCCTGTTCCTTCTAGGCGGGTTCGACAAGCCGACAACAGGGAGGATACTGCTAGACGGGATTGACATCTCGAACATGGACGAGCATCGACTTTCCAGGATCAGACGCACCGCTGTGGGTTTTGTTTTTCAAAACTACAATCTTGTTGAGGAGCTGACTGTTCTGGAGAACGTCAAGTTGACAATGATGTTCGAAGGGAAACCCGAGGAAGAAATGAAAGAGAGGACAAGTGAACTACTCGACAAAGTAGGGTTGATTGGCAAAGAGCGACACCGACCCTCTCAACTCAGCGCTGGGGAGCAACAACGAGTCGCAATTGCTCGCGCGTTGGCGAACAGGCCGCAGCTTGTCCTGATGGATGAGCCCACGGGGAACTTGGATCAGGATAATTCGCGAGCACTAATGCAGCTGGTAACGAGTATCATTCGAGGGGAAGGAGTAACCTTCGTAATCGCCACGCACAATCTTGAGATCGTCCAGGGAACACCGTCCAGGCTGTTCCTCAAAGCAGGCCGATTGGCAAGTAATTTCATATCACAATCGTGAGTTGGAGGCGATCCCCGAGGAAAAAGGCTAGAACCACTACGGCTGATGACGCCTAACTCCAAGAGCTTCCAGTTTGTATTGGAGATGTTTCTCCATAGCCTTTGTCATCAGCAATCCACTCTTCATGCTTTTGTAGATGAAAAGCCAATAATCCTTCTGGGCCACCCCTTCCCCTCCTACACTAAGAACGTACAGCTCAATCTGGTCCAGCAGATTCATCACGTCCCGATCTCTCAATCTTCATCCACCTCTCGGGTCATTGGAAGCCTTGTTCTTTCATCCATTTGTCCGAGAATAACTTGCTGAGATAGTTCCGCCCGGTGTCAGGGAGCAATGTGACAATCATCTTGTGTTCATCCAAGCGCTCTGCAACCCTCAAGGCTGCCTGAACGGCCGTTCCTCCGGACCCTCCTACCAAGATCCCTTCTTCCTGGGCGAGTCGTCGGGCCATCTGGAAAGCGTCAGTGTCAGAGACCTGTATGACATCATCTATAATCGACATGTCCAGTGTTCCCGGCATGAAATCCTCGCCTATCCCTTCCACCTTGTACTGATGTGGCTGTTCGTCTTGTTGGTGAAAACGTGGATAGAAAATGGATCCTTCCGGATCGGCGCCGACAACCTTCAAGGCGTTTTTCTTCTCCTTTAGAAACCGGCCTGTTCCTGTGATGGTCCCTCCGGTTCCCATGCCGCAGACAAAAACGTCAACCTTTCCCTCAGTCTGACGCCAAATCTCAGGCCCCGTTGTCCGATAATGAGCGTCTGGATTAGCCCGGTTCTCATACTGGTTAGGCATGTAGGAGTGCGGAGTCTCTCGCGCCAGCCTCTCAGCGACCTTGGTATAGTGTTCAGCGGATTCTGGGGAAACGTTTGTAGGGGTCACCACCACTTTTGCCCCGTATGCCCGTAGGATGCTCCTCTTTTCCTCGCTCATCTTGTCCGGCATAACGAAAATCATCTTGTAGCCTTTCACGGAGGCAACCATTGCCAATCCAACTCCAGTGTTTCCTGATGTCGGCTCTATGATGGTTCCACCGGGCTTTAGAAGCCCCCCTTGCTCCGCTTGTTCGACCATCGCGATTCCTATTCGATCCTTAACGCTCCCGCCAGGGTTGAGGTTTTCCAGCTTTGCGAGAATAGTGGGTTTGAACCCCTTCGAGACCTTGTTCAGCCGGACGAGAGGCGTGTTTCCAATGACATCTAGTATAGTCTTGTGAACTTCCATTGAGACAACTGTTTCCTTCCGTATCTTCAATCAAGGTGGTTTATCTGAATAATGCAGACCTACAGCCTTCTACTCGCTCCAACCTACACCGTTCAGCTTGTCCCTTTAGATCAAGCCAAGACGCGAAAACATGCAATTCCCACGAGGATCCGTGAGATTACTCAGGACCCTAACGAGAAGTATCGCGACCCTTAACTTTCATGCTTTCCCAACAGACCTGATGCGTGATTGTAAGATTTGTCTCAACGGGTCTCCAATGGCACCCATGAGCTATTCGATGCCATAGAATGCGGACTCTCAAATCGAGCGGGTCCAGGTTTCCTGATATGACCACGGCAGTCAACCTATCTTTAGACCAGTCTCTGATAGAGTCCATCGATGCTGCCCTCAGTGCTCTCGGTACTAGCACACGGGACTCGATTCTGACATACCTTCGCAAGAAATATTCTATGTCCCTTCAGGATATACCACAGAGGATGGACGAGTTTCTCCAAGCGCTTAATAGACTGCTTGGATACGGAGGGAGAGTCATCGAGAAACTCGTCATCGCCAGATTAGTCGAAACCCATGAAATCTCTCTCTCTGAGGCTAGAGGGAGAAGTTTGGCCGAGGTAGTATATCTCGCAAACATGAATCGCATAACCGATGACCGACAGCTCGTGAATTCGTCTTGACACATAACTGATTTTGTCTGTCACAGAATCACTTGCAGGCTCAGCAAAGACTTAACGTTCCCCGCGCTCAGCTTTTGGGCGGATTCGTGTATTTCTACGGAGTTTACTTGGTTTTCTTGGCAGCCTTCACGAATAATTCGAAGAACTTGTCCGCCCCAGTTGGCGGAGCTTTCTTCTCTGGCTCAGGCTGACGGTTTTGCCTGACTTTCGAATCGTTTTGCAAGCCCGAAGACCCCAAGGAAGAGAAGCGCTCCTGCTACTGCTGTGACCATCGAGCTGAGGATCGTAGTGGTCTCTCCCACCGAACTTATCAGACTAGCTATTCGGTCAGTTGGCAACGAAAGTGTCAGAACCAAGCCCACAACGCTTTGAATCGTCAGCAACGAAAATGCCACGATTATCATGGTCCAAGCACGAAACGAGCCCGTTATCCTCGTCACTTTGTATGCGTAGAATACCACGCCTGCTTGGAAGATGAGTTCTAGAACCGCTATGAAGTAGAGCGTTGGTAAAACTATAGGATCTAGCACTCTTCCCATCGCCTCACTTTCGTTTCTCCGCGGCCCCACGGAAGAGATCCATAAATTTCTCCGACGCAACCCTTCTAGGCGAGCCGGTGATGACCCCTTCATAGTTCGTGAACGCGGATTCTATCTTGATTCCTGTCGAGGTAATCTGGAATTCTCTCAACCGCTTGTCATGATCGCTACCCCTCATTTTCAAAACCACCAAGGCTTTCCGCATCGAGGACTCTATCTCCACGGGTTTTAGAGCAACAATACAGTCGACCAAGAAGCTCAATCCCGCTTCGGTGACTGTAAACGAGCCTCCTGCCATCTGGGGAGACTCCCAGACCAGCAAGGAGCTTATCCCCTTGGTCTTGAGATGCATGATCAACCGGTACGCCTCTCGCCTCAGCTCACTTTCCTTCACGAACATGGCGAGATGGCTCAACGAATCCACGACTATTCGTCTAGGCTGGATGTCTCGCAAGGATTCGTCGAGTAGGCTCTCTCCCTCCGACTCGAGCAGCAGGTTTGGTGAGGTGCATACGATTCTAAACTTGTTTTCTTCTTCTAATTTCCGAAGACCCCATCCGAGGTTTTTAGCGTCCCGGTAGATCTGGTCAGGCATTTCTTCGAAGGTCACGTAGATCCCGGGTTCTCCAAGCTTGACCCCGTTAACCAAGTACTGGAGGGCTAGAGTTGTCTTTCCGCAGCCCGCACTCCCGGCCACCATTACTGCGTCGCCTTCCATGAATCCGCCATGAAGCATCTCGTCCAGCTCAATTATTCCGGTCTGGACCCTGCCACCTTCCCCGATCTTTCCAGCGAAGAACTGGTCGACCCCAGAGACCCCTGTTCTAGAACTTGGTGTTGTCAATTTTCTCCACTCCCTCTAGATTCCTGAGATGTTTCGCGATGGCGTCCAAGACCTCCCGGTCCCTCGCACGGTCTAAGAGCAAAACCTCTGCACGACCAATCCTCCTCGTCTTCAGAATACCCAAGTTCACAAGACCCCGGACATCTTCCTCAATCGAATTTCCCGTTCTCCCAATACGACGCGCGACGCTGTCGAGCGTGTCGATGAGTCCAGGGTTGCGGTGGAACAAAACCAGTAAGTCTCCCGTAACCTCTGAAGCGAGAAGCGTTTCAAGCATCTGCGCCGCGCTCACTTTGTCGGCGCCTCCGCTGTGCATGCTTCTCTAGCCTTCTCAAGGGCTTCCCCATAGTTGAAGGGTCCTTGAGAAGTGTAGGGAATATTCAGCTTCCTGAACAAGTCTTTGATTATGACTTTTTCGATGACTGTCGCCCCGTTGCCGAATACTGACTGCAGTTTTATCTGAAACTCTTTTGGGTTGGAGGCTTTGTCGAACAGGCCCTGGTCAGTTAGAACTCCCAGGATTGCCTGGCCTAGCGCTCCTCTTATGCCGTCGCCGATGCTGTCGTTGAGCAACGAGGAGAAAGTCTTCTCTTGCGCCAGCGCGGAGTTCGTCCTATTTGTCTTCCAGATTGTTCGGAAATCGTTCTGTGGTATCGTAGAAACGGGTGAACCCATCGCTAGAGCTAGGCTCCTGCTCATTTGTTTCGTTGAGACCCGCTCAAGCGATAAACTCGTTGTAACCGAATCCTCTCAATTTTAGTTGTTGCACTGTCGGCGCCCATTGCGTGAAGACTTGATAGTGAACCTAGGAAGGTAGGTTACAACGAGCGTATTCGACCTGGTTCGGGGGTTTATCGTGAGCTGGGCAGGATGCGGTCTCCTCTGGTAACAGTCTTCCATGAGACGCTAGGCTCGTGTTTCGCTTCGACCCTCAAAGACATGCTTGGCTCCGCAGTTTGTGAATCCGTGTACGGGCTCCTGGAGAGAAATGGGATTCTAGGGGAGAGATTTGCAACAGATTTGATGACACCGTCATGGTGCTAACCAAAGTCTTGGGTACATCTTCGCGGGTGCTCGTTCATAGAACCGTTGTTGAGATGTTTCGTCAGTACTCGCAACGGGCCGACCTTTCCTACCAAGATTCTCTAAGAGATCGATTGATCGTCTTGAAGGAGGCGGTTGTTGCCAACCACTTGATCCCGAAGGGCCTGCATGACGGCATAGACCTTGACAGCGTGGAAAAAACGAGACTTACTAGCCCTAGAGAGACCGTCAATCGCAACGGTTCCTATGACGATCTGGACGCTGCGAAAAAAGGGCGTCAACGCGTCCTAAGTGATAGATTATGGGTCACCCGTTGTATCTCGTGAGGGATATTTCGAGTAAGCCGCGAATAGCTCGCTTTTCTTGCAAGAAATGCATAAATTAGCGCCACGGCCGAGGGTGCGAAGCCGGTCGAGTCAAAACATGGCCTCGCTCATCGCATTCGTTAGCATATTCGTGGAGTCGCCCTACATGGACGATGTCGTGCAGGCTCTATCCAGTCTCGACAAGGTAGTCGACCTCTACGAGGTCACCGGCGAATTTGACATCGTCACCGTCGTCTCAGCCTCAGACATTGAAGAGTTTCGAGATGTCCTCAAGAACAAGATAATGAAGGTCAAGGGCGTCAAGAGTACTGTAAGCTCGATCGTTCTAAAAACTCATAAGGGCTCCGGGTCCAACGGTGATATTTTGAGCTCGACTCCTGCCGTGGCGGCTTCTTACGGTCACCGGAAATAGATTAACCTCCCTTGAACCCTGAGTCCGTTCTATGGAGGCTGTTAGCGGCTGATCGACCCGAGCAATCTATTCATGCTCATCGCGATTCTAGTTATAGCCATCCTATCGGGTCGCCTCCTGGCTCCTCACATTACTAGAGTTTTCACCCTAGCCCCCAGTCGACTGGACAAGGTCCTCAATCCCATCGAGAGAGGAATCTATCGACTCATCAGCGTAAATCCAGCTCGTGGAATGGGCTTGAAAGAATACTTTCTCGCTGCACTCATTGTCAACACCTTCCAGATGGCAATCGCGTTCGTAATATTCTCGTTTCAAGGCGTGCTTCCATTGAACCCACAAGGGGTTCCAGGTCTCTCATGGGACTTGGCGTTCATGCAGGTCATCAGCTTCGGCACCAACACCAACCTACAACACTACAGTGGCGAAGGGAACTGTATTTCATTGCCGAACTGCACCACGTCGACACCAGGCATTCCTGGACTTTCTTATCTCAGCCAGATGATGGCAGTGCAGTTCCTTCAGTTTACAAGCGCAGCCACAGGAATCTGTGTTGCTGTCGCTATGATCCGGGGCTTCATTGCTCGCTCGAAGGACTTGGGCAACTTCTACGTTGACTTCACTAGATCTCTAACAAGAATACTGCTCCCTCTGTGCTTCGTGGCCTCTCTAGTCTTTGTCGGGCTAGGAACTCCTCAAACCTTGACTGGATACCCGATCGTTAAGACAGTGGAGGGTGCGACAACCCAAGCTACTCAGACAATCCTAGTCGGGCCTGTCGCTTCGCTTGTCAGCATAATGCAGCTAGGCACTAATGGGGGAGGATACTACGGGGCGAACTCAGCCTATCCATTCCAGAACCCGAGCCCTGCATCCGACATCTTCCAGATCTTCTTGATGCTTCTCATTCCAACATCGCTATGTTTCGTATTCGGCCAATTGATTGGCAAGAAGCGGGAGACGCGTCCCATCCTCTGGGGTGCTTACGCCCTTTTTGCTCTCGACCTCCTGATCGCCTTCACGCCCAATCTTCCAGTGGTGGGTCCAGGGATGGAGGTGCGGTTCGGAGGCTTCTTCTCAGTGTTCTGGACAGTCGTCACGACAGCAGTAACCACCGGCTCGCTCAACGCATCCCTATCGGGCCTGAACCCGCTAGTCATCCTCTCCGCCTTCAACGGAATGTTGATCCAAGCAACTCCTGGCGGGAAGGGCGTAGGAGTGATGTACATGGTCATGTTCATCGTCCTCACAGTCTTCATCGTCGGCCTAATGTCAGGTCGGACCCCTGAGTACCTGGGGCTGAAAATAACCTCCCGAGATGTCAAGCTGGTAATGATCGCGTTTCTCGTCCACCCGGTTATCGTTCTCATTCCCACGGTCCTCGCCTACTCGACCGGGGCTGCCAGCGCTATTGGGGTCGGGACTAATTCTATCGGGTTCACCAAGATATTCTACGAATACACCTCCGCCGCGGCGAACAACGGTAGCGACTTTCTCGGGGCAACAGCCAACACGCCATTCTTCAACATCTCAACAGCCATCGTCATGTTTCTCGGACGCTTCATACCGATCGGGCTATTACTCGCGTTGAGCGGATCTATGATCAATAGAAAGAGCCATGGCGATCCATCCAGAAGGGTTTCCCAGTGTTGCAAGCCCTTCCCTCCGATTATTCTACGTGGAGGTTGCCTTGATTCTTCTGATCACTGTCTGGTTCAGCACGTTGTCCGACGCTCTCGCAGAGAGGCAGGCGAAGAACACTGCTAACAGCCTTCGGAGGCTGGAGATGGAAGTATCCAGCAAGAAGATTCTCATTGAGGCAGGTTCTAGACAAATCGTTCCAACCCCTTCCAGAGAACTTCGCAAAGGCGACCTAATTCTTCTGGAGAAAAATG